>Ga0316228_1003597_pt1 | contig 12251 bp, 14 predicted proteins | sample TBH18021metaG_FD_206005 | JGI IMG/M metagenome (GOLD analysis project Ga0316228, IMG submission 206005) | Freshwater microbial communities from Trout Bog Lake, Wisconsin, USA - TBH18021 | ecosystem: Environmental > Aquatic > Freshwater > Lake > Hypolimnion/Profundal zone | place: USA: Wisconsin... | reverse complement strand
AGATTCCGCCTCGCGGCGGACACCCTTGCTCTTGACTAACGGTAGGCGCTCGCCAGCCCCCGTTCGGGACTTTCACCCTATAGATGACGCCCATGCTGGGCGTACACAAAAAAGACCTTGCGGATAAAATCCGCAAGGTCTTGTATTTACCGGTGGGGCATATTGGTTTCGAACCAGTGACCGCTTGAATGTGGCACAAGGGTGACCATGCTTCCTAGCTGGCAACTGAGGTTCTGAACTTTTTCCATTCAGGCTGCAGTGCGGCTTTATTATCCCTGGCTGTGTTCGCTTCCGCTGTCGCAGCGAACTGCTCCACCAGCCTGGCGGTAACCCGCTGGTCTGTCACGACTCCTGGCCCTCCCACACAGCCGCCGGGGCAGGCCATGCCTTCAACAAAATTCGTGCCAATTATGCCTTGCTGCAGCTTAATAAGTAGGTCCTTGCAATTGGCCAGTCCGTCACAATGCTCTATCTTTAGCAGCCTATCCGGCAGCAACTGAGCATGGGTGTCGCCCACTGCCTGGGCGACACCTCCTGCTTTAGCAAAGATGATACCCTCACGAGAGCCTTTCGGGCAGAAGAGTTCAGCGGAAAGCTTGGTGACGTTTATTTCTGCTCCGACCAGGATAGCTGCCATTTCCTCAAAGGTTAGGACAAATTCTATTAAGGCTGGATATTGTCGTCCTTCAGTCTTTTTAGCTATACAGGGACCGATGAAAGCAACCAGGGCCCTTGGGTCCTTCTCTTTGATCATTCTTGCGGCGGCAATCATCGGGGAGATGGTTGTCGAAACATATCCCCGCTGTTGCGGCAGATGTTTCTCCACCATTGCGACGAAAGCTGGACAACAAGATGATGTCAGGTACGGGTGCCCGGTCTTCATGGCATGAATAAACTCTTCTGTCTCGGCAAGCACGACAACATCGGCCCCCAAAGCTGCCTCAAAGACTTCCCGGAAACCCAATTGACGCAGTGCTGCCACGATCTGCCCTGGTTTGGCCTGAACGCCAAACTGACCAACAAACGAGGGTGCCAATATCGCATAGATCTGCTGCCGACCCTTTAGCGCCTGGATGAGTTGTACAACCTGCGAAGGATCACTGATTGCGCCAAATGGACACGCCACCTGACAAGCCCCGCAGGCGACGCACTTGTCATAATCGATCACCGCCCGCCGGTCACCACCGGCTGTGATCGCTTTAAGCTCACAGGCCCGCTCACACGGGCGACTAATTTCAATAATGGCTCCATAAGAACAGGATCGTTTGCATATCCCGCACTCTACGCACTTGGTCTTATCAATATAGGCCCGGTTTTGCACTACCATAATGGCCTTCTTAGGGCAACTGGCGATACAATGGTGAGCCAAACAATTACGACACGCATCGGTTACCAGAAATTTATCGATCGGGCATCGGTCACAGGCTTCGGGTAAAACATTGATCACCGGCAATTCCACCTGTTTACCCTCCAGAGCGCTTTGTGCCGCTTCCGTTAATTTCGTTCCGATAGCTTGGTTAAGAGCCATATTAATGCGATCTTTGAGCACTGCTCTTTCCTTATGAATACAACAACGATAACGCGGACCGTCTTCAGTTACCACCGTATTTAGAATATCATTAACATTTTCCGCCAATTTACCGGCAAAGGCCAGCCGGCTTACTTCAGCCAGTACCTTGCGACGAATTTTCGTTACTTCGCTGACTTGTGCCATATTCTCTCACCTCAATACAAGATTATCGTTAATTACTCCCAGCAGACGATCAGGAGTCATTTCTGTCAATACTAGTCCGTCGATCCGCACGCTCGGTCCCTTGCGACAGCATTGAAGACAGGCCACTCCGCGCAGATCAATCTTCGCCTGCCTGTGAATCGGCAGGGCCTCAACAACATGAAACAAATCCTGGGAGCCTAGCAGGTGACAAGAAGTGCCCACACAGATTTCTATCATCAACGATTTCACCTATAACACCTCCATCAGAACCATTCTACGGCAACTTGTTTGCCGATCAATTCCAGCTTGGCACACAGCTTATTCAAAACCTGATTCTTGATATTGATCTGCGAGGGAAAATTGGGGTTTTGGTGCGCAGGATTCACCGCTGTACCGGCCAGAATATCAATCTGATCTGCTTCCAACAGAAGACGCGCCAGCAGCGTTGCTCCATCCTGAAATGAGGCATCATTCAGCCTGCGGCAGTTATTCAACCGGTCAATTGCGGCAGTGAGAGTCAATACTCCCTCGGTTACTAAATCCAGTCCTTCAATCCTGGCTGTCGGCGGCACTTCCGGGTCATGGTAGGACAAGTCCACCTTCACCGCTTTGCCGGTAATCCGTCCCACAATATTGGCAGTCGTCCCACCGGAAACTACCTTCTTACCAGACACCTGCAAAAATCTTTTTACCACCCGCTCATCCAGGGATTTATCAGAAGGGGGCCCGGTAAATAAAACAAGCTTTCTCGAACGGCGGAGTTTCATGGCAACCACTGTCGAATCGTCCCCCGGGCGGCCAAGATAATACCCATTGCAGCAGTTTAGAATACCTTCGGCGACTTCAGTGGCGTTGCAATCGCTTGAATAGTTCGAGGCAAGCTGGCTGGATATGCCCTGCCAATTCCACCCCAGTTTCAGCAGGCCGCCAATGCCCGCATGAATCACGCCGTCACTCACGGCGACGATAAAATCGTTTTCCTGTAATTCAAGATAACCTTCTCTTACGGTTTTACCGGCAACAACCTTTTCATGAGTGGGGAAAGGGACCACGTGGCCGTTCCGCAACAAAAAGGATGCCGGGCTGTCATACTCTACAACCGAGGCCTCCCCATCAGCGCGCAGTTTTATAATATGGAGAGTGGAATAGGCGATTTTTCGCTCCCGGCAAACCGGTAGTGTCTGGGCGATCGTGTTGACTACTTCTTCCAAAGGAATGCCGTGTTTGAGCAGTGAAGACGCTATTTTCGTTGTTAATGTTGCCAGGATATTTGCTTTGACACCGCTGCCCAGACCATCGGAAATTACAACAGTAGTGGTGTCTCCGGCCCTGCTTACCTCCACCTTATCCCCGCATAGTTCCTCGCCGGTTTTGGATAACTGCGCCACAGCCACCTCCGCGTGTAGTCTAGGCATCAGTTTTCCTCCTTTGCCTTCAGCAGCCCCATAAGTTCAAGCAGGGCCGCCTTGGTCTCGGCGGTCGTCTCTCCAAGCAACCCGGCAATCTCTTGGGCCACCTGCATTTGCCTGTCGATGATTTCGGACGCCTTTTGCACAGTCTGATGTTTCATCTGTTCAAATTCGCGGGAATTCTTTTCCTGGGCGGTGATATCGGTCATGACAATGATGATAAGATTATGTTCCGCCACAGGAATAATCTTTTGATTGGTAACCACGCCGCTGGCGGTCACTTCCACTCGCCGGTCAATGACTTTCCCGCCTGATTGAGCCGCTTCAACGATACTGGAACAATTCATAAGTTCAGTCAAAATCCGGCCTTTGACGATCTCTTTGCGCTGGCCGAATATCTTTTCAGCCGCCGGGTTAAACTCCTGAATCACCAGGTTGGTATTGACCACAATTATTGCGTTCAAGGAGTTATCTACGATGATATTAGCAAAGGATTCGGCCTTCGAGCGCATATAAGGCACACAAGTGTCGGTGGTTGTCAGGCCCTGGAATACCGCGATCGCCTTTTCCCGGCAAGAGTTAAAGCCACAGGCACCACAATTTTTCTCGTCTTGCTTGGTATACTTTCCTGTCTGTTGAAGCACCTGACTTATTTGTTCCTCTGATGGCAGGTTTTCCTTGACCGGATCAGCCACATGCCCGCGATGGAAACCAACCGCTTCCGCTGCCTCCAGTGATTCCGAAGGACGCCCTTCTTCGGCAAATCTCAAAACCTGCAGCCTCTTGGCCGGCGAGCATTTGTCGGTGCCGCAGGCCGGACCGTCGATACAGCCGCCACTGCAAGCGAGGGCTTCAACAAATTTAGGGGCAATTTCACCCCGCCCTAACGCGTCAAAGACAATCATGCATTTATCCAGTCCATCGACGGCAACGACATCAGTAGCGATGTGCTCGCCGCGCGTGAAAGCTTTCAATATCCCGCCTGTTACCGGATAGTGGCGCGCTCCACTCGACGCCTTTTGGGTCTGCACTTTGTTACCACCAAGTGATGGATTACCCTGTTCGGCGAGCCATGGCTTTAGCTGTTCAAAGGTAATGACTGCGTCGACTTGGCTGCAAGATTCATCTTTTTCGGCGATCTTGGCAATGCAAGGCCCAGCAAAGACGACCATCGTATCCCTGCCAAAACGCTCTTTCAACATCTGGGCATGGACCTGCATAGGCGACATGACTGGAGCCAAATTGCCGACCAACTGAGGATAGTACTTTTTAACCGTATTCACGATCACCGGACAACACGCGGAAATTACAGGTTTATCGGTCTTTTGAAGCAGCTGCGCGTAAACCCGGGATACCGCCTCGGCACCGACCGCAGTTTCTTCCACAGCCCCAAATCCCAAGCCCGTCAATTTTTCCCATAACTGCCTGGGACTATATTCAGGGAAAGAGCCAACGAAAGAGGGAGCCAGGCTTAAGACGACCTGCCGGTCGGCCTTGATAGCTGCTTTCACCTGGGCAATCTGGTCTTCGACTTGCTTGGCTTTTTGCGGACATTCCCCCACACATCTGCCGCATAATACACATTTATCTTCAATAACGCGGGCCTGCCCTTTTTCGATGCCGATCGCTTTCACCGGGCAGATGCGCATGCAGCGATGGCAATCCTGGCAATTCGCCTTTTGAGTTACAATCGTCCTCATGATACATCACCTCCCAGCACTTTTTCGCGGAAGATATCATAAACTTTTTCTTTGGTCACATTAGTAATAATCTCGTCATTAATTTTTATGACGACTCCTTCTGTACAGCGTCCCCGACAGAAGTTCCCTTCTAAATCGATTCTCCCAGCTACTTGGTATTTTTCGATTAAGTTACTGAATGCGTGCAACACGGCATGCGCCCCCCGAAGGTGACAAGCGCTCCCGACGCAGATTGATATGTGAGTCATAGTACCCTCTCTTGCTTGTTGTGAATTTTTTCACTTTCTTGACGAATATTAGTTTACCGCAGAACTGTTCGCCTAGCAATCTTAGTTTTACTACAAAAAACTGGCCCTAACCCCGCTTTAGTAGCCTTACCAGTGAAAAGCAGCCAATTTCGCACTGCCTTGCTCTTTACCTGAGCCACTCGCGATAATCTATCACCCCAAACTTCGACCAGTAACACAACATTTCTGTCCGCCAAAGCTGTTGGGAGACAAAAAAATGACGCCCCACCGTCAAGGCTCTTTCAGCGCCAACAGAGTAATGACTGACGTTACAAGAGATACTACCTTTGACGAGTGTCGGAAAAATCCCAAGGAGTCAAAAAATGAGGCTGCTGCTGGCAACTATGTTTGTATTAGCCGCCTGGAAATGGGCCAAATGGAAGAATTGGAAAGAATATTATCCCACCATCGTGTTTATGCTTCTTCTTTCCTCACTAGAGAGTCTGGTTTCCGCCAATCATCACTTATGGATTCAGATTAAAGACCCCTTCGCCAGCATCACCCTGAACAGTCTGCTGATTTCCTTTACCTGTTTTCCCGCCACCGTCCTGCTGTACTTGAGCCATTATCCAAAACAATATTTACATCAATTCTTGTACATCCTCGTGTGGGCTTCAATCAACAGCGGAATAGAACTTGTCATGCATAGATTAGGCCTGATCGTTTATGACAATGGGTGGTCTTTGCCCTGGTCAGTGCTGGTTAACTGTGCCATGTTTCCGGTGTTACGAATTCATTATACCAGACCCCTTTTGGCCTGGTGCTTGTCTGCAGTCTTCGTTGTCTTCTTCTTGTTTCAGTTTGGATTTACAATAGACATGCTCAAGTAGCTATTTTATCTAAAAATAGTCTAAGCTGTTGGACGGCAAAAAATAAGGCGGTACGAAAGCTCCCGGAGCTTTGTACCGCCTATGCTTATATATGGGGCATGCAGGCTTCATTGCCAGAAACTCTTTCTCTCATGCCTGTTTATTCCGGCTCCTTCCTTTTCCTGCCTGGCAACCCGCCCACCAGTTGCCCTGCTAGCGCGGTCCCAAGGGTGAGCGGTATGAACCAGACACTTAAGCCCATTTCGAGTCTCAGAAACAAAACGAACGGTATCGACAGATGGACAGCGAGAAACCAGAGGCCGGAAAACCTTTTTAAGGTAACCCGCCACTTGCCTAACGGCAGGTTACAAAGAAAGGAAAAGGCAGCAAGCCCTGTCGCCGCAAGAATGTTATGAGGCATATTTTTCATCTCACTTGGGCTCATATTTTCACTATCATTATAACTGAATATGGACTGCCAGTGATTGATTATTTGATGGAAATATCATGCCACTTTTCAATAGCTTTGTCCGGTTATGCTCTCCGCGCCGCTATCGGCCAAACCGCCTCGATGATTCCTTTGCGGGTTACATACATATAGTCGTAAAGGTTGACGGTCGTGCAGCAGTGACTGGGTACGAAATGCAGCTTATCCCCCAGTCGCAGATCACCGCTATGCAGCTGGGCTGTGGCATGCTCCTCCGACAAATGCTGCACCGTGAGCGCTCCTTCATGCCCCTGTACGGCAGGGAAAAATCGCTCTGTCGAAATACCTTTCATGCCGACGTCAAATATAGCCATATCTGCGGATGGGCGGCTTACTACCTGCGCAAGCACTGTCAGCGACTGGGCAAACGGCAGCCCCAGCTTCTGGTAAGTGCCATCCATAAAAATGTATGAACCTGCCTGAATCTCTGTTAAATCAGGAAACTCGGCGGCCATATCGTAGCTGCCTGTACCTGACCCGCTGACAATTTCTACGTTTAACCCTGCTCCGGCAACCGCTTTGGCTCCTTGTACCAGAAGCGCATTGGCCTCCTGGTTTTGTTTCGTTCTTTCTTCGCAATCAGCTATAAACTGAATATGTCCCGCATAGCCAAATACGCCTCTCAAAGTCAGGCCGGGAGACAGGTCCACGGTTTTGGCCAACTCCACTAATTGTTCCAGGCTACGAACTCCGCAGCGATGCTGCCCTACATCTAAATCCACAAGGATGTCCAGGTTTGATCCATACTGCTTGGCCGCGGCCGAAAGTTCCCGTACATTCGATAAATCATCAACAATGACCATTATTTTTGCATGACGGGCCAAGTTCACAGCTCGCCTTATGGTCGATTCGCCGACACATTCGCTGGATACAAGAATATCGTTTATTCCGGCATAGGCCATGACCTCCGCCTCGCCGATGGTCTGACAACACTGTCCAATCGCCCCAGCCTGCATCTGAAGGTGGGCGATCGCCGGTGTCTTATGGGTTTTGGCATGCGGCCTTATCTTCATTTTCACTGTTGCCAAATAATTGCTCATTGTTTCAATATTACCCATTAATGCTTCGATGTCGACTACCAGCGCCGGGGTAGGAATTTGACTAACAGGTAATCCAATCAAATATTGCCCACTCATTATTAAACCCTCCATATGCTAATATATGCGGCGGCATTTTGCCGCCGTTTGGTAGTCTTGTGCACTACCTTCCTTCTGCTAGATTCGATTATTTTGCAGGTGTTCCTTGTCCTCAGCCAATAATATTATTAGCAGCTGTCGCCCTGCCAATGTCACGCGTATCCTTAACCCACCAGTCACTATTTTCCTGCGCTACCAACGAAGAAGGGCAGCAACAAAACAGCAACATTTTGTCCCAAAAGCCGTTTGGGGACAAAAATGAGGCGGTACAACAGCTCCAGGAGCTTACCGCCTTGTATTTAAATGGTGGAGCGTGCAGGTTTCGAACCTGCGACCTCTTGAATATGAATTGCTTGAAGTTCGTCAGGCGGGCTAACCCGCCTGCAGGTTACCGTCGTCAGGCAGCTTTGGTACTGTGTAAGGCGCCATGCGTATGGTTCATAGATGTTGTTACTGCCAAAGAGCTGTGTAAATTTCGATGATCTCCGCTTTTGAGGCTTTGCGACGCGTATTGTTCGGACTGCCGCTTGTTAGAGCATCACCAGCCATCTTCTCAATATTTTTAAAGAACAAGTCCCGCTCCACGCCATAATCTTGCAGGGTCGGGATATCTAAATCTTGACACAGCTTGTCTATCTCCAGAACCAGCGCATTTGCAGCAGTCTGATCCGACATCCCTTCCCGGTATAACCCGATCGCCCGGGCAATATCGGCAAACCGGTCTGCGGCGTCGCATACGGCAAAACGAAGGCACTCCACCAGCAGCATGGCGTTGGATATGCCATGGGGAACATGAAACAAGGCCCCGATTGGTCTGCTCATGCCATGAACAATAGCGACTGATGAATTATTAAAGGCTATTCCGGCTTCCAACGATGCTAAAGCCATCTGATTCCTTGCGGTCAAATCGGATCCATCGCGGTATACTTGCCTCAGGTTGGCAAAAATACGTTTGCAAGCTGAAAGGGCAAAGATATCGGACAAGGGCTGCGCTTTTATCGAGGTATACGCTTCGATCGCATGCGTTAAGGCATCAATGCCTGTCGCCGCCGTTACTTTGGGCGGTGTTGTGGCCGTTAGTTCAGGATCGATAATCGCCAACGCCGGGAGCAAAACAGCCCCTTTCAACAGCATCTTTACATCGTTCTGTGTATCGGCGATGATCGTAAATTGTGTTGCTTCCGAACCGGTGCCGGCGGTGGTTGGTATTGCCACTAATTGGGGCAGCGGATTACGCAGTTCTTGTCCAACGTAATCGGCAAGCTTGCCGGGATGAACCTTTATAGCACCGATAGCCTTTGCGGCGTCAATAGGACTGCCGCCGCCGATTGCAATCAAAAAATCGCATTTGGTACTCTCGTATACTTCGAAGCCCTGATAGACCATTTTAAAGTAGGCTCGCTATTGATCTCGGCAAACAGTTCGTAAGGGATGCTCTGTTCCTTCAATACGTTGATCAATTTTTGCACATTTCCGGTGCTGACCATAATCTGGTCAGTAACAATTAGAGCTTTATTCCCTAAATCTTTTAGCAGCGGCCCCACTTGGACCAAAACGTCCTTGCCTGATACGATTTTGCGCGGGGTGAGAAATACATTATACATTACTTTCTGCGCCTCCTAAAAATATGGTGCTATAAACACTATTATTCGGATTTACAATAGTTTCTGAGGCGATGAGGCCCACTGCTTCATCTCTCCGTTTTTTTTTGCCACAGTATTACCAAAAATAGTCATAAGCTAGCTGTTCACTGTATTATCTTACCACTTCGTCTACTTCATTTCCAACATATTTTAATGTTTGGCGGTATCACTCCCGGGTGACCTGATGATACAACCGATCCATCCCGTTGTATCCTAAATATCGCGTCTCAGTCAGCAAAATAGTATAATAGGGTATGTATTGAAATCGTTTCACCTATATATATATGGGTGGATAACATCGATAACCAACCCTGACTGCTCGCCTTTTCCTGCCTCTGGGTACTCCCATTCCACTGCGCGATACATTATTAACAGCACCGCCGACACTGTATGTCCGCGCTGCTGAAAGGAGCAATTATGTTTTGTACGAAATGCGGGACGGAAATAAAAACCGAACATGCCTTCTGCCCGGTCTGCGGAAAAAGCCGGCAGAGCATGCCGGATGTTGAACAGACGGATGCCCCGTCAGGCGTGCGCTCACGCCAATTTAGCGGCAGAACAAAAATAGCCGCCGGCATCTTAATTTTCTTATTCTGCGTGGTTGCCGGCTATTTTTCATTCCCCCCGCTGCTGCACTATTTTTCCGGCCCCAATAACGCTCCAAAGGCAGTTGATAAAAACTCTCAGAGAAACGACAAAGAAGCCCTTCGCACCCTTCTTTTGAATTACACCAAAGCCTGGTCCGACGCGGTAAACAACAATAACTTCGCCTTAGCCGAGAAATATCTGCTGCCAGGCAGCGAGCTTCTGAGCGCGCAAAGAGGATTGCACGGCAACCTGCAAAAAGACGGTGTCAGACTGGAACTGATCAAAGCGGAAATCGGCGACATCTCGTCCCCCTCTGATCAAGGTATCGCGACAGTAAATGTCCTGGAAGAATACTATGTATTCTCCCCCGGGGGAAAACGGCAGGTCAGCCGCTGCTCCTGGACTTATACCGCCAATTATCGCGAAGGTGAGGGCTGGCGGCTAAGTAAGATCGCTGAGAATCCATCGACCGGAAGCGGCTCAGCCCCGGCATCGGTTGTCACGCAGGAATACAATCAAGACTGGATACATGTGAAGTACCCGCAAATTGAAAAACTGGCCTCGGTGGCTGTCCAGAACAAAATCAATGATATTTTGAAAAGATCGGCTGATGAATTTTTCGCCAGCATGAAACAAATCGCAGAACAATCCAAGTCCCTTCCCAACAACAACAGATACTCGGCGGAATCCGGCTACTCAGTAAAATGGCAATCAGCCGATTTGATAAGCCTGGTATATTACACCCGTACCTATACCGGCGGCGCGCACGGCTCCCAAATCGAGACAGGCTATACCTTCGACCTTAGAACCGGCGACCTTATTACCCTCCGGAACAAAGTAGGCGACGATAAAATCCGGGCTTACAATGACATGATCCAGCAGCAGATTCGCGCTAAAAACATACCGATTTTCAAACCCTATACAGGCATCAGTGATAAAACCACCTATTACCTTGCTGATGACAAAACCCTTGTTGTCATTTTTCAGCAATATGAAATAGCGCCCTACTCTTCCGGTATCCTCCGTTTTGAGCTGCCCTATTGATTCATCTTCCGTTTCATATCCCCAGAAGCTGCAGGGGATGGTTCCAGTGTATCATTTCATGGGTTTCGGTGATGATACACCGGGACCGTCCCTTCATAGTTTGTATAAGGGGAGTTGTACCGGGACACACTACATTCCGAACGCCTGGAAAGGACGTAGTGATGGTGGAATACACGGATCTTGTTGATGCCAATTGGCTTGTTGAAGACGATATTAATCTTATCGCCAAGTCGGTCATAGGATTCGACTTCAGCCTGTTCATGGACACGACTCAGATTATCAACCATCTCGTCTACGCCGGCGCCAAAGAATATCGCGTCCCCATAAACTACTCCACCCTATCAGAAGACCTGGATATACCGATGCCCAGACTGCTTATGCTTTTCTCCCGTATAGTAGAATCAGAGGTAGCTCAGCTATCCAATGAAATCGATGGAACATTGAAGGTAAGAATACTGCTCTAACACGCTCCTTATTCGATCATATTACATAAAACGAAGGGCTTCCGATTGGTCGGAAGCCCTTCATTACTGACATACTTACGTGGTTTCCCTTTTAGTTCTTGACCATTCCTTTATCCGATTCGTCAAGCAATCTGCGAAGTTCAATCATTTTCTCTTTGAGGTAGGTATCCCAATCAACGACCTTGGAGTTCGTTTCACTCATAGTCGTCTCTTTTTGGTCAATCATAAAATACCTCCCGACAAGTTATAGAGTCCCCTATGCTTACTATATGCCTACAAGTAGGCATTTTATTTTTTATCTGTCATTGAATTTTGTATTCATTACAGCTTCCTTTGCCTGTTCGCGAAAGACAAAGGGACGGTTTGGACTGCTTCAAAAAAAATGGACCCTGTCCCCTTGTATTTTTGCATAAACAACAGAACTGCACTGTGGCTTATTTGATCCTATTTTCCTTTATTTGGTGGTTAATCCATGATCTTCTGTCTTATCTTTGTCATGAATATGCAGTATGATTAAAACAAATACATAAAGGGATGGTGTTTTGAAGATGAAAAAGCTATTCGTTTTATTGGCAGTTCTGGTTGCAGTTAGCATCTTTCCTTTAGCGGCATATGCTCACGAAAATGATCGTGACTATGATCATAACCGCCGAGACCACCACGAGCAAGTGTGGAGAGACCACGAACAGGACTGGAAAGACCATGATCGCGAGTGGAAAGAGCATAGTCATGACCGACACTGGCGAGAAGTACACGCTAAAGAGTGGCATGACTGGTATAAATGGCACCAAGACAATGAAAATGAATTCCATCTTCACATTTCAGATGAAGGTTTTGAGCTTGATATTCGCGGATAACAACTGATAAGTTGAAATTCGATAGCCTTGGCACTAGACTTTCTTTTGGTGCCAAGGCTCTTTTTCGTTCTGGACAAGCCGGTAGGTTTTGCCTGCAAAAAAAAGATCCCGGA
>Ga0316228_1003588_pt1 | contig 12271 bp, 3 predicted proteins | sample TBH18021metaG_FD_206005 | JGI IMG/M metagenome (GOLD analysis project Ga0316228, IMG submission 206005) | Freshwater microbial communities from Trout Bog Lake, Wisconsin, USA - TBH18021 | ecosystem: Environmental > Aquatic > Freshwater > Lake > Hypolimnion/Profundal zone | place: USA: Wisconsin... | reverse complement strand
GGAGCTGTGGGAGAAAGACGGTACCCGCCGTCCGCAGGCCAAAGCGGTGCTCTACGGCAGCGAAATCGACGGACGCGGAACCCGTTTTGCGGCGCGGCTGGCCATCCGGCCGAAAGGCGGACGGTTCTCGGCGACCTCGGAGTCACTCAGCATCACCCAAGCCGATGAAGTGCTCATCATCGTGAGCGCGGCGACCAGCTACCAGGGATTCGACAAAAGCCCCAGTCGCGATCGCACTCTGGCGGTACGGAAAGCGCAAGCCTCCCTCTATGCGGCCGCGCAACGCAGTTTCCCCGAGCTTCGGAAGCGGCATACCAACGATTACCAGCGCCTGTTCGACCGGGCGTCGCTGGAATTGGGTGGCGAGAGGGGGCAAAGCCAACTCCCGACCGACGAACGAATCCGGGCTTTTGCCAACGGTCAGGACGAGCCACTAGCCGCGCTGTATTTCCAGTACGGCCGCTACCTGATGATCGCGGGATCACGCCCCGGCGGCCAGCCTCTGAACTTGCAGGGGATGTGGAACGAGGAAGTCATTCCGCCCTGGGCCAGTGGCTACACCATCAACATCAATACGGAAATGAACTACTGGCCGGCGGAGGTAGCGAACCTGTCCGAATGTGCCGAACCGCTGTGGCGCATGATTCGAGAACTTTCGGTGGATGGGGCCAAGGTCGCGCATGACATGTACGGCCGGCGCGGCTGGGTGGCACACCACAACACCACCCTCTGGCGCGACGCACAGCCGGTGGACAACGTCGCGACGGCGTCGTTCTGGCCGATGGGCAGCGGCTGGCTTTGCCAGCACCTTTATGAGCATTACTTGTTCTCCAACGACCGGGATTTCCTCGCCCGTAAGGCCTACCCGCTGATGAAGGGGGCGTCTGAGTTCTACCTGGACTGGCTGGTGCCGGACAGCGAGGGCCGGTTGGTCACTCCCGTGGGGGTTTCTCCGGAAAACACTTTCCTCTACACCGACACTAGTGGCACCAAGGCCAGGGCGAGCGTCTGTGCCGCGACCGCCATGGACCTTGCGATTATCCGGGACTTGTTCTCCAATACGGCCGCCGCTGCCGAAACGCTCGGCATCGACCGCAGCTTCCGGGACGAACTTCGAGCGAAACTGGCGCGGGTACGCCCTTATCAGGTGGGCTCGAAGGGCCAATTGTTGGAGTGGCAGGAGGAATTTCAAGAGGCCGACCCCAAACACCGCCACGTCTCCCACCTATTCGGACTGCATCCGGGCCGGGAGATCACACTGACCGGGACGCCGGAGCTGGCGGCCGCGGCGAAACGCACCCTCGAACTGCGCGGGGACGGCGGCACCGGCTGGAGCAAGGCCTGGAAGATCAACTTCAGCGCGCGCCTCGAAGAAGGCGATCACGCGCACCGCCTGCTGGCTGAGCTCATCACCAAATCCACCCTTCCCAGCCTGCTGGACACTTGTCCGCCCTTCCAAATCGACGGGAATTTCGGCGGCTGCGCCGGCATCGCAGAAATGCTTCTGCAATCTCACACGGGAGAAATTCACCTGCTCCCGGCGCTGCCGGCGGCCTGGCCCAGCGGGAAGGTTAAGGGCCTCCGCGCCCGGGGCGGTTTTACGGTCGACATGGAATGGCAAGCGAGCAAGGTCGTGGCTTATCGGATCGCCTCCGAAACACCGGCCAAAGTCCGCGTACGGGTAAACGGGGAGGTGAAACTGATCCAGGCCGAAGCCGGCCGATAGCTGGATCGGCTAACGGCTGCTTCCCAACGCCTCATCGAGACGCCGCCAGAGATCCTCGGGGTCTTCCAGGCCGACGGAGAGGCGGATCAGGTGGCGGGAGACGCCACAGGCCTCGGCCCAGTCCAATTCGGTGTAGTGAGCCAGCAGGGTAAAAGGACAGGCGAGGGTGAACACGGTGCCGAGGCTGGGCCCCTTGCAAACGGCCAATCGGCCATAGATCTCAGCCGCACGAGCCTCCCCGTCTTTGGGGAGGAAGGTGACCAGCGCGCCCCAGCCACCCTGGTCACGGCGGACGGCCTCATAGGCCTCGTTGAACTCCCACTTTGGATACCAGACACGCTCCACCGCAGGGTGGTGGCGCAGGCGCTCCGCGAGCAGAAGTCCGTTAGCGTTGTGGCGGATCATCCGTTCCGGGAAGCTCCGCGCCTGGAGTTCAATGACCGCGGCATCTTCGCCCCACAGCAACTCCTCATGCGTTTCCCTCACATACCCTTTCAGTTCGGAGTAGAACGGCGATTTCGGGTTGCAGATCAGGGCGCCACCCATGGCATCGCCGGTCCCCACGATGAACTTGGTCAGGCTGGTGGCTATCAGGTCGGCGTAGTCGCCGAGGTCAATATTGAAGGGCGTGGCGACAACGTCGTCAATGACCAGCGGCACCCCATGTTCGCGCAGGAGCGGACGGATCCGGCGGACATCTGCCGAGCCCAGCAAGGGATTGCCGGGGATTTCACAAAAACAGGCCGCGAGCGGCTCCCGATGCACCAACGCGTGCAGATCGTCCTCGATGGTGGCCAGGTCGTGCAGCAAGATGCCGCCCTGCCCGAATTTCTGCTGGAGTTTCAGCGTATCCACATACGGAAAACCAAGCTGGCCGGTCGGCAGGCCGGGCGCACGCCGCTGAACCGCCCGCAAGGCCGCAAACTGGGCGGCCATCCCGGTCGGAGCCAAAAACACATCATCTTCCCCACACCCGTAGAGACTCGCCAATTGCCGCCGCAATGCCTGCCGGACGGCAGGGCCGTCAGTTCCATTCGGTCCCTCGCTGCGATTCAGGCGGGCCTGCGCCTCGCGGCTGGAGACGATCAGGCCAGTATGCTGCCAAAAGTCCTTCAACGCCGGGTAACCAGCCTCATTCGTAACCACCCCCACCGAGCCAGACTTAGCGACTACTTCCGACGGCTCCGCGGTCGAACGGCGGACGTACTCAGCCGCCCATTGGGCCACGCGCGCGGACGGGAACGGCAGGCAGGGTCGAGCGCCCGCCAGTTCCCGGGCGAGCGACTGCACCAGCGGATGCACCAGGAACCGCGGATAGCCACTCGTAAGCCGGCCCATGACCTCAGGTCGTTTTTCCTCATACCCAACGACATCCTCCCACCGCGGCAGGCACATGGAGACGGCGTGGGGCGAGCCCGGTATCGGCCGTCCCAAGTCGTCTGCCCGGAAAGCGGGGCACGCATACAAATCAAAAACGCTCATTCGGGCCAAAAGTTAGCCTCCTCAGGCGTGAAAAGCCAACCGGATTCTGTGAGGCCTGCGGCCTTTGACCCGGAAAAAGACGGAGGCGGAGGTGGCGGGAACGAGCCGGCTGTTAGCGGTGCTACGCGGACCGACCTGGATCCAGCCGGATCCAGGTCGGAGGGAGGCGATCGTCTGAACCTGCCCGACGGTCTAATTCGCGGTGAGGGATACCGTGGTGGTATGCTGCTTTGAACCGCTCGTGCCCGTGATGGTGATCGTATAGCTGCCTTTGGGCGTGTTGTTACTGGTTTTTACGGTCATTTGGGAACTACCGGAGCCACCCGTAACCTGTTGGGGGCTAAAGGACATCGTCGGCCCGTTCGATACCACGGGCGACACGGTGGCAGTCAAAGCCACTGTACCGGTGAACCCGGCAGCAGGAGTCACCTTAATCGTGTAAGCGGCGTTGCTTCCGCGTTTTACGGAGTTGGAAGCCGGAGTGGCGGAAAGGGAGAAATCCGGACTCGCCACCACGAGGGTCGCGCTCGCCGCGTGGACCTTCTTCCCGTCGGCGCTGGTACCCGTTACGGTTACGGTGAACGAGCCTGGCGTGGCCGGGGCGGTGAAGGTGAGGACGGATTTGCCCGAACCGGCCGGGATCGGATTCACCGAGAACGAACCGCCACTGGCGCCAGCAGGCAAGGTCATCGCCAGGCTGACGTTTTGGGGTGTTCCACCGGAGGACGTCACGGTAACGGTATAGCTGACCCCAGCGCTCGGGTTTACGGACTGTGAACTCGGCGTCATGGCTATGCAGAAATCAAAGACGGGCGGCGCCAAGGCCACCAAAGCGGACACCAACCCGGGCGCCACGGGTGACCCTACCCCGGTGACAAGATCGTAACCTGCGACCGAAACATCGTCCGCATTGGTGCCGTTCGCCCCGGACACGATGTCGAAGAAATTGGCGCTATTCATTGTAGGCGCGGTGCCGGCCACCGTGTAAATGTCCGTGTTACCGTTCACTCCCGAGGATCGCGACTGATTGGCCAGCGCAATCAAGCCCGCCCATTGGGGCGCGCCGGCACTCGTTCCTCCCACAGCGAACCAGCCTCCGTTGACCGCATCGTAAACGAGGAAACCGGTGTTCGGGTCGGCGTTATAACTGACGTCCGGCACCCCACGATACCCATAGCCGGACCAACCGGCCTGCCAGGTCGGCCGGGAGTAGATCGCGCTCAGCCCGCCTCCGCTGGTAGACCAAGCCGTTTCCGAAGCACGGTTGTTGTTCACGTCGAGCAGCAGCGTCGTTCCGCCGACGCCGATGACGTATGGCGACGACGCCGGCCATTCCACTTGAAACCCACCAGTCAGTTCGCCGTTGTCGCCGGACGAGGCCACATACGTCACACCCGGCGACTGGAAGTACGAATCATAAGCGTTCACGCCGGTGTATTCCGTGGCACCCCAGCTCATGGAAACGACCGTAGCCCCGGCATTGACGGCGGCGGTCACCGCATTGAGGAGGTCGTTGACGCTGGGGCTATTGGCCACCGACAGAATGAGCCCCGCTTTCGGGGCGATGGCGTGAGCCCACTCCACGTCCAAGGCGGTCTCGAGTGCCCAGGTCGAGTTCAACGTGCTGGTTCCCAGCACCTGAACCGTGGTGTTGGAAATCCCGAATTGCGTGCAGAACGCGTTGAGATTCGCTTGAATCGAGGTGTTCCCGTAGGCATCCACGATCGCGATCTTCTGGCCGGTTCCATCGGCCGCGAGTTGGTCAATCCCATAGCCATGGCGAATCTGGGCCGGGGAGTAATAGACCGACGTGGCTGGCTTCACGTTAACCCGGAGCGGGTTCCGGGCGTGCCCCGGGCGCCGCGGGCCGCCCATAAACACGTCGCTTTGCGCGGTTGCGGTGTGGGCGAGCGCCAGGATCAGGCTAAGCAGGAGTAGATTGGAACCGATGAGTTTTGGATTCATAGCTGATTTATTATTCGTGACTTGCATTTAGGGATGACGTTCCATCCGCCATCTCATAGCCGGGTGTCGCACGAGGATCAGCCCATTTCAATACGTTGTTTGGACATATTAGTGCAATTTCTAGACATTCAGACGGCCGTGCGGTGGGCAAGACCCCGGTTTGGGAATGGAGAGGGAGCCGGCAGGCGATGGGCAGAGCTCGCCCCGCTGACTTCGCGGACTGCAGTCGGTCGGATCCTGTGTCGCACTTGCGATCCTTCGACAAAGGTGGCGACGAAGGAACGGACGGGAATTTCTGGGGAACACCCCAACTCAACCGGCTATCGGGGTTGCGGATAGAACCGCTTTCCGCAGGAGATGCGGGAAGCCCCGAGGACGAACCTGCCGGACTATCGAGGCTGACCCAAGGCCAGCAACCGTGACTTAACCGACTCGCTAAGACCGGCCTGGGCGATCCAGACTCGGGCGGTGCTGGGGTCAATGGCCATCCAGCCCTCGCCGATCGCCTCAAGCTCCCGCAACCGCGAACTATCGTTGGCGATAGTTTCCGCCCACTGGGCGGCGGATTGAGGGAAGCTGGGGACGAGCTTGGTGGCGAAGGTTTCGATGGCGAGATCGCGACCTGGCCCCGGGGCCAGGCCCTTCAACCAGGCACCCGCCTGGGCGGCGTCCTGATCGGTCCAAAGCTGAACCAAATTCTGAAGGGCGGCGTCCTGCAGCGGCCCCGCCGGGAATTGAAGAACCCACGCGGCGGCGTTTTCGGGATCGCTTTGGGCCCAGCGTTGGACGATGCCCACCACGGCATCATCCTGGCTCCGGCCCGCAGTCATCGTCTTTACCGCAAACGTGCCCGCCGCGAGGGGATCGGTATTCCCCCAGGCGGTGGCCACCGCCGCGAGAACGCGCTCGCGCTGGATCGGGTCAACCACCTGCCCTGCCCACCCGGCTGCCGCCGCCGGGGCTTGCGCCGCCCACTGACTGACCGCGTGAACGAGCAGGTCATTGCGCGCGGTTCCGCCAGGGAGTTCAGACGCGATCTGGATGGCCAGCGTCGGTTGGGTGCGGGTCGCTTCGTAGGCCATGCTGAGCAGGGCCGCATCCCGTTCGGAAACCGCCAGCGTTTGTTGCGCCCACGCCGTAGCGGCAGGCAGATCCGAGGCCCCCCAGACTGCGGCCAGGTTGTCGATCGCCGCCTGCCGGTCCGAACCCGGTGCTAATTGGGAAACCCAGTTCGCGGCTGCGCGCGCATCGACCTGCGCCCAGCGATGCAGCAACCGCGACCTCAAACCCTGCACCACCGAGGACGACTCGCGATGGGCGAGCCAGGCCAACGCTCCCGCGAGGTCGGAGGCGGCAAACTCTGCGATCATCGCATCGAGAATCGCGTCGCGATGAACGAGATCCAAATCCCCCGCTAACCGCTGACAAGCCGTTTCCAGGGCCACGGCGCGATCCGGGGAAAGGGTAACCGATCGATTGGTTTCGGACGAAGGCCCGTTGGTGGAGCCTGTGGTTTCGGGGTCGGGCGCGAGCGCGGTCGGTTCTGGGGAAGAAATCGAGGGCACTACCACCAACCGGCCGAGTTGCCAGGCGGCCAACCCCAAGGCCAGGAGAGCGGCGCCGCTGGTGAGAGCCAACCGGAGTGGTATGCGTGAGAGTTTCATGGTTAATCAGGCCCCGGCGCCGAGACGCCGGAACCGCTTACGGTCGGACGGGTCGCCGGTTACGGAGTCGCCGTCACGTTGTCAAACGTCGCGGTGCAGACAGTGCCATCGGTATGGCTGGTCACCGCCAAGCCAATATAGACGTTGACACCCATCGTGATGGTCTGTGAGCCAACCAAGGTCCAACTGGACCCGTTGGGCGAACAATAGGTCGAGAAAGTGTTGCCGGAACGAACGGCTTTGACCCAGTAAGGGGCAGCGCAACTGGTGTTGTTCACGTTCAGGCTGCTCCCCCCCGTGGAGGTTCTGCATTCGTGGGCTACTCCATTGCCGGGAGTAATAAACGCCGAGCAATGTGTGGAGGTGTTGTTCAGACTCTCACGAATCATGACGCCGGCCTTGGCCCATGGATCGGTGCCCTGAACCCCGGTAACGCGGGCTACGATAGAACAATCGCCGCTGGCAGGTTGGCAGGCGTACTGGAAGGCATCGCTGGAGCCCCAAATATCTGAGCCAGAACCGCAGACGGTGAAGGTCCCCGAGGAACAATAGGAACCGCCGCAGGCGCCCACGGTCCCCACATCCTGGCAATTCCACGGAGCCGGAGTGCCGGTGGTGACCGAGGCTTGTGTTGAGTTGCAGGTTTCGATGCCGGACTTGATCGCCGACACGACGTAATAGTAGGTGTTTCCGTTGACTGCGGAGGCATCCAGGTAGCTGGTGCAACTGGAAGAGATGCCGGATTTGATGGTGGTGAAAGGCCCACCGGAAGTGGTCGAGCGCTTGACGTTGTAGCTGGTGGCACCGGAAAGGGCGGCCCAACTGACAATGTTACTGCCGCATCGAGGGGCCACGGAGACACCGGTCGGACCCGCCACACAAGCACCTCCGATCGTGATGGAACAAACCGAGGTGTCGAAAGCCCCGTGTGAGTCCTTGACCTGGGCCGTGAAGCTGTAGGTACCAGCTACCAAAGGTGTTCCGGTCAGGGCACCCGTGTTCGTCGCGAGCACGAGACCAACCGGGAGACTGCCCGCTACGATTAAGTAATTGGTGTAAGGTTGCGTCCCACCGGTGGCCGGGAAGCTCGAAGAGTAAGCGACGCCGACCTGGCCGGTGCTGGCAGCACAACCGAGGTTGATGCAAGTCGTCACTGCGACCGTCCAGGTAGCCTGGTTGGTAACGCTGTTTCCGACGGGCGGACAACCGATGGCGGTAATGACACTCGCCAGGCTGGCGGGGTCGGTCGGCTGAATCACGTAATTTGTGGTAATGACAAAGCCCTGACCAGGGGTGAGGTTGGCAGCACTGAAGATCTTGCCGCCGAAGAGCGAGTCACTCACCTGCAGACCGCCGCTAAAAGTCGCATTGCCCGTATTGGTGACAGCCAACGTAAAGACCACCGTCTGCCCGCAGAGGGCGGTCGCCGGTCCACTCACCGTAAGCGAGAGAGCCGGGGCGGTGCCGGTATAGCCGAAGTTCACGCCCGACAGATTCTGGCAATTAGAAAGGACCACCGTGGTCTGGCTGTCCATAGACCGATCCGGATCCACGGTTTGAGTATAGTGAGCCGGAGGCACGACCACCACCGTGTAGGTGCCGGCGCGCAGGTTGGCGAAGCTATAGTTCCCGGCGAAGTCTGTATTGGTGGTGGCGACCACCACGGCGCTGCTGTTCTTGAGCTGAACCGCCACCCCGGCAAGGCCCGGGTCACCATTGATGCACCCATCCGCCGCGGAGTCAATCGCCACCATGCCGCTGATGCTGGTGGAGGTTCCAGGCGCAACTATCGAGATGACCTGGTTGGCAGTGCTGGTGTTGCCGCAAGCGTCCACGGCGGTCCAAGTGCGGGTGACCAAATAGCTCCCGGCGCAAGTGCCAGAGGCAATCGAATCGGCGTAGGTGACCGCCGGATTGGCGTCGCAAAGGTCGGTGGCGGTGGCGTAACCGGTGACCGCCGGTCCCGGGCAGGCCGAAGGAGCAACCAGGTGAGACGCGCCCCAACTACTCAACTGGCAGCCTTGGAAAGACTTGTTGAGGTTGTCCACCAATCCGCAGAGATTGCTCACGGTGCAGCCGGGGCTTTGATTCGAGCCAGCGCCGAGGGCACAGTTGGCGATATCCAGGATCTGGCCTACGGTCTTGCCGTTGCAGGGCGAGGTCGAATCGTTCAGGACGAAATTGCGGCACGGACTGGCGTAACTGATCGCAGATCCGCAGTCGCCATAGTCCACGTTCAACCGCAAGGCCAGCACCTTGGCGCAGAATTGGCCAGCGGCACAGGTCGTGGGGTTGGTGGCATTGCAGGTCAAAGACCCGGCCGATGCGGTGTTTGCCAGGCAGGAACGAATAGCATCAGTGGAAGTGAACTTCAGGCAATACCCGGTGCCATCGGAGGAACCGATCTGAACGCAGCGGTTGGTATAGACCGAGCAGAAGTAGTTGGTCAAAATGCTGCCCGGGTTGCGTCCGTTGCAGGGCCAGGAGTAACCAGCGCCGTTGTTGACCCAGTTCCCGACGTAGGATTGCCAACTGGTCCCGATGGAATTCCAGTTGCAGGAGTTCCACCAACCATTGTTCAGGTTGGCCTGGTTGCACCAGGACCACCAGTTGGTGCCGGCGCAAGGCCCGCTCCAATCGCTGTCCGCGAAGGTGCAATACCACGGCGACGACGGCAGGTTGGTGGTGATCGTCAGGTTAGCCGGCCCCACAATTGTAGGTGGAGTCGTGTTCGCCTTCCAGGTGTAAACCACGGTCTGGGGCAGGGAGATCGCTCCGCAAGGGCTCGAAGCGGTGATACTGAACGTGCGGCTCATCGCACACGGAGTCCCCGCGTCGACGTGGGCGACATTGATCGAAGCGGCGTTGGCGGCCACCACGCTCGCCTGAACGCTGGCATCGGTCGGCAGGCTGCCAGGGTTGCAACCCAAATCACCGCCGGACGGCACCGAAGCAATGACCGGCGCGGCCCCTGATCCCAGGATGGTAATGGTTTGCGTGCAAGTCCCAGTGTAGCCGGAACTGCTGAGCGCACTCCAACTCCGCAGGATTACTGGGCTGCCGGAAGTGTTCGTGGTCCAGAGATCGACATAGTTGGTGCTGAGGATGGTCCCGTAACCAACGGACACCGACGGCCAGCCGGTGACTGCCGGTAGGATGCTGCTGGCAACGCTCGATCCGAGTGAGAGGTGGGTGGTCGACCAAGAGGACTCGATACCCCCATCGAACGATGCGGTGAGGGAGGTCACCAAGTCGTTGAGGCTGGAGACCGTCATTCCGGAGGGAACCGATCCGCCACCGAGCGCGGTATTCGCCTTTTGCAGAATCTGGCTCACGGTATAGCCGTTGAGCGGAGAGGTTGGGTCCGTCAACACAAGCGCCCCGAGCGGTTGTCCGGTAGTAACGCCGCTATTGGCGAAATCGACCGCCAACTGCAAGGCCAGGACCTGGCCGCCAAACACACCGGAACTGCTGGTGGTGGGATTCACGGCGGTTGCCTTGAGGGCGCCGGGCGTGCCACCCGCGGGCAGGTAGCACTGCACGGCGCTGGCCGAGGTAAACTTGATCGAGAAGCCGCCGCTCGGAATTCCAATCTGCACACCGGCCGTCCCGTAGACCTTGGTGAAGTTGTTCACTAAGAGCGCGCCGATGTTGTTTCCATGAGGGGCCGCACCCCAGCCCCCCTGGGTAGCGCTAAACGCCGGAATGGCGGACCCGAAACAGCTCACTGTGAGGTTCGGTGGGCACGTAACGGTGGGAGCCGGCGGGGCAATCGCGATGGTGCAGAAGCTGCTAACGGTCGCACCCACGGCCGCCACGATGACGTTGGTGGAGGAGGCTTTGACGCTGACGAACCGGTTGGTGGGATAGCCGGGAATAGCAACCGGCGTCAGATCGGCGGTGCCGTTGGTTATCAGCAAGGTCCCTAGAACGCCCTGCGTGCTGGAGCCATAGACGTTGTATCCCTCGCCCGCTTGCACGCTGCCGAGCGTTAGGGTCACATTCTGGGCGCCGCTGGCGATCAACCACCCCAAGTCCAACTGAACGAAGCAATTGGTATTGATTTCATTGTCGACCGCGCCACTGATGCCCAAGCCATTTTCATCACCGCCCGAGTTCTTGCCGTAAAGCGCGACGGGCTTGATGGAAGCCAGGTTACTATAACCGTAGGCGATAATCGGTATGCCGAGGTTGGTATAACCCTGGGAAGTGCCGAGCGTCCCGGAGGGCAGGTTGAAATTCCAAGCCAGACTCGAAGAACAGCCAAAGAAGCACTTCGAAAGCGCCGTCGCTCCACTCGAGTCCTTAACCTGCGCGGTAAGGCTGAAGGTGCCGACCGTGGTCGGCGTGCCAGTGATGGTGCCCGTGTTGGTGTTCAAGGTCAGACCGCCCGGCAACGCGCCCACCACAATCTGGTAGTTGGTGTAAGGCGGAACCCCGCCAACGGCGTTGAAACTCGAGGCATACGACACGCCTTCCTGGCCCGTGCCTGCGGGACAGCTCAACGCGAGCGTGACCGACGGGGCTGCAGGCTGATTTACGGTGATGGACTGGCTCGTCGAGCAACTGTGCGAGTCAGTGACCAGAACCGTGTGCACCCCAGCCGCCAGTCCCGTCGCTACATAGGGCGAGGTCGCCGCGATGGCCGTCCCGCCATCCACGGAGACCGTGTAGGTCCCGCTGCCACCGCTGAAAGTCGCCGTCACCTTGCCGTCACTCCCAGCGTTGAACGTCACGTCCGTCTCACTCAAAGCCACGGTCACCACCGTCGGTTGATTCACCGTCGTGCTCGCGAGCGGCGCCGAGCACTTGCTCGAATCCGTCACCAGCACCGTGTGCGTCCCAGCCTTCAAACCCGTCACCACATACGGCGAGGTGGCCGGTACGGCCGCGCCGCCATCCACGGAAATCGTGTAGGTCCCGCTGCCGCCACTGAACGTCGCCGTCACCTTGCCGTCGCTCCCAGCGTTGCAGGTCACGTCGGTCTCACCCAAGGCCACGGTCACCACCGTCGGCTGATTCACCGTCGTGCTCGCGAGCGGCGCCGAACACTTGCTCGAATCGGTCACCAGCACCGTGTGCGTCCCAGCCTTCAAACCCGTCACCACATAAGGCGAGGTGGCCGGTACGGCCGCGCCGCCATCCACCGAAATCGTGTAGGTCCCACTGCCGCCACTGAACGTCGCCGTCACCTTGCCGTCGCTCCCAGCGTTGCAGGTCACGTCGGTTTCGCCCAAGGCCACGGTCACCACCGTCGGCTGATTCACCGTCGTGCTCGCGAGCGGCGCCGAGCACTTGCTCGAATCGGTCACCAGCACCGTGTGCGTCCCAGCCTTCAAACCCGTCACCACATACGGCGAGGTGGCCGGTACGGCCGCGCCGCCATCCACGGAAATCGTGTAGGTCCCGCTGCCGCCACTGAACGTCGCCGTCA
>Ga0316228_1003575_pt1 | contig 12294 bp, 8 predicted proteins | sample TBH18021metaG_FD_206005 | JGI IMG/M metagenome (GOLD analysis project Ga0316228, IMG submission 206005) | Freshwater microbial communities from Trout Bog Lake, Wisconsin, USA - TBH18021 | ecosystem: Environmental > Aquatic > Freshwater > Lake > Hypolimnion/Profundal zone | place: USA: Wisconsin... | reverse complement strand
TTTTAATACCTTCATTAACAGCCTTAGCAAACCCTAAAGGTTTGTCATCCCAAACCATTATTAAGTTAGGTATAGCAGTATGTAAATAATTTAAATAAGCTTCTGTATTATCAGTGCATCCATTAGCAGAAATGACCAACTCTATGTCGGTCATTTCAGTGTATTTAATTATTGAATCAATACACGGTTTTAGATATTTCTCACAATGATTGTAAGTCGGTATCACTACCGAATACTTTGGGGATTGCATCACTAATCCTTTTAGTTAAATTTTTAAGCCAAGTTTAATGTTGTTTATTATTGCCCAACCTTCTATTATAGTCCACCCCAATGTCCATAAACATGCCCAAACTGTTGGAACTATCCAAATAACAATCGTAAACAAAAGGGTTACTACTAAAAAATAGATACTAACCCTAATATCACTAGGATGTTTGCCAAGGATTAGGTTAATTTCATAATCCCCAGCATGATTTTTAATGTCTAAAGTTTGACGGTAATCAACAAATAAAAGGATAACAACAAGAATATTTAGCAAAGTAATCATTTATAACTCCGAAGATAAAACAATACCACCAGTATTTGATGAAGCCAAAGCTATAGTTGCTGCTTGTCCTACTGTTACTGTTGCAACAGCAAAACTGCAAGATAATATTGCCGAAGATGCACCGACCATAACAGAACTTGGAGTATACGATGAAGTTCCAGTTGATGCTGCTGTGTAATATTGATATGTTGGAGCACCTAAAGGAGATGCGCTATATGATGGCGTAGCTCTTAGGGTTGTTGGATAAGCCACATTAAAATAAATAGATTGTGTTGTCTGACAAGTTCCCGAACCTAATGGCTGGCTAGCACCTGTGTATGCAACCATATAACGCTGACATAAAGCTAGTTCTTCCCCATACTGCCTATAATCATAAGAAGTAGCAACAGAGCCTTTTTCCAGTTGAACTCCACTTACAACTAAAGTGTTTCCGTTTGATGGAGATATTGCAAACGCAATCATTAAACCATTACCAACATTTGAGCCAGCATTAAAGCTAAAACTATAAATAGTTGGAGTTGTTGTAGTAGAAAGTGTTCCTGTAGAAATCTGTGTAGCACTACCAAAAATACCGCTAGCACCAGAACTCCAAGTATCTTTTGTATTTGGGTAATATGCATACCATGTAACAGTTGAAGATGCACTAGAAGAAAGTTGCGCTTGAACTGTTACAGTTTGATTGATTAAATCATAAGAATTAAAAGATTCAATTCTTTGAGCAAGCCCCATACTAGTGGTGCTTGAAGCAGTTGATGTTAATTGTGCAGCATATTGATATGGCGCTGTACCTGCAACTCTTTGAAAAGTTGCAGATACACTTGAACCAGTACCGTATCCAATCCATCTATCAAGACCATAGTTAGTACCGTTTCCAGTTCCAGTTATGCTGTAAGAACCACCATTATATTTTTGGTCAATTTGCATCAAACCATTAATTAATTTATTTTTAAAGCTAGATGATGTTCCACTATATCCTGAATAACCTGAGTATCCGCTAGTACCAGTAATAGATTGACCAGAGTAGCCTGAATAGCCGGATGTTCCAGTAGCTCCAGTAGAACCATTTTGACCGCTATATCCGCTGTAACCAGAAGTTCCTATTGCACCATTGCTACCATTTATACCTGAATAGCCTGAATATCCAGATGTACCTGTTGCACCAGTACTACCGTTTATACCTGAATAACCGCTAAATCCTGAATATCCAGATGTACCTGTTGCGCCATTAGTGCCATTTATACCTGAATAGCCAGAATAACCAGAAGTTCCTGTAGCTCCAGTAGAACCATTTTGACCGCTATATCCGCTGTAACCAGAAGTTCCTGTTGCACCATTGCTACCATTTATACCTGAATAGCCTGAATATCCAGATGTACCTGTTGCACCTGTACTACCGTTTATACCTGAATAACCGCTAAATCCTGAATAGCCAGATGTACCTGTAGCGCCATTAGTGCCATTTATTCCAGAATATCCTGAATAGCCTGATGTGCCTGTTGCGCCTGTAGAACCATTCTGTCCACTATAGCCAGAGTAACCTGATGTACCTGTAGCGCCAGTTGATCCATTGATACCTGAGTAGCCAGAGTAACCGCTTGTTCCTGTAGCGCCATTTATACCTGAGTAGCCAGAATAACCAGAAGTTCCTGTAGCTCCAGTAGAACCATTCGTACCAGAATAGCCAGAATATCCGCTAGTTCCATTTGTACCATTTGTACCAGAGTATCCTGATTTTCCAGAATAACCTGATATGCCTGATCCACTATAACCAGAAATACCACTAAAACCTGAAATACCGCTAAAACCTGAATATCCTGAAGTTCCAGTAGCTCCAACTTGCCCTGAATAGCCTGATATTCCAGAGTAGCCAGAATAACCTGATGTACCGACATTTCCTGTAAGGCTAATTGTCCATGTATAGCTTGCAGCAGTACCGCTAAGATAGTCAACATTGACTACTAAAGTTGTTCCACTAAAAGAAGTGATTGCTCCTTCAGCATACAAACTTGGAGAAAGATTATTAATTACTCTTACACGATCACCTACAGTAAACGCAGTTTGTGATGCAGAAAGGTTGGTAGTCCAAGTATTAGAACCAAGAACAGGGGTAAGAGATGAACCAGAAGTTAAATTTGAATAACCAAGCCCACTAAACCCTGAAATGCCAGAATATCCAGATATGCCTGAATACCCAGAAATACCCGAGAATCCACTAAATCCTGAGATCCCTGAAAAACCACTATAGCCTGAAATTCCTGAAAAGCCACTATAGCCACTTGTGCCAGTAGAACCATTAATTCCTGAATAACCGCTATATCCAGATGTTCCTGAATAGCCACTAATACCCGAATAACCACTAAATCCAGAAATGCCAGAAAAACCGCTGTAACCAGAAGTTCCGTTAATTCCGCTGTAACCAGAAAAACCAGATATACCAGAAAATCCTGAATAGCCGCTAATACCTGATCCACTATAGCCACTAAAGCCAGAGATTCCACTATAACCAGAAATACCACTAAATCCAGAATAGCCACTTATTCCTGAACCACTATAGCCTGAAATTCCTGAAAATCCTGAGTAGCCAGAAATACCAGAGAATCCGCTATAGCCACTAAAGCCAGAGATTCCACTATATCCGCTAATACCAGAGAACCCACTATAGCCAGATGTGCCTATATTTCCTGTAAGACTAAATGCCCAAGAATTGGTTGACCATGTGCCACCAGAAATGTAATCAACATTGACTACTAAAGTTGTTCCAGAAAATGATGTAATAGTACCTTCTACATATAAATCATAAGAATAAGTATTAATTGCCCTTACTCTCGCTCCAACAATGTATGCAGTTTGACTAGAAGATTGATTTGTTGTCCAAGTGTTAGACCCAATAGCTGGTGTAAATGAAGTGATTGAAGTTAAAGGATAGTATCCTAATCCGCTAAATCCACTATAGCCTGAAATTCCTGAAAAGCCAGAAATTCCAGAAAAACCAGAGTAACCACTTATGCCAGAAAATCCGCTGTATCCACTAATTCCTGAGTAGCCTGATATTCCTGAATATCCCGATATACCTGAAAAACCAGAATAACCAGAAATGCCACTAAAGCCAGAGTAACCAGAAATGCCAGATCCAGAATAACCAGATTTACCACTATAACCAGATATTCCTGATCCTGAATATCCAGAATAGCCAGAAATGCCACTATAGCCACTAATACCACTATATCCAGAATAGCCTGATATTCCGCTATAGCCTGATTGGGTATACATTACTTGAGTTGCAGTAACAATAACACCGGGGGTTACTGGAACAGTTGGACTAGATTGCGCTCCAGTTGTTGAAATAGAAATAGTAGTTGAAGAAACTGCCCATGCAAGTTGCAAATAATCACCAGCATTAACAGTCAATACATAATTAACTGCTGCAATTAACGCACCAGCACCGCCATGCGCTGTTCCCGGCACATTGTAAATAGAGTTGCTATCTGCAACATCTGAGCCATTTTTGCGTAACCAGACATCAACATTATCGCCATTGGAATCTGAATTAGCAAATTGCAATGAATACTCAAGGTTATATGTACCAGCATTAGCAAAAGTTATTTGATTGCCAGAAACAATGCTTACACCATTAGCTTCAAATTGACTGCCAATATTTACAACATAAGCAGTTGTAGTGTTAGAAGCAGTTTGATTAGTTATGTCATAGAAAGATCCATAAAAACCTTGAACACCGCCACCGCCATTTTGACCGCTAAAACCTGAATAGCCTGAATAGCCAGAAAAACCAGAAATGCCTGAATAACCAGAATAGCCACTATAACCAGATGTTCCTACATTTCCTGCTAAAGTAATAGTCCATGTATAACTTGCTCCAGTACCACTTAAATAGTCAACATTGACTATTAAAGTAGTGCCAGTAAAAGAAGTTATATTTCCTTCAGCATATAAGCCTGTAGAAATGTTATTAATTACTCGAACTCTATCGCCTACTGCAAATGCGGTTTGAGAAGCAGAAAGATTAGTAGTCCAAGTATTAGACCCTAATACTGGTGTTAATGCAGTTCCAGAAGTTAATCCTGAATATCCAAGTCCACTAAATCCAGAAATTCCTGAAAAGCCGCTATACCCTGAGATTCCTGAAAAACCAGAATATCCGCTTATGCCAGAATAACCGCTAATGCCTGAGAAGCCACTATAACCAGAAATGCCTGAACCAGAGTAGCCTGATTTACCGCTATAGCCAGAAATTCCAGAACCAGAATATCCCGATATACCTGAGTAACCAGAGTAGCCAGAAATTCCAGAGAATCCACTAATGCCGCTATAACCGCTATAACCACTATAACCACTAATGCCAGAGAATCCACTAATGCCAGAAAAACCGCTATAACCTGAGTAGCCTGATATTCCTGAAAAACCACTAATTCCATTAGCAATTGCAAAAATAATTGCTTGATTGTTAGAGAAGTTTGTAGATCCAGTTCCAGAGGAAGATACTAAAGAAACAGGGATAGTGTAATAACCACCAGCATTGCTTGGTGTTCCAGTAATAATCCAAGTTTGTTGATTTGCACTATTAGTTTGGTCTTGAATAACAATTTCTTCAGTTTTAGCCAGTAGAGCTAAAAATACAGTTATGTCTACGCCATTGGCAGCAGTTGTGCTGACATTTAATTGGGTTGCATTAACTTGAGTTGCATTATTCCAAAGCAAATAATCTGCACCGGGATTTCCTGTAGTAGCTGTTGTATTTGCTTTATAAAAATAATAGCTACTAGATACTCCACTTGCGCCTGAATAACCAGAAATACCAGAGAATCCGCTGTAACCAGAAATACCAGAAAAGCCACTAATTCCTGAGTAACCTGATATTCCGCTATAGCCGCTGATTCCACTAAAGCCAGAATACCCGCTAATTCCTGAGAATCCGCTATAACCTGATATGCCTGATCCTGAATAACCGCTTATTCCAGAGAATCCACTAATTCCGCTAAATCCAGAATAGCCACTTATTCCTGAAAAGCCGCTATAACCGCTAATACCAGAAAATCCACTATAGCCACTAACACCAGAAAATCCAGAATAACCAGAAATGCCTGAGCCAGAATAGCCAGATTTACCGCTGTAGCCAGATATACCTGAATATCCTGATACGCCAGATCCTGAATAGCCAGAAATTCCGCTATAGCCACTTATGCCAGAATAACCAGAAATTCCAGAGTAACCTGAAATCCCACTAAATCCAGAGTAACCACTAATTCCTGAGTAACCTGATATTCCTGAAAATCCTGAAAAACCAGATATACCTGAAAAACCGCTGTATCCGCTTATGCCAGAAAAACCTGAGTAACCAGAAACACCAGATCCGCTATAGCCGCTATACCCGCTAATACCAGAGTAACCGCTAAGACCTACTGCTCCTGAAAAACCACTATACCCGCTAATCCCTGAGTAACCGCTAATACCAGAATAACCAGAAATACCACTATAGCCTGAATAGCCTGAAGTTCCAGCAGCAGAGAACTGAGTAAAGTTAATAGGGCTTACATTGATTGTTCCAGTTTCAGGAACTAAAGCTACCCAACCAGTTCCAATGTTATCTATTCCATAAAGAATAAAAGTAAAAGCACCGGGAACTTCTGCCCAAGTGTTCATATCTGGTGATCTAGTCCAATCTCCAGCAGAAGCAATATAGATACCATTTTGGGCGGCATTAGTTTGATTCTTAACTAGAACACGATCACCAGCTAAAGTAGTGTATCCATCAATAGTTTGAAGCCCTGAAAGGGTAATGTTTCCACCACCTTGTTCAATAGTAGTGGTAGCACATTGACATTCAGCTTTTGGTGTAAGACCTACTACTAAATTATCAACATATTCTTTATTTACTATATCTGTTGGATTTACAGGAACAGAATCTACCTGCCCTGTAGTAGCTTCCATATTAATAAATTTTGCAGAATATAGACCTTCTTCTAAGCCTTCTATCTGAACAAAAGCATCTGTAGAGCCAGCAGTATCTAAGTTGACTGCAAAATCACCACGATTCCATGCCTGAGCAATTGTTCCCTCTTGTCCCCTAACAACAGTAAAAGCATCGCCAGAAACAGAAGTTACATAAACAATTTCATTTATTAAACTGTTAGTAGCATTAACTAAAGTTAAAGCAAACTGTTGATTGCTTGCTGGTTGCGGAAAATATTGCCCTGTTCCACTAGCTACATAAATAGTAGTGTCAGTAGAAGATACTGGCAATGACAGAGTAGATTGCGCTTGATTAGCAAATAAGAATATTGTCATGGTAAACCCTAAGCAATATTCTTAAAGAATACTATATGTGTCGTTTGCAGCGCCAGTAAATTTAACAGTTGTAGCTGGATAAGTTAAAGCATACACAATTTGACCAGTTTCATTCAAAGTTGGAGTTACTGCTGTGTAAAAAGTCGCTCCACTATCAAAAGATAACTGGATAGCTCTACTTCCATTTGAAGAATTTAATACTAAAGTAGCTGGATAAGCTAAATTAGGTAAAGCTACAGTTGCAGTAGCTCCAGTAAGAGTGCCTGTGATAGGGCTTCCATAGTTATAAGTCATAAATTTTCCTTAGTAAAGTTCTGCCCAAATAGCAAGAGAAGCTGTTCCGCCACCACCAATAATGCCAAAACCATAAGTTTTGCCGGGAGGAACTATTGCTGAAATACTGCTTCCAACAGTAGCGTTTGTGTAGCTATTAAAGTTAGCTTCATAACATTCGCCTACAGGTTGTCCATCAACAAAAAAAGCCACAAAAGCTCCATTTGTATATACACAAGTATTTACCATTATTGGGTAAGTGTTGGTGTTTGTATAAGTGGTGTCTAATGCTCTAGAAGTCAAAACATTGTGCCAAGATTCACCACCAAGACCTAAACCTTTTGCAACACTATTTACAAACGCAGTAGTAGCAATTTGAGTGTTATTTGTGCCTGCTGATGGAGTAGGCGCTGTTGGTGTCCCTGTAAATCCTGGGCTATTAATTAACGCATAGTTTAATAAACTGTTATATACATAATCAAGTGTTGCTAGTTGACTAGGAACAGCAGGAAAAGATGGCGCTGGGATTCCATAAGTTGGTGCTGTAGGAACTCCAGTAAAAGCTGGGCTATTTAACAAAGCATAAGCCGCTAAAGAAATAATAGGGTTATCCAAAACCCAAGCATTGTAAGCAACGCTATAAGTTAGGCTTAAAGGATACCCAGCACCGGGAATATAGCCAGCAGTTAAAGCAGTATTGTTTCCAACAACAATAGGTAATGCGCCCGTAACTGTAGAACCAAGAGTTAAGTTAAAAGTGGCTGCACCTGTATTGGCATAAGCAGAAACAATAGTAACTGACATGCCATCTGTTAATGCTGTTAATGTAGATGGAAGGGTTGCGGTTAGTGCATTGGCTGTTCCAGCGGCATAAGCATAAGTGTAATAAGCACTTTGTAATTGAGCAGATTGAACTAGGTTTGCCATTACCGCAGCAGTATCATAGTTTCCTACAATATCGCTTAATAAAAAAGGAGTGCCAGTTGTGCCTTCTTGCGCCCTAACAACAGTTAGCGTATCGCCTGATCTAGCTGTGCAATTACAAATTTCATAGGTAGAAGAAGAAGCAGCGCTAACTAAAGTAACTTTAAACTGTTGCCCAGTTGTAGGACTTGGAAACAAAGAACCAGTACCGGGAGCTACCGTAATGGTTGTTTGAGTAGCAGTAATAGGGGCTGCTAGGGTAGTTTTAGCATTGTTTGCATAAAGCTGAATAGTCATAAAAATCCCTATTAAAGATAATGTAATTGTAGCTAATCAATAAGTAATTGTGTAGTTATATTGAAAAGGCAAATTTAATGTTCTAGACTGAATTGCGGCTTGAAAAAAAGGCGAAATTGTCAAATTGGGTATATTGATTGTTACTGAATTTGCACTTCCATAAGTAACGCTAATATTGTAAATATCAGCTATATCAGGAATATTCGTACCATTTACACCATAAATAAAACGAGCAACTCGTCTTTTTAGCCATTGTGTGGTGTATTGAAACCCATCGCCCTTATAGAAATTCCAAGTCAAAATTCTTTTAAAAACATCGTCTGTTACTACATACGATCCTGATGGAGCATTTTCTATATCTTGGCTATAGGCAGTTGTATCATAAGGAACGGTATCGTATACGCCTGCTGTAGTAAAGCTGGTGGGAGAACCTAAACTTGGGCGTAAAACTCCATAGATTCCATAAACTGACCAATCTAATAGTGGATATGACTGAATAGTATAGATTGGTAAATTTAAGTTATTTGTAGCATTTAGCCTATTTTGTGATTCAGTATTGTATGCAGTAAAAAAAGCCTGTAAATCATCGCTATACGGATCTTGCGTATATTGCTGATAAAGATAAGCTGGTAGAACTTGGGTCTGCATATTAGCCCTGAGTAATAGTAATCAAGCTAGAGTTAGTAGAAAAATAGCTTTCAGGATCACCATAAATAAGCAAAGTCCCTGTAACTGGTGAAGTTGCTATTCCATTAATATCCACAACATAGTTAATTTTGGATATTTGAGATACAGGCAGAATTGGGGCTACTGCTAGCTGAAATGCTTCTTGTAGCTCAAAAGTGTTAATTGGCTGTCCTACTGCAATGCTATTGATATAAGTAGCAATAGCTGGCGTAGCTAATTGCGCTATAGCAGTTGGAGATACTAAATTGGTAGAAATAGTATTCCAAGTAATAGCAATTTGAACAGTTTGAGCAGGGGGATTTACAAAAACAATGCTATAGGTATCTGGGTAATCATTAACAGATACTGTGATATTTCGTAAATTTGGCGTTACTACACCGCCACTTACATAAGTCAAACTGGTTGCATTTAACGGAATGCTAAAAGTATTTTCACTTAAAACTGTAGCTGTTCTTGTACCATTAAATCCAGTAGGAGTAACTCCAGAAATGGTGACAGTTTGACCTGTTGAATACCCATGATTTAAGTTTGTAGTAACTACTGCTGGATTTGTAGAACTGATTCCTGATACCAATAAAGTAGATCCAACTAAATTAGAAATATCTGGAACAGAGTTAAAAATAGCATTGGCTACTTGGTATGGATCTCCACCACCACAAATAATTTCCCATTGATTGGTAGCCACATTTCTGACAGAAATAAGCCTTGGTTGCACTCCTGACACTTGAGAAAGCTGTGCTTTAATAAAAGTTGGTACGCCTTGAGCAGTCACCATTCCAGCTTGCATTACTTGAGCTTGATATGAAGCAATAGTTTGAGCTATTAACCCCGGCAATCCAGCAGAAGGATTTGTACAAGTAAGGGTATACCCTGAAGGTACAGAAGTAATAATTTGTGTAACTGTTCCTGCTGGAATAGCCCAAGATCCAGCTACAGTTGCTAAACAATACAGCGCGGGGCTTTGACCAGATGTACTAATAATTCCGCCGTCTTGAACGGTGTATTGATATGTACCATCTGATACTGTAAAGCCAACAGGAATTACAAACCCCGCAAGGCCACTAAAAACAACATACACCGAAGTGTTAGAGCCTTGACCTTGTTGAACGCCATAGACTTGTCCTAATTGGTACAGAATAGATGGGTTGGCTGTTGCGGGGCTAATTGAGTTTACTAAATCTACAAAAGCTTGATCTTGCACGACAACCGCGCCCGCAGCGGTAGATGCCATATCTTCAACTAAAGAGCCGGGTAAATCCGCAGTTAAACCGGGGGCGAGAGCTGTAGCTGCTGCAATTTCAGCATTTAATAAATCTGTTGGTAAAGCTGGTATTGCGCCAGCAGTCGTGATTTGTGCCATTAGCTCGCCACCGTTGTAGAAATGGTTGTTCCGTTCTGAAATACAGCATTGATATTATAAGTTGGATTTGCTGCATTTAACTGTTTTACTACGGTCAAACTTGCAAAATACGGCGCAAATTGAGTTTGCGTACGATTAACTGCAATATCCGGTGGAATTTGTGTATGGACAGAATTTTGAGCTGGGATACCGTAGTTTGCGTAAAACGGGCTTTCGCCTTGATTTAACCGTAAAGTTTGTGCAAGGGTAGCCAACCAAACGTAACTGGTATTGGTTACTTCTGTCCACTGTCCCGTTTTAGGGTCTACGCCGTAAGTTCTCATAATTAATCCGGTGAAGTCGTTGTAATGGTAGAGCTTCCGCCCTGTACATTATTAACATTATGCACGTGAGTTGCCAAGCTTTTTCCTTCGGCAGTAACATCGTTTGTAACTGTCATTGGGCCAATAAACGAAGCGCTAGTGCCATGTGTGCTGGTGCCTTGAGTTACAGGGCCATTTAATTGAATTACGCCGTTTAATGCGATTGTGTTGGCGGTAATTGATACTTCTGTACCCGACACGGAAATATTAGTGCTGCCAATTACTACGGTTACACCTTCAGGCGTAAGCGTGACGGTGCAATTATTATTTGTGTCTCGAAGTACGACGCCATTAGGAGCGTTAATATTGACCGCATTAGGATCTACGTCTGACCAGTTTGCATTGCCAATTGGAACGTAAACTAAACCTTCTAGATTTAAAGGGTTTGTTAATGGCGCAACGCCACTGCCAAGGCCGTTAATCCCGCCAAGGCGCGCATTAGCGGCTATACATATACCGAAGTCGCCTACTTGTACGGGGAGCCGTACATAGGTGCTTTCAGCGATAGCGCACTCTACTTGAGGAAAAGTTAACCCGTTGCTTTGATCGATTTCAAAAGCGACAGTCACGATTGCCCCATTTACCGCGACAACGCGGCAAGGGAGCTGCCACCCAAAATTTTCTTGATTTGCGTCAATTTTACTTTGGATGTAGTTGGTCATTGTGACCGCAAACGGTAACTTTTGGGATAAATCCATTAAAGGTTTACTCCTTGCATAATCGCATCAATGACAGTTACCCAGCTATCGCCATTGGGCTGACGACTGCTACCAATGTGATGTAGCTTGTTAATCATAAATGTACCGTTAAACGATAAATTATCCCTAAATTGGGACGCATTATTAACGACGTTGTTTACCGGAATATTGGGCTGAAAAGTGATGTAGTCTCCAATATTCAAATCGCCGCGCATTGTGACACGTGCTTGAATAGTAGCAATATCTAGCCACGTTAAATTACCGATAACATCCGTAAAGAGTATTTCTGTTGTGCCCGTTGGCACTATTTCAGAATCGCTTAAAAAAAATCCTTTAGAGGTATTGGTAATACTGGCTCCGGTATACGTAGGGCTTTTATTAATTTCTCTACTAATTTTATTTATTTTTGTTGCGTAGGCAATTAAGTTAGTAAATTGCCCGCTGGCAGTTTCGGGTAATGTTAATCCGGAACTAAAGCTACCATATACATTTGCGGGAGATCCGTCAGGATTTTTATAGGCAGTTTGTAATGTTTGTTTTACCGAAGCTGTTAATTCTTGGTTTTTATTCCATTGAGCTGTAATATTAACGGGCACATTTGGGTTAACAGTTGAAGGTACAAAAATAATATCTAACCCCACTTCTGTCCCTTGCCAAGTAGAAAATGCTTGCAAGATGGAGCCTTTAATAATTTGCCCAAATTGCTTTGGTTTAGTATAGGGTAAACCTTTAGACATTCCTACGCTAATTTCAATACTGGCGTATTTGTAATTATTGCTGCCTGTTTCACGTACTGGATTTAGCCCTGCGGTTTGCCCCAATTTGTTTAAATCTACGCCCCAA
>Ga0316228_1003567_pt1 | contig 12314 bp, 14 predicted proteins | sample TBH18021metaG_FD_206005 | JGI IMG/M metagenome (GOLD analysis project Ga0316228, IMG submission 206005) | Freshwater microbial communities from Trout Bog Lake, Wisconsin, USA - TBH18021 | ecosystem: Environmental > Aquatic > Freshwater > Lake > Hypolimnion/Profundal zone | place: USA: Wisconsin... | reverse complement strand
TGGTGTAAATTAGATAAAACTATTAAAACAAAAAAATTAACTGAATATGTTAATTTATATAAAGTAGAAAATAAACTAGATGATGAAGAATCTGAATTATTAATATCATTTTTTAAAGATTGTCTAGATAGAAAAAAATTTCAAAGAGTTAAGGATGTCATATATGATAAATCAACAGGATTAATTAAAGAAATCCCAGCGCTATCATATACAAAGGCAACTAAACATTTTACTCTTAAAAATATAGATAAACGTGTATCAACACAAAAATCTTTACCAGTCAAAAAATTACAAGGCACAATTAAGAATAAAACAGTAGTACCAATTAAAATAACAAACGATTTAGAAAGTAAATAAAGAATACAATATATTAATATAAAAACTAAATATTATATTAATATAATTGATTATAATGATGAATATTAATGAATTGCCTGAATTAATTGATATTTTAAATGATATTATACCTGAAGATGAGCCACTTTTTTTTATTGACGAAGAAAATACATTAGATTTTATTGAATCTGCTTTAATATTAATGGATACTTATATTGAAGAAAATCCATCAGCAGTATCTGAACCGGATTTTACAGAATCATTTATAGATTCAGTAAAAGAATTATTTTTTATACAATTTGAGGATCATATTGATTTAAATGAAGACATAGAAGATGATATGAATAATATATTGACAGATGCGTTTGACATATATTTTGAAACATTTTATCAAGGTAGGTCAAAAAGTATGGTATCTATTACAGAAACAATTGAAATTGTTGAATTAGACGTCCAAAATAATAATATGCTTCAAATAAAAATAGATTATTTGCGAACATTACCACAACCAGTACAAAGAACACCAGAATGGTATGAATTTAGACATAATTTAATTACCGCAAGTAATGCTTATAAAGCATTTGAAAGTCAATCAAACATAAATCAACTTATTTATGAAAAATGCCAACCTTTAAAAACAAATTCAAGCGATGATAAATTTTCTATGGTTAATGTAAATTCAACATTTCATTGGGGTCAAAAATATGAACCATTATCAGTTCAAATATACGAACATATATATAATACAAAGATTGAAGATTTTGGTTGTATTCAACATAACACTTATAAATTTGTAGGAGCATCACCTGATGGTATTAATGTGGACACAAAATCTAATTTATATGGTCGTATGCTTGAAATTAAAAATATTGTTAATCGTGAAATAACTGGAATTCCAAAAAAAGAATATTGGATTCAAACACAGCTTCAAATGGAAGTATGCGATTTAGATGAATGCGATTTTCTTGAGACAAAATTTACAGAATATAACAATTTTGTAGAATTTTATAATGATGGAAAAGAAAAAACTTTAAAGGATGAATTTAAGGGTATTATAATGTATTTTAGCACTAAAGATGGGAGACCTTTTTATATATATAAACCACTACAAATAACTGTCTATACCGAAATTGATATTTGGGAAGAACAAATGATTGAAAAGTATGAATCAGCAGAACATAATATGTTGTGGATTAAAAATCATTATTGGAAATTAGAGAAATTAAGCTGTGTTCTTATTTTAAGAAATAAAAAATGGTTTCAAGATAATATTGTACAACTAGAAAATGTTTGGAATATTATATTAAAAGAAAGAGAGACTGGATACGACCATAGAGCTCCAAATAAAAGAATAAAAAAAGAATTCACAAGTAATAATAATGGATTTCAAGGATGTCTAATAAATATTGTTAAACTTCAATAAAAACATTAAAACATTAAAATATTAAATATGTTTTGCTCTACTTTTCATAACTTTGTGAAAAAAGTATAAAAAGTAGATTTAATATAAAACATTTGGTTCATCAGTTCTAAATGGTAACATATTAATATCAGTTGTAAAATATCCAACTCGTGTTCCCGCGGTTGGATTTACTGGTGGCAATTGTTCAGTATAATTAGATTTCAAATGTCTATCCTTATACAAAGCTCCGCAAAAATTAGAAGGCATACATCTACCAGTATCAGGATTATTAGGATATCTTATATTATTTGTTATTTGTTTGTAAGAGCCAACCTCAAAAATAGGATAATGCCACCATATTTCATTTGTTCCATCATTTGATACGCCATTTTTTCCTGTGATAGGATAAGTATCTTGCACTAGTACGTCTGTTTGAGAAGACGGATATATACCATTAGTGCTTCCTAAATAATAATTTGAAAACCCTTCATTTAAAAAAAAAGATGTCTTATAAGCAACAACTATTAACAAAATTAAAAATGATATTAATATCTTACACATATATTTTACTAATATAATATTATAATAAAATATATGAGTCAAAATAATTATAACAAAAAATTATATTTAATATAATATTTTAACTGATTTAAAACTATTATATTAAATAATATAATAATGGAAGCTTCTTTTGATATGAGAGTAACTAAACGTAACGGCCAATTAGTAGATATTTCTTTTGATAAAATTTTAAATCGCATTAAAAAATTAGGGCAAGAAGCAAATATTCATATAAATTATTCTTCTCTCGCAATGAAGGTTATAGATCAACTATTTGATAAGATTGAAACTACTAAGATTGATGAATTAGCCGCAGAACAATGTGCTTCTTTATCAACACAACATCCAGATTATGGTACACTTGCTTCAAGAATTGTAGTTTCAAATCATCAAAAGAATACTGACCCAGTATTTTCAAATGTAATGATGACATTACATATGTTTGAAAATATTCAAAAGAAAAATGTTCCTTTAGTATCTCAAAAATTATGGGATTTTGTTAATATTAATTCTGAAAAATTAAATGAAATGATCGAACATAATAGAGATTACTTAATTGATTACTTTGGGTTTAAAACACTTGAAAGAGCATATCTTTTTAGAGTTAATAATATTGTTATAGAGAGAATTCAACATATGTGGATGAGAGTTGCTGTGGGAATTCACGGAGATTTAAATAATCCTAATAGCTTAGAATTAGTCAAGGAAACATATGACTTAATGTCACAAAAATACTTTACCCACGCTACTCCAACACTTTTTAACGCAGGCACACCAAGACCACAACTAAGCTCATGTTATTTAATTGCTATGGAAGATGATAGTATTGAAGGTATTTATAATACTCTTAAGGACTGCGCACAAATTTCAAAATATTCAGGAGGTATTGGTCTTCATATTCATAATATTAGAGCAAAAGATTCACATATTCAAGGAACAAATGGAAAAACCGATGGTCTTGTTCCTATGCTTAGAGTTTTTAATAGCACAGCACGATACGTCAATCAATCTGGAAAAAGGAATGGTTCTTTTGCGATTTATCTGGAACCATGGCACGCAGATATTGAGGATTTTTTAGAATTAAAAAAGAATCACGGAGATGAAGAGCTAAAGGCACGTGACCTTTTTTATGCTCTTTGGACTCCTGATTTATTTATGGAACGTGTTAGAGATAACGCAAAGTGGCATCTATTTTGTCCTCACGAATGTCCTGGTCTTTCAGATGTATATGGTGATAAGTTTAAGAGCTTATATGAAAAATATGAGTCTGAAGGTAAGGCAAGAAAAATAGTTAATGCTCGTGATTTATGGTTTAAAATATTAGATGCACAAATGGAAACTGGTACACCTTATTTATTATTTAAAGATGCTGCGAACAAAAAATCTAATCAACAGAATTTAGGCATTATTAAGAGCTCAAATTTATGTGCTGAAATTTTAGAATATTCTGACGAAAATGAAACCGCGGTGTGTAATTTAGCTAGTATCGCATTACCAACTTTTGTTAATGAAGAATCCAAACAATTTAATTATGATAAGCTACACGAAGTAACAAAAGTTATAACAAGTAATTTAAATAAAGTTATTGATATTAATTTTTATCCAACTAAAAAAACTAAATTAAGTAATATAAGACATAGACCAATTGGAATTGGTGTTCAAGGATTAGCAGATACATTTATTTTAATGGATATTCCATTTCATAGTGATGAAGCAAAAAATATAAATAAATTAATTTTTGAAACAATGTATCATGCTTCTTTGGAAAAAAGTAATGAAATTGCTATTGAAAGATATAAATATTGTGAGAATGATTTTATTGAAGAAGAACTAGTTTTGCCAAAAGAATTATCAGGTTCATATTCTTCTTTTGTAGGTTCTCCAGCATCTAAAGGTATTTTACAGTTTGATATGTGGAATGTGACCCCTAGTGACAGATATAATTGGTCTTTACTCAAAGAATCAATTAAAACATATGGATTAAGAAACTCACTTTTAATGGCTACTATGCCAACCGCTAGTACATCACAAATCTTAGGATTTAATGAATGTTTTGAACCATTCACTAGTAATTTATACAGTCGTCGTACATTAGCTGGTGAATTTGTAGTAGTTAATAAATATCTTATGAGAGAACTTATTAACTTAGATTTATGGAATGAAAAAATCAAAAATAATATTATTGCGAATAAGGGGTCAGTTCAACAATTAGATATATTACCAGAACACATTAAAAATAAATATAAAATTGTTTGGGAAATACCTATGAAGCACGTTATTGATATGTCTGCTGATAGAGGAGCATTCATCTGTCAAAGTCAAAGTTTAAATTTATGGATTGAAGATCCAACATATAATACATTAACTTCAATGCATTTTTATTCATGGAAACAAGGTCTTAAAACTGGAATTTATTATTTGAGAAGAAAGGCAAAACATCAAGCACAACAATTTACAATTGAACCTGAAGCAAAAAAAAATGAAGAACAAGATGAAATTTGTGATATGTGTTCTGCTTAGTCTACTTTTAGAAAAAGTAGAGCAAAATTAAATTTAATTAGATTAAATTAAATCAATTAACAAGCTCTTAATTTCATCATCTATTTCTATTATATCTATTTTATGTTCTAACATATAATAACATCGCAAACAAATTAAGACATCATTTAAGGAATTATGTAGATTTTTTGGAGAAGAATTAAATAGTTTCATATGTAATTCACTAAGTTTTGGAAATTTTAAATATTCCTTTCCATATCTAGTTTTCATTTTTAAATTACATAATTCGATTGATTTTTGCATTGTACAATATAAATTTGGAGATTCTGGAGATTCTTGATTCATATCATTTAAAGAATCTAAAAGTTGTGAAAACTGTCTTTTATTTATTGTATCTATTATTGGACTTATTTCTCTCATTAGTTCAACCTTTAACATATTAATATCAAAACTTAAATTATGACCTACTATTAAATCTATGCCATAATTTAAATAATCATTACTAAATAATAATAACGCATCTTCAATTTTAAATAAACTATTTTGTGAAATGAAATTTGTAATACCATGTATATCACTTACTTCATCACTAATATTTATATTTTCTGGAATTTTTATTACAAAATCAACTGTTTTTATAATTTTTTTTAATTCAGTGTCATAAATTATATAACTAAATTGAACCACGTGAGGCCATAATGATAATGTTTCATCATTTATTATTTTAGTCTTTGGTAATCCAGTTGTTTCAGTATCAAATACGGCGATTTTCATTTTATTTAATACACTTTTGAGTTTATATTGTTTACTATTTAAGTATTCTATATAAATAACTAAACAAATCAATTTTATTTTATTCATTTAATATATATTAAATGACTAAAACACGTAATAATAAATTTAATAAAAAAAATAAATCAGTTAAATCTAGTGGAGGTACCGATTTATCTCAAAAATATAGTTTAGCATCAATTGATGAAGGTAGTGAGCTTGGCGGATTTAAACATAGCAATACTATACTGGGGATTTTAGGTGTAGGTTCACTATTATATTATGTTTATATCAAACAAAATATTTATACATAATTTTTACAAATTCCAAAGCTTCTTCTATGCCAAATTGTTATACCGTGTTCTTTTATTCCATCCATATGTCTTTTTGAACCATAACCTTTATTACTATCGAGACCATATTTTGTAATTAAATCTGGATTTTCTAAACATAAATCATCTATGTATTTATCTCTAAAAACTTTTGCTAATATTGAGGCAGCAGCAATTGCTGTATATTTGTTATCACCTCCTTCAATTGTATCATATGGTATGCTTTCAATTTTACTAGTTTTTTTATTTAACATTGTAATTGGCTTAAAATAATTTCCATCAATTAATAAATGAAAACTATAATTTTCATTTCCTTCTTCTTTCATTTTTTGAATATATTGTTTTCTAACTTCTAAAATTGAAGTATGCATCGATTTTTGCGTAGCTTGTAATATATTGATTTCATCTATAGATTTCTCATCTTCATAACTAACATACCACCCTAAAGCATTAGCCATTACATATTCAGCGGCCTCTTCAATTTTCTTTTTTGAATGAAATTTTTTACTATCCTTCACTTTAGAATGGTCGAATGAATCATCTTTAGGTAAAATGACACCAGCTGTATAAACTCTTCCAAACATTGGACCTCTGCCAGCCTCATCTACACCTATTTCAAAAATAGTTGGATTATCTAAATGATATTTTTTTAATGGTTCTTGTTTTTTAATTACTCTTTTAGTCTTTTGAGGAACCACAATTACTTCCTCATCAGAATCATCATCAATTATAACAGCACTTATAGAGTCGTTTTTCATTATATTATACTATTGTTAATTATATTTATATTATAAATTGAATTCAATTATTTTTTAAACTTTTTTCACTATATAAATTATACAATGATAAATTATACAATGAAAGTTGAAGCATTATTTCTTTTCTTAATTTTATTATTAGGGCTTGTCTTATGTTCTTTTTTAGGAGGTAATTGTAATAGACAAGAAGGTTTTACACAAGATAGTAAAACAAGTGACTCCAAAGGTGGTTCTGGAAATTTAATGAAGACCTTATCTAGCAATAATAGTTCTTCAAATAATACAAATTCAAATTCAAACAGTAATTTTGGTAATAATACAAATTCAAATTCAAACAGTAATACAAATTCAAGCAGTAATACTGATAATTATAATCACTACAGCGGGTCATCGTCTCAATTAACAAATGGTTCAACATTTACAGAACCAAATGGTGGAACGGTTGTTGTTAATACATCTAGTGATGGAACACAAACTTTACAAGTTACTCCATCTGGAGGCGGAACACCAATGACATTTACAGTAAAAGAAAGTATGACAACTTATTCTGGTAATAACGGCTCAGCAGCGAAGTTTTATGGTCCAAACGGCCAATCCGCTGTCGTTATAAAAACAAATGACGGACAACAGGCTATTAAAATAACTGATTCTAATAATAATTCTGTTACATACACGTCATCTGGTACAACAGCAGTACATTCTAGCGAAACAAACACTACATATTTTGGAAGCACCGGCTCAAATCTACCATCATCTAGCTATACAACAGCATATGAAGGAAATAATGGAAATAATGGAAATAATGGAAATAATGGAAATAATTCTAATAATAGTTCATCTTATAGTGGTAGCGTGGGTTCTGTTACTGGTCCACAAGGTAATTCCGCAGCATATGCTACTGGCCCTCAAGGAAATACTGTTTATGGAACTAATGCTAATAATTCTTCTTATGACTATTCAAGTTCTTTACCTCAAGGAATACCAGCTAGCCAAATTATTCCCGGACAAGAAGATTTATATATTTTAAAGTCACAAGTAGTCCCACCCGTCTGTCCAGCGTGTCCAGCAGCATCATCATATAGCTCTAATTCTGATTCTAATTCTTATAAAGATGAAGAAAAATGCCCTGCTTGTCCAGCCCCACAACGCTGCCCTGAGCCAGCTTTTGATTGTAAAAAAGTTCCAAACTATAGTGCTGTTAATAGCAGTTATTTGCCAATGCCAGTTTTAAATGATTTTTCAACTTTTGGAATGTAAAAATAATTAATAAAAATAAACTATTAAAGATTTTTACTTATTTAATATAATGAGGGTAAAATTAAGTGAAAAATATCAAATAGAAAGAGAGGAAATATGTAAAAAAATTATAAATATATTATGTTTAAATGAAGATAATACATTTTTATTATATGATTTAGACAATGACTATGAAAAACAAAATAAAATTTTAGGAATGAAAGAAGAAATACAAAAATTTTTTGCGTGTTCAACTATTTCATCCTTTAAACCAAATTTTGATTGTAAAAGACCATATCTAAATATTATAAGAAGTATATTACGACAACAAAAATATACTTTTATTGGAAATGATTACTGGACAAAAAATGAAAAAATTCGAACAATAAAATATTTTATATTTAGAAATAATTAAATATTTTCGGTAAAATATTTAAATATAAAATATTATTGTATATATATATGAATATTGAAATTTGGAAATCTATTGAAAATTTTAATAATTACGAAATAAGTACACTTGGTAATATAAAAAACAATAAAACTAATAAAATTTTAAAACCGTTCTCAAATAATTCAGGATATTTAAATATTTCTTTAAGTAAAAATAATATTAAAAAAAATTTTAAAATCCATAGATTAGTAGCATTTGCTTTTATACCAAATTTAGAAAATAAATTAACTGTAAATCATATTGATAAAAATAAACAAAATAATTGTATTTCAAATTTAGAATGGGCTACTATGTCTGAACAGAATATGGCTGTAAACAAAGATATTTCTTTAAATACAAATTCTAAAATAGCTGTATATAAAATTAATCCAGTAACAAATATTATTATAGATAAATACAATTCTATTAGTGAAGCAGCAAAATGGATATTTGATGCAAAACTAACAAAAAATACATATTTTAATAAAATTGTTAGTTCTAGTATAAGTTCTAAAATTTGTGCGGTTGCTAATGGTAATAGAAATATAGCATACAATTTCAAGTGGGAATATTATAATGAAATAGAAAAAATTAATAATGAGATATGGAGAGAAATACCGTTAGAACTAACAAATAATAAAAAAAACTATTTTATATCATCTTATGCTAGATTTAAAAATACTAAAGGGCGAATAATTACAGATTATAAACATTCATCGGGATACAAAAGATTAAGTATTGAATGTAAATCATTTTTATTACATAGATTAGTAGCTATTACATTTATTCCAAATTTAGAAAATAAAGAACAAGTAAATCATATTGATGGGAATAAATTAAATAATAATCTTGAAAATTTAGAATGGGTAACTAATACAGAGAATCAAATACATAAAATTAAAATAGGATTATACAAAGGTGAAAAAGCTATTATACAATATGATTTAAATATGAAAAAAGTAAATCAATTTAAATCAATTATTATAGCATCAAAAACATTAAATATAAGTGTTAAAATTATTAGTTCTAATTGTAGAGGTAAAACAAAAAATCCTAAGTGTGGATATCACTTTAGATATTTATTATAATAATATATAATAATTTAATTATTAAATATTATTAATAATTAGATGAATCAAAAACTTATTTTAGGTGGAATGAATCAAAAACTTATTGATGTTGAAAAGGGTCGCATGTTTTATTGTAATAATTGTAATAATGAGTTCGACCATATTATAAGTTTTTTGCCTATTCAAGGATTAAATGAATATTATACTTGTAAATTTTGTAATAGCATAATGCCTGTTAAGGATTTAAAAATTAAAAATCTAAATTGTTCTAATTATAATGATATTTGTACCTTTTGTTGTTTTTTTTAATCTCTTGTTTTGATACATTTTTTATCAATTTGAAGTGTAGCACCTTTTTCTTCTTGAGGCACAATATTAATAATACATTTAGATTTCTTACCATACAATGGTTCCGTACATCCTTTTTCTTTTTTCTTTCTTGTTTGAAGTTTTTTGAATTTAAAAATTGTTGGTTTTTCTTCCGTACAACGCGACCTAAAATGTTCGTATCTTTCTCTTATATCACAATAACTAAGACCTGATTTCTTTTGAAGCATTTTATTTACTAACTCATGTAGTTCATAGACATATCTAGAGAATGAATCGCGATTTTTCATGACGGCAGATGTAATAGGCATTTGCTTTAAATTAGTTTTCAAATTCATTCTACAATGTTTACACGGTAAAACGTGTTGAAGATTTAATATATAATTTTTATAATTGATTTTATCTTCATTTGTTGGATTTACTGGATAATTAAAGCTCATAATATGTAAAAAGGTCCATTGGAGCGGACCCCAAACGCTCACAAGAAATCCATCGCCTGATGAAAAATCAGATTTTTTAAAAATGTGTTTTTTTGTTTTATTATGTATATTTCTATTTTTACGCGTGCGTGTCATATAATATACTTTTAGAAAATATACTTTTAGAAAAGTTAACAAAAGTATGTATATTTTACAATAAAATAAGAAATGTATATTTTTCTAAAAAGTATATATAATATGAATATTGATTCTTCTACAGATGTGACTAAAAAGGTATGTCTATGTTCTTTTGTATCAATAGTAATTATAGTTCTTTTTATTATAAGCCCCCTAAGCAGTTTTGTGCTAACGTCTTCATTTATGAAACTATTAGTTTTAATTATTTTAGGATATACAATTTATTTGAATAGCCATCAAACGAATATATTAAGTTTATCAAAAAACGCATCACAGACCCCTGAAATTCAATCGCAGTTAAGTACAAATATAATTTGTAGTTATGTATTTACTTTATTTTTAGGAATATTATTTATTTTTGTTATTAAAAGTTTATTTTAATCTACTTTTTAATCTACTTTTCTTTATTTCATTATAAAAGTTGTCTAATAACATAATTTGAATAACTTGTTAGTTCATTTTTATTTGATTTAGTAAATTGTTTTTTAATTTCCATAATTTTTTGATAATATAATTTATCATTTTTAAAATCATATCTATTCACTTCAATTAAATTTCCATTAATATCTCTGAATAACATTCTCTTAAGAGATATTATCTTATATTCTTTATATTATATTCGTTCAAACAATATCATAATTTCTTCTTATTTATATATAAATGTCTTATAAAATGAATTTACCAACGGGAGGTGATGATTCTTCAGGATTTATGTCTAAAATTAAAAATGCTGGAAGCGCTTTCAGTATGACAACTATTATGTATATTGTTGCTGCTATTTTGTTTATACTTATTTCTGTTTTTGTTTATTATCAATATGTTAAACCATCTTTAAATCCTACATATACCGCAAATAGAGAAAACGCCCACGGAGAAGGAGCTACAAATGAAGCTGAGTTAATGTTTTTTTACACTGACTGGTGCCCTCATTGTAAAACTGCCAAACCTGATTGGGCAGAAGTAAAAGCTGAATATGAGAACAAAACTATAAATGGTTATCACATTATATTTACCGAAGTTAATTGTACGACAGAGTCAGATGAAGTAGAAAAATTAATGAATAAATATAAAATTGAAGGCTATCCAACAATAAAACTTCTAAAAGACGGACAAATAATAGAGTATGATGCTAAGCCATCAAAAGATACAATAATTCAATTTTTAAATAGCGTTCTCTAAATTAGATATAAATTTTGTGGCAGTTTCAGTGCCACATATATATAATTTTTCTCTTACTTCAATCGAATATAATGCGGATTTTAGAGTACTCATACTAAGAAAATCGGTATTACATATTACTTCAAAATTAATAGGTATTTGAGGTTTACTACTTGAACTAATACTAAGTATTATTTTAAATAAAAAATTCATTATAAATTCTAATAATGTAGAGCTCGAATTAATACGATTGTTATTATAATCCTCGTATTTATTTTTAAACCCAAGTATTTCTTCTATTTTTTTACCAGAATCAACACAATATTTTAATGGATAATTACACGTAATGCCACCATCAATATAACATTTATCTTCAATACAAATAGGAGTCATTAAAATAGGTAAAGCAGAACTCATTTGTATTGCTGTAATAAGACTAAGCTCTGGATGAGTTAAATAAGAAATATCTTCAACTTTAAAAGCATTAACTTCAAATGAAAAAATATGTAATTCAATTTTAGAATATTCATAAAATTCTTTTAAAGATATATTCATAGATATATCCTTAGCATCAAATAGAGGTTTAAAACATTTAATAACTGTTTTATCATCAAAAATTCCTTTTTTAGTATAAGCATCAAAAATATTTTGAATATTTACTGGAAAAACTTCGTGCCAAGGTCTTTTAATAATATAATCATACAAAGTAATCCAGTCATATTTTAAACAAATTAATACTCCTATAATTGCACCGGCAGATGTGCCGTAAATGGTCTCAATATTATTAAAATCGATAAATTTATTTTCCTCAAGA
>Ga0316228_1003565_pt1 | contig 12318 bp, 15 predicted proteins | sample TBH18021metaG_FD_206005 | JGI IMG/M metagenome (GOLD analysis project Ga0316228, IMG submission 206005) | Freshwater microbial communities from Trout Bog Lake, Wisconsin, USA - TBH18021 | ecosystem: Environmental > Aquatic > Freshwater > Lake > Hypolimnion/Profundal zone | place: USA: Wisconsin... | reverse complement strand
GAGAGGCACCGCATCGGCACGATGGCGTAATACTGGAACACGATCCCGAGCGCGTAGGCGAAGACGAAGTCGAGCACCCAGACCGCGTACATCTTCTCCTCGAACAGCGAGTGCCAGCCGAACCAGACCGCCACCGCCGGCATCAGGAAGGCCAGCCACTCGGCGGCGACGTCGCCGAGCATGCAGCCGCTGCCGCAGTGGAGCGCGCCCTTGCCCACCATGGCCGGGAACGGCGTCCGCGTCATGTTCGGGGGCTTCTCGTCCCGCTCCATTGCGTGGTGGTGCGCCTCCATCGTGGCGAGCCGCCCGTAGCGGAAGTAGGCCCAGACCACGGCGAGCGTTCCGAACAGGGCGCAGACCGGCCAGACGACGTTCATCACCGTCATGTGCTGCGGGTGCCGGATCACCTGCACCGACAGCAGCAGCGAGCAGGCGCCCCCCAGTAGGAGGGACGCCACGGAGAGGGCATGGAGCCAGCCCGGGGCGGCGAAGGCGGCGCTCACTGGTGCATCCCCAGCATCCAGAGGGCCATGGCGACCATCATCACGTTCTCGGTCAGCGAGACGAACCCGAGCGGCACCTTGCTCGACCCGCCGACGCAGGCGCACTTGATGTCCCGCTTGTCGACGTAGACCGCCTTGAACACCGACACCGCCCCGACCGTGCCGATGAACAGGGCCACCGGGATCGAGACCCAGTTCAGGGCGCCCGCGACCATCAGCACGCCGGCGATGCCCTCCAGGAACGGATAGGCGTAAGCGTAGCGGACCCAGCGTTGCCCCAGCAGGTCGTAGCCCAGGAACATCGACGAGAAGCTCTCGACGTCCTGGAGCTTCAGGAGGGCGAGCACGCACATGCTGAAGGCGATGAACCACTCTGCCGCACGCACCGTCAACGGCGTGCCGAACACGGCGTAGCTCGCCGCCAGGGCCATCAACGCCGTCATCGAGAACACCGCGATGACGGGCGTGTAGGTCGTGGCGTTCGGATCGTTGGCGGCCTTGCCGAAGTGGCGCTGCAGGTCGTCGAAGCCGCCGACGCGCTCGCCGTTGATGAAGGTCTGCGGCGTCGACTTGACCTGGTGCTCCGCCTTGAAGTGGTCGGTCTGCGCCCGGTCGGTCAGGAGGTGGTCCTCGACCTCGAAGCCCTGGCGTTCGAGGAGGTCCTTGGCCTTCAGGCCGTAGGGACAAGTGTGTTCGGGGGTGACCATCCGATAAAGGATTGCCTTGCGACCGGCGGTGGCTTGCATCGGAATCTCCGGATCAGGGGCTGGACCGGTTCCGCCCTACGCGCTCCCGGTTCGAAGCGGCGGACGGGTGGGTCGTGAAAGTTGCGAACGGTTGTGAACGTTCCCATCATGGCAAGGTCAACACAGGGGTGGTACCGTCATGAACATCGGTGAGGCCGCCCGGGCCTCCGGGGTTTCGGCCAAGATGATCCGCCACTACGAGAGTATCGGCCTCGTGCCTCCCGCCGGACGGCGGAACAGCGGCTACTGGGATTACGGCGCCTCCGACCTGCACCGGCTCGGCTTCATCCGGCACGCCCGGGACCTCGGCTTCTCCCTGGAGCGCATCAAGGTGCTGCTCGGTCTTTGGGTCGATCCCGGCCGGAGCAACGCCGACGTGAAGGCCATCGCCGAGGCGCACCTCCGGGAGCTGGAGGAGCGCGCCCGGCAACTCAACGAGATGGCCGACGCCCTGCGCTCCCTGGCCGACGCCTGCGACGGCGACGGGCGACCGGACTGCCCGATCATCGCCAGCCTGGTGACCGGGGCCGACGCCCCGGCCTGCCACCCGAATCCCGCCCCGGCGACGCCCGAACCCCCGGCGCCGCGCGGGAAAGCCCGCACCAAGCGTTGAGGGCGGGACGGCCTCCGCCCTCGAACGCCCTGTCGCGTCACATTCTCATCGACTTGCCCATTCCCTCGCAGCAGCAGCCCTTCCTGCCGCCCTTCATGGACATCGACGCCATGGGCTTGGCGCACATCCCCTTTCCGGACTTGCCGCAGCACCCAGCCGCCATGGCCGGGCTTAGCGAGAGGGCTATAAGGGCGGCGGTGGCGGTCACGAGACGCTTCATGTTCGTTCTCCTTGGGTGGTCCGATTGCGGCACGGCGTTCCGGGACGTCGGCTCGGGCCTACTTGGCGTTCTTCTTCAGCCACGCCTCCATGTCGGAAATCTCCGTGGTCTGGTCATCGATGATCTTCTGGGCCATCGCCTTGGTAGCCGGGTCCTTGGCGTGCCTCAGGGCGATCTTGGCCATCTCGACCGCGCCCTTGTGGTGCGGGATCATGTGTGTGCGGAAGTCGACGTCGGCGTTGCCGGTGTATGGGACGTCCATGTCCTTCATCATCGCCCTGCCGGCGGCCTTGAAGTCCTTGGTCGAGGCGTTGTCCTTCGGGTCCGGCTTCATCGAACTCATCGAGCCCATGTCCTTGCCGGACATGGAGCCGTGGTCGTGCGTGCCCTGGGCGGCGGCGGGGCCGGCGAGGCCAGCCGACAGCAGGGCGAGGACGGCGAGGGTGCGGAGGCGGGCCATGGGTCTTCCTCTCTCGGTGGGAGTCAGTTGAACTTGCCGCTGGCGGTCGCGCCGTCGGGGCCGGTGAGCTGCACGGCTCCCTTCGGGCTGTCCCCGAGCGCGACCGCGGCCTTGCCGGTGAGGCGGTTGCCGTCGGCGGGCTCCAGCGTCACGCGGGCCGGCTTGCCGCCGACGACGAGGATGACGGTGCCCTTGTAGCCGGCGGCCGGGACCGGCTTCTGGCCCTCGTCGGACAGGAACACGTCGACCGTCTCGCCCTTGGCGACGAGCTCGACGTGGAACTTGCCGGCGTCCGCCACCCGGCCGCCATGCTGGCCGGCGGTCTCGTGGGCGCACACGGCGGTCGCGGCGAGCAGGCCGGCGACGCGGTGCTGACGGCGGCGATGCTGGACCGGGTGCTGCACCACGCCAGCGTGGTGACGATCACAGGCGAAAGCTACCGGCTGAAGGACAAGCGGCGCGCCGGGCTGGTGGCGCGGCCAGTGCGGGAACCAACGGTTCCTGCGTGAAGGGTGGGTCAGGTTACGATCGGCGACAAAGCCAAAGGTGGGCTCTCCCGCATTTGTGGTGCAGCCGGATGAACCGCCCCGAGTTTCCCGGCAACTGTAATCAGATCGCGGCGGCTAGGGTATAATCGGTACCGTTGGCGAGCATGGCGTTCAGCGTGACGAGCAGTTTGCGGGCAGTAGCGGTGAGTGCCGCCTTGGTCGGTTTTCCGGCCAACTGGAGGCGCTGGCGGAAGTCTCGGAATACGGCACACCGCCGCGAGGCCTTCAGGGCTGCGAGATATAGGATTGTTCGGACGATTGGCCGGCCACCGCCGACGCTGCGTGGGCCGACACGCTTGCCGCTGTCACGCGCGATTGGTGCCAAGCCCGCCAGGGCAGCGATGCTGCGGCGATCAAGCTGCCCGAGCTCAGGCAGCTCAGCGATCAATGTCGCGGCAACGATTGGACCGACACCCGGAGCGGTTTGAAGGCGCTGGTTGAGAGGGCGAAGTTCTGGATCGGCTTTGATCAGGTCATTGATCTGCGCCTCGACCTTCGCGATGCGACGATCGAGAACCACAATCAAGCTCACGATGTCAGCGCGGGCTTGGCGGTCAGCTGTTTGCTGGAGTCTTGTAGCCTCCTGTTTGCGGATCTCGACGAGTTGGCGACGGCGGGTCGCCTGGGCCTGAAGGGCGCGTCGGGCTGCGGCGAGCGGCTGTGTCGGTGCAGGCCGCAGCCGTATCCCTAACTCTGCCAACATACGCGCATCGACGCGATCGGTTTTCCCGATCACTCCCATGGCCCGGGCAAAATCGCGAGCTTGTCGCGGGTTCACGCGACTGAACCGGACATTGCAAGTTTCGAGAGCATCGCGCAGCACGCGATCATAACCGCCGCTTGCTTCAAAGATGACCCATGCTCCCTGCTTTGCACATGCAGCGGCGAAGCTTCGTGCTGCAGCAGCCGTATTTGCGATCCGGCGTGCGCCGCTGAGTACATGGTGAACGTCGAGCCAGTCCTTGGCGACATCAACTCCGACGAAGACGTCTTGCATCATGATCCCTGCTCCTGTCCTGCGGGATCGGCCGAAGCTGTCCCAATCAACTGTTCAGGCTGATGCTTCATGGCGCGGACGGCTCCCGATCCGGGAACTGGGCTCAGACACCCTGGAGGCTCGCGGGATGCCGTCCGCGGGCGCAGAGTAGATCAACAGCGACAGACAGGAGGCTCCAACTTCTGAGAGGATGGAGCCATGACGAAGCGAACAACCCCGTTTTCCCCTGAGGTGCGCGAGCGTGCCGTGCGGATGGTGCGCGAGCACGAGGGCGAGCACGGCTCGCAGTGGTCAGCGATCCAGTCGATTGCGGCCAAGATCGGCTGCTCAGGCGAGACGTTGAGGAACTGGGTGCGCCAGTCCGAGCGTGACCAGGGCGTGCGTCCTGGCCAGACGACGGACGAGCGCGAGCGGATCAAGGCGCTCGAGCGAGAGAACCGTGAGCTGCGCCAAGCTAACGAGATCCTGCGCAAAGCGAGCGCGTATTTCGCGATGGCGGAGCTCGACCGCCGGTCGCGGCCATGATCAGCTTCATCGACGATCATCGCGAGGTCTACGGGGTCGAGCCGATCTGCAGGGTGCTGCCGATTGCCCCATCGACCTACTACCTGCATGCTGCCCGGCGTGCCGATCCCGAGAAGCAACCGGTTCGTGCCCGCAGCGACGCGGCCTTGATGATCGAGATCAAGCGCGTGTTCGAGGCGAACTTCTGCGTCTACGGCGTGCGGAAGATCTGGCGGCAACTGGCCCGGGAGGGGATCGTGACCGCGCGATGCACGGTGGCGCGGTTGATGCGCCGATTGGGCTTGGCGGGGGTGGTACGTGGCAGGACCGTGCGCACCACGATCCCCGACCCAGCCGCAGCCTGCCCGCTCGATCGGGTCAACCGTCAGTTCAAGGCTCCCCGACCGAATGCCTTGTGGGTCAGTGACTTCACGTACGTGGCGACGTGGTCGGGCTTCGTCTATATGGCCTTCGTCATCGATGTGTTCGCCCGGCGCATCGTCGGTTGGCGAGCCTCACGTAGCGCTCATGCGAGCTTCGTGCTGGATGCTCTGGAACAGGCGCTGCACGAGCGTCGTCCTGTGCAGGGCAGCGGGCTGGTGCATCACTCGGACCGTGGCTCGCAAGGTGGATTCAAGTGGTCGTCGCAACGGCTTGGCGGAGGGCGGTTGTGATGGCAGGTCGGCGACGTTCGGATCGATGCCTTCGGGAGAAGCTGCAGTCACCGGGTCGTCCCGGGGTCGGTCGACGCGAGACGCGGCGGGAGTTCTGGGCGTTCATCGCCCAAGGTCTTTCGAGCGAGGACGCAGCGATGAAGGTCGGGATCTCGCCACCGCTCGGCTCGCGGTGGTTCCGGACGGCAGGCGGGATGGCGCCCACCCATCTATCGCCGTCATCCAAGCTTCCTTCGGCGCGCTATCTGTCGTTGGCCGAGCGGGAGGAGATCGCGCTGCTGCGAGCCCAGGGGCATGGCGTTTGCGAAGTCGCTCGGCGTCTGGGACGGGCGGCGTCGACCATCTCGCGCGAGTTACGGCGTAACGCAGCGACCCGCAGTGGCGGCCTGGACTATCGCGCCACGACAGCGCAGTGGCACGCTGAACGCGCGGCACGCCGGCCCAAGCCAGCAAAGCTGGCGGGGAACGCCGCGCTGCGGATCTACGTGCAGGACCGGCTCGCCGGTGCCGTGGCGACACCGAGCGGGAGCGCTCTGCCTGGACCGAGCGTTGCCTGGAAGGGACGGCGACACGGGCGACGCCAGAGCCGGCGATGGGGTCGCTCCTGGAGCCCGCAGCAGATCGCCGAGCGCCTGCGGCTCGACTTTCCGGACGATCCGACGATGCGCATCAGTCACGAGGCGATCTATCAGGCACTCTACATTCAGGGCCGGGGGGCGCTGAAGCGTGAGCTGACTGCGTGTCTTCGCACAGGGCGGGCTTTGCGCGTGCCGCGGGCACGCTGCCTGCGCCGCGGCAAATCGTTCGTCACCCCCGAGGTGCTGATCAGCGAGCGTCCGCCCGAGGTGGAGGATCGCGCGGTACCGGGTCACTGGGAGGGAGACCTGATCCTGGGTCTGAAGAGCTCGGCGATCGGGACCCTGGTCGAGCGCACGACACGTTTTACGATGCTGCTGCATCTTCCACCGATGGACGGCCATGGGGTGACACCGCGTGCTAAGAACGGCCCGGCGCTGGCGGGGCACGGGGCCGGGGCGGTCCGCGAGGCGATCGCCGGCACGATCGCGCGCTTGCCAGAGCATCTGCGGCGCTCATTGACCTGGGACCAGGGAGCAGAGATGGCCGAGCATGCGCGCTTGCGGATCGACGCAGGTCTGCAGGTGTACTTCTGCGATCCACGCTCACCCTGGCAGCGGGGGACGAACGAGAATACGAACGGGTTGCTGCGTCAATACTTCCCGAAAGGAACGGATCTGAGCGCTCACAGCGTGGACGATCTTGCTGCTGTGGCCGCGGCCCTCAACAGCAGACCGCGCAAGACGCTGAACTGGAAGACGCCGGCAGAGGCACTCGACGCTGTTCTCGCAACCGGGCAAGATGGTGTTGCGACGACCGCTTGACCCCAAGCAATACTTAGCTCTACGGTACACCGAGCGCCTGGCTGGAGCCGGCATCGAGCCGTCGGTCGGCAGCGTCGGTGACAGCTACGACAACGCCTTGGCGGAGACGATCAACGGCCTGTTCAAGGCAGAGGTCATCCATCGACGCGGGCCGTGGCGATCCTTCGAGGCGGTCGAGTACGCCACCCTGGAATGGGTCGACTGGTACAACCACCGTCGCCTCGTCGCGCCGATCGGCAACGTTCCTCCCGCCGAGGCCGAAGCGCGCTATCATGCCAACGTCGGCGACCAAGCCCTGGCCGCCTGACCCAAGACAATCAGCCTCCGACAAACCCGGAGCGGTTCAGCCTCGACCCCCGAAGCGCCCCTTGGGCTGGCGGAGCCGGTGTCCGCGGCCACCCCTCGGATGAGGGCGCCACCCATGGAGTGATCCATGCGGCAGCAAACGGTCTCCTCAGGGCACATGCCTCCTCGGACGCCCGGTCAATGTCGCGGCGGTGCCAGACCACAGCGGCGCCCGACGCCAAGACCAACGCCGGACAGAACCCCCTCTCGGTCATCCGGTCCCGCACCGGCGCGGTCCTTACCCCGAGCGCCTCGGCCGCCATGCTGCTCAGCATGTACTCGTCCCCGAAGTCTTCGATGTCGCTCTCACGGAAAGTCGCCGAACCGGGCCCGTTGGCAGTGATCGAGCCTGGACGGGGCGGCGAGCGCACGACACACTCGTTGGTCAGCAGACCTGCCGCTGCCTGTTTCTGGGTGAGGTAGGGGCAGAGTCGTCCGACGATCATGTCCAGGGGGCAAGCGTGTCCTCCCTCTCCCAGAACATGAGCTTCCCCTCACCCGAGGTCCTACGGGTTCCTCGGGTGGCACCTCACCCCGGCGGAGCCGACACGACCTTCCTGGTCCGCTTGCCCTCCCGAAGCGCCCGGGCACCGAAGCGGAGCCCCGGCGCGGGCGATGCCACGGCCAAGTCGCCGCCCGCGCCCGCGAGATCGTCGAGTATCGGGCAGTCTGGGCGGTGGTCGCCGCCGCAGTGCTCGGCAAGGTCCGACAGCGTGCGCACCATGGCCTGCAGTTCCCCGACCTTCCTGTTCAGCGCCGCCACGTGTTCCAGCGCCACGGCCTTGACCTGCGCGCTCGCCCGGTCCCGGTCGCGCCAGAGGGCCAGCAGCCCGGAGATCTGCTCCACGGAGAAGCCGAGATCGCGGGCGCGGCGGATGAAGCGAAGCGCGTGGACGTCCGCCTCGCCGTAGTGGCGATAGCCGGAATCCGAGCGCCCGGCCTTAGCGATCAGGCCTATGCTCTCGTAGTACCGGATCATCTTGGTCGAGACGCCCGACGCCTCGGCGGCCTGCCCGATGTTCAGCATGGCAACGCTCCGCTCACTCCGCAGGGGCCACCCGTCCCGGCGCTGGGGCGAGCCCGGCCCTCCCGCCGCCGGCCGGGCCCGGGATGGCCGGCGGCGAGAAGCGCCTCAGACGCAGGGCGTTCGTGACCACGAACACGCTGGACAGAGCCATCGCGCCGGCGGCCAGGACGGGTGACAGCATCATCCCGTTCAGGGGATACAGCACGCCCGCCGCGACCGGGACGAGGGCGACGTTGTAGGCGAAGGCCCAGAACAGGTTCTGTCGGATGTTGCGCATCACCGCCCGCGACACCGCGACCGCGTTCACTACCCCGCGCAGGTCACCCGACATCAGGACGACGCCGGCGCTCTCGACGGCAACGTCCGTCCCGGTCCCCACCGCAAGGCCGACGTCCGCCTCGGCGAGGGCGGGAGCATCGTTGATGCCGTCCCCGACGAAGGCGACCTTGCCGCCCGCGGCCGAGCGAAGCCCCTTCACGGCTGCGACCTTGCCGTCGGGCAGCACTTCCGCCACGACCTCGTCAATCCCGACCTTGCGGGCAATGGCCTCGGCGGTCCGGCGATTGTCGCCCGTGACCATCGCCACCCTAAGCCCGAGCGTCCGGAGGGCCCTGACCGCGGCCGGCGAGTTCTCCCGCACCGGGTCGGCGACGGCGAGGATGGCGACCGGACGGCCGTCGACCGCGGCGTAGAGAGGACTCTTGCCTTCCCCGCCGAGCTGGGCCGCCTCGGGCGCGAAGCCGGAGACGTCGTAGCCGAGGCGGGCCATGAACCGGTCGGCCCCCACTTCCACCTTTCGGCCCCCCACGCGGCCGGAGACGCCGCAGCCCGGCACAGCCTCGAACTCCTGGACGGGGCCGACGGCCAGCCCGCGGCGCTTCGCCGCCTCCACCACGGCGGCGCCGACCGGGTGCTCCGAGCGGGCCTCGACCGCGGCGACCAGGGCCAGCACCTCGTCGCCGCCGGACCCTGCGGCCGGCGCGAGGTCGGTCAGCTCCGGGCGCCCCTCCGTCAGCGTCCCGGTCTTGTCGAACGCCACCGTGCCCACGTCACGGAGGGCCTGGAGCGCGTCGCCGTGGCGGAAGAGGACGCCGAGTTCGGCGGCGCGGCCCGTGCCCACCATGATCGAGGTCGGCGTGGCGAGGCCCATTGCGCAAGGGCAGGCGATGATCAGGACGGCGACGGCGTTCACCAGGGCGAGGCCGAGGGCGGGCGTCGGGCCGAACGCGACCCAGGCGACGAACGTCGCGGTGGCCGCCGCCATGACGGCGGGGACGAACCAGCCGGTCACGCGGTCGACGGCGGCCTGGATCGGGAGCTTCGAGCCCTGCGCCTCCTCGACCATGCGCACGATGCGCGCGAGCACCGTGTCGCCGCCCACGCCAGTGACCCGGAAGTCGAAACCGCCAGTCGCGTTCACGGTGCCTCCGACGACCATGTCGCCCGTGTTCTTGGCGACCGGGACGGGTTCGCCGGTGATCATCGCCTCGTCCACGTGGCTGGATCCGGCGACGACCTCGCCGTCGACCGCGACCCTCTCGCCGGGGCGCACCCGGACGATATCGCCGACGCACAGTGCCGCGACCTCCACCTCGGCCTCGCCACCGTCCCGGACCACGCGCGCCGTCGTCGGAGCGAGCGACACCAGCCGCTCGATGGCGGCGCCCGTGCGTCCCTTCGCACGCGCTTCGAGGTAACGCCCGAGCAGGACGAGGAAGACGATGACGGCTGCCGCCTCGTAGTAGACGTTCCCCGTGCCCGCCGGCAGCAGCCCGGGCAGGAAGGTCGCCACAAGCGAGTAGCCGTAGGCCGCGCTCGTGCCGAGCGCCACGAGGGAGTTCATGTCCGGGTGCCCTCGCAGCAGCGCCGGGACGCCCTTCCTGAGGAAGCGCAAGCCCGGGCCGAACAGGACGAGGCCAGCGAGCGCCGCCTCGACCGTCCAGGTCGCACGCATGCCGACGGTATGCGTCACCCACGCGTGCAGCGCGGGGACGAGGTGCGACCCCATCTCGACGGCGAACAGCGGGAGCGCGAGGGCGAGCGCGAGCAGGAGGTCGCGGCGTAGGCCGGCCGCCCCGGACTCGCGTGCCTCGCGCGCCCGGTCGGTGCCCCGGTCCTCCCCGACCGTGCGCGCCTCGTATCCCGTCCCTTCCACGGCCTCCAGGAGGTCCGCCTCCCTCACGGCGCCCGCCGGGTGACGCACCGTCGCGCGTCCCGTCGCCAAGTTCACGGCGGCGCCTGTCACCCCGGGTATGCGGGCAAGGGCCTGCTCGACGCGCGAGACGCAGGACGCACAGGTCATGCCGTCAACCGCGATCTCGGTCCGAGCCTCCGGCACGGCGTAGCCCGCCTCCTCGATGGCGCGGACGGCGGCGGCCGGGTCCGCGGCGCCGGAGAATCGCACACGCGCGCGGGCCGTCGCCAGGTTCACCGCCGCTTCGGCGACGCCGGGAAGCCGACCGAGCGCGGCCTCGACCCGAACGACGCAGGATGCGCAGCTCATGCCCTCCACCGGTAGGCTGAGCTGCCGTCCCGGGGCGGCATGGTGAGTGGAAGCTTGGACGACGTCCTGACCCATGGTCGGTGCACTCCTCTGTCTCGACTTCCACGGACAGATAAGGCTTCCAACGATGGGAGGGTCAACGGGATCCCGGCGATGCCACCCACATGGACCAATGAACTGGGCGGAGCGGGATCGCACCTGCCGCGCGAAAGGCCACCGGCCCTTGACCTTCCCATCGTTGGAAGGACCATGTGGGAGGGGAACGCGCTACAAAGGAGATGGTCATGCTGCGTTTCCACGTGTCCAACATGAACTGCGGCGGCTGCGCCAAGGGCGTCACCCGTGCCGTCCAGGGTCTTGACGGTGACGTGAAGGTCGACGTCGACCTGTCCAGCCGGGAGATCACCGTCCGCGGCGCCGTCGACCCATCGCGAGTGGTGGCAGCCCTCAGGCAAGCCGGGTACGAAGCCCGGGCGCTGGGCGCCTAAATCACGCGCCTGCGGGATCCACCGGCAGCGAGTGCCGGGATCCCGCGGCCCCTGGCTTGCATTGTCCGGCACAGCCGTGAGACAGTTCAGGCGGGCGTGTTTCGAAGCGGACGAACCTTGCTATCGTTGAGGACCCTCCTCGTCGCGATGGTCGCGGCGTGCCTGGCGGCCTTCCCGGCCGGCATCTGGCGCGCATCCGCACCCATCGGCGTGACTGCGTCCCGCGCCGCGGACGGCGTGCGGTACGCGCATGGCGGGGCGGGTCACCACCATGGCATGACCGGGCCGCACGAGGACGCCCCGGTTTCGCTCACGGCCGAGCCCGATGACGACGGCTGCATGCATCACGCGTCCGGCGGCAAGCGCTGTGCCCCAACCTGCTGCGGCTTCGCCTGCCATGCCTTCGAGCCCTCGCTCGCGCCCGGGCTGACGGACCCGCCCAGCCGCACCTCCGATTGCCACGTGACGAACGACGAGCAAGTCGAGGGCGGCACGCCTTTCCGCATCGAGCGCCCACCCAGGGCAGCCTGAACCGGGGCGGACCCGCGTCCACCTCGCGCGAGGCTTCCGTCAGCGGAACTCATCGCGTCGCTCGACTGACCGGTTCGCGTCCTTGCCCGCGGGCAAGGCCATGTCCCGTGCCTGCCCCCTTCGGCCGCTTGCCTGACGCCACCCGGCGGCGGACCGGGAACCGCTGCCTCGTCGAGGCGGAGGGCGAGGCGGCGTGACCACCGACCGGTCGTCCATTCGCGTGTCCCGAACGGCACCACCCGCGCCGCGTCCTGCCTGGCCTATGGCGAGGCTCGCGCAGGCCGGTCGTGCCCAGGGACCGACCAGGCCATCGTACCAGGATCGACCAGTGACAACGAACTTGTTCCGGGCATTCGCCGCGGCCGGGGCGCTTGCCCTCGTGGCCGGGCCCGCCCTGTCGCATGACGAGGGCGCCACGGCGGGCGGGATCCACATCGAGGGGATCGCCGCCACCCCGGCGAGACCAGGCGAGACGAGCCGGGTCACGTTCACCATCGAGAACGACGGGCCGGACCGGGCCGTGCTGGTGGGACTGCTCCTGCCCACCGGCGAGCCGTCGCAGGTGCGCGGGTTCCTGGGTGGGGGCCACAGCGCCGCGATGGCCGGCGTGCGCGTCGGGGCGGGTGACGTCTACGGGCTCGGCGACCGCACGGCCTGGATCGACATCGGCCCCCTTCGGAACGAGCTGCCGGACGGCGCGACGGTCCCGGCCGTCATCCGGTTCGACAGCTTCGATGTTCCGGTCACGCTGCATGTGGG
>Ga0316228_1003547_pt1 | contig 12383 bp, 4 predicted proteins | sample TBH18021metaG_FD_206005 | JGI IMG/M metagenome (GOLD analysis project Ga0316228, IMG submission 206005) | Freshwater microbial communities from Trout Bog Lake, Wisconsin, USA - TBH18021 | ecosystem: Environmental > Aquatic > Freshwater > Lake > Hypolimnion/Profundal zone | place: USA: Wisconsin... | reverse complement strand
CAACTCGGAAACATTGAGACTTTGCGGCAACGAAATCCTACACAAATCGTTTCGGCATAAATCCACCAACATCATATGCTCCGCTATCTCTTTTGAGTTTGCACGGAACTCCTTTGTGGCGGCATCTTTGGTGGGCACGGAAGACTTACCTAATGTCCCGGCAATAGGTCTCATCACCACTTCATCGTCATTCATAAAAACGAATGACTCGGGACTGGCGCCAATCACTTTAAATCGACCACAATCGAATAAAAACATATAGGGAGAGGGATTCATTAGACGTAACCGTGCATATACATCGAGAGCAAGAACATCCGACCTGACAGAAATTTTTTGACCAATTTGAATTTGATATACATCCCCGAGTCGAACATGCTTTAACGCAATCTCTGCCTTTTGCAGGTAATCATGTTTTGCTGTTTCCCTGTCAATTGAAAAAGCATTGTTATTAAACATGGGTGGGATCGCATCCCTCAATGCCAAGCAAGATGCTATCTGCGAAAGTCCGATAGATTGAGCGCCAACAAACCCATACTCATGAAGCATCACCCTGTCTTCTGTAAACTCAATATAGGTTGAATAGCAAGTTAATGAGATATCTGGAATATCCCCTTCAACATAGCCGGTAATGTCCTCGATAAAATGAATGGTGTTGTAGGCAAATGCCGTAAAGGCCAATATCCCGCCATCGACCTTTTTGAATTGATCATCAAACATCCTCAAATAATCCCAAACCGCCTTGCGATCAGGTAGTCGATATCTCAGTATGAATGCGCTGGATTCGAGGAAATTTTCCTTTTCGTATATGAGTCGAATCTTGTTTAGAATCTGCTCATTTCCAGAAATGGTAACAATGAGATCGAACACCTCCATGCGCAACACGGGGTTAATGCCAACCAGAGAAACCCTTGAATCAATGGACCCTGGAGCCAAGGACTCCAACAAGAGTAGCTCCTTGCAATTAAATACATTTAACAAATTCAAGTAAATACCAAAGGCGGCTGGTCGATAGTCGCCCAACTCGGTGATAGCGCCCTCTAGAGAAATTTCATTTATTTTTTTAAAGTTGATCATTTTATTCTTGTATTGATGTAACATTACAACAATACAAGAACCATGATAAATAATCAAGCGGAAAAAGTCAGCTTAATCGAATGAAGTCGATGAAAATCTTGAAGGAAATCATCTGGTAGGCTCTACCAAACTTTTGCCTACATCGTAAAGCCTATAAAGCTCCGCTAAATTGCCTGCGGACTCTACACCAATGTCTTATTCGCTACCAGTCACCGCCAAATTCTGAACCTCAAAAGGGTCATGCCGCACTGGAGGCTTTGTATTTTTCGCCTTAGTGCCAGGGATTAATTCAAAGTCAGGAGTAAAGATCGTTAAGGCGCTCTTGAGTTGATCAAATGCTTTTCGATCACCATCAAATTTCACCTTACCCTCGGCAAGTAAATTGTCAAAAGTGGTCTGACCCCCCATCACGCGCTCCAAATCGCTGCGATTCAAAGTAATGGCAAGGGTTGGGTTTTTGACTTCTTGCCCCTTGATATTGGTAAGCGTTGAATTACTCATCTCTACCACAAACTTCTCGCCGTTATCTGGTGTAGAAAGATTAATCACAAACTTCATACCCTCCGCTTTCTTGCTATCCATGCTAATTGCCAATGAATTAAGCCAAAGTTCAGTGGTCATTGCCTTGATCATGTCTGGACCATTGGATTTTGGCGAGGCGCCTGAAGGCATGCCATGGCGCAACTCGTATGCAGCCCCCAAGAAGCTATTGCGCACGCTAGGACTTTCCTTTTGATAACCGATTTGCTCGAAGATATCAGCAAGCAAATCTTTGGCAGCGGTATTATTTGGCTCGGCGTAAACGAGCTTGTTGACAATTTCCATGGCTTCACGGTACTTGCCCTGCTTATATAGCTCTTTACCCTTTGCCATGATCTTCTTAGATCCACCCATCATCTCCACGTAGAGGGGCGCCGAGTCCTTTGGCGATAGCGGAATTAAGGTTGCAGGATTAGCATCCCAGTAACCCAGATAGCGGTTAATGACAGCGCGGCTATTATGCTCCTCGGAGCCGTGATAGCTATGGGCTGCCCACTGCGTCTTTAAGCTCTCAGGCTGTTTATACACGTTCTGGATTTCATTAATGGTGACGCCCTGGTTTGCTAGATGCAAGACCTCATTATTTAAATGCGCATAACTATCGCGCTGAGTCCGCATGACCTCTTGAATGCGCTCATTACCCCAGCGTGGCCAGCTATGAGAAGCAAACATTACCTGAGTGTCGTTGCCATAGCGATACAAAGCATTGTTGATATTTTTAGACCATGCCAAAGCATCGCGTACCAATGCACCTCGCAAGGTATAGATATTGTGAATAGTGCCTGTGATATTTTCTGCAGCCCAGAATGCTTTGAACTGCGGAAAGTAGGTATTCATTTCAGCGGGCGCTTCAGTGCCAGGTGTATTTTGAAATTCCATCTCCACACCATCTACCGTCATTCTTTCAAATGGCTGGGTGATATAGACGTTAGGCTCAATCAAACCCAAATTACCCGCAGCGGTATTTTTACCAATCGATTGATCTACGTGACCAAATGGACTACGGGGCAATAGAACGCCATACTGAAAATACATGCGACGCGTCATAGCATTGCCAGCGTAGACGTTTTCGGCCACCGCATGCTCCATAAATCCAGCGGGGGCGATCACCTTTACCTTGCCGCTCTTCACATCAGCCTCATCCACCACTCCGCGCACGCCACCAAAGTGGTCTCCATGAGAATGAGAATAGACAACCGCTAGCACCGGGCGCTTACCAAGCTTCTCATTAACAAGCTCAAGTGCGGCCCGCGCCGTTTCCTTGGCGGTGAGAGGATCAAACACAATCCAACCGGTGTCCGTTTTAATAAAACTAATATTGGCCAAATCAAAGCCGCGAACTTGATAAATCTTGTCAGGCACGACCTCATAAAGGCCATAAGCCATATTGAGAATGGCTTGACGTTGCAACGAGGGATGAACGCTATCAAAGTCCTTGCCTTGCAATAGGAACTCATAACTTCCCATATCCCAAGCAACGTTGCCCGCATCGGCCATGATCTGCTGATATTCTGGGGCGGCTATAAAACCTCTTTGAGCCTCCTCAAAGTCACGCTTGTCATCAAAAGGAAGTGTTTTACGCAGGCCATTCTGCAATTCAATGGTGTAAGAAGATGGCGCGTTTCCCTTGGGATCAAAATGCTTGCCTTCCATTGCCCCAGGATCGATAATCACTCCGCCACCGCCAGCACCAAAAACTGGATTGCCGGCAACCATTGCAATCGCCACTGCAATTTGCGTCAGTTTGGTCTTCATAAATCACTCCAAGACAGATTTGAATGAGTCAAATGTATAGATGAGGGTGTATAAGGGCAATTAGCCCTAGAGCCAATATAACTACTAAAACCTAAATAGGATCACTTGGGAGAAAAACGATAAATTTAGCGCCGCCGCCCGCGGCATCCTCATAATGAATTCGGCCACCATGGCGGGTTGCAATATGTTGGCAGAGCCAAAGCCCTAGCCCCATGCCCGCCCCCTTATTGGCACTGAGTAATTCAAATAAATGGGATCGAACTTCAGGTGACACTCCAGTGCCATTATCTGCAATCGAAAGCTCAAAACCCTCAGCTACATTTCGAGTCTCGATAGTAATTTTTTTGTCTTGCCGGCTAGATCTCGACAAAGCCTGAATTGCGTTAATCATCAAATTTAGAATGACTTGTTGTAACTCTCCTCGATTCACATTCAGAAATGAATCCGGCGCCGTCTTTAGAGCTATTTGAATGTTTTGCGAGTAAATCTCTGGTTTCGCAATCTGCAAGATAGAATCAAGCAGGTCGTTCATATCCGCCCGCTCGGCATCTGGCTTGGATTCCACAAAGATTGAGCGCAAGGATTTAATAGTATTTGCAGCGCGTTGATTGTCAGCCAGTAGCGTATCCAAAATTTCTTTTTCTAGGGCGGAATTCAACGCGCCTTCAGAAAGTTTCTTCTGCAAGAATTGAATATTGAGATTGCTAGCCCCTAGTGGCTGATTGAGTTCGTGCGCAATGGATGCCGAAAGCGCGCCAGTAGCCGCGGTTTTATTCGCCCTCAATAAAGAGGCGATTAAATCCTCCCTCTCACCAAGGAGTTGCCGAATTCTTTCATTCTCCAGCTCCGCCCTAGTATTGGACACACCCACCCGCTCCGCCCAATAAGCGCCGATCGCAATATAAGATAGTGTATTTATCACCAACTGCGCGATCGTAAACAAAATAAGCACTTGTGGGATTTGCTCCACCTGCCGGATGGTAAATGCTGAAAGAATCATGATCGTCAGCCGACCTGCCGCAAAGAAAGCTTCGGCAAAAGTCACATGTTGCAAATATTGCAACTGCACAGATGGGGCGTGCTTTCTTTTTTCTCTGAGCTCAAAAATCTGCCATATATAGAAAATACACGCCAAGCCAGCCATAAAGACAGTGCGAATTTCGAATGTGCCATACATTCGCATTAATTCAAAAATTACTAGAAAGAGTGCGATAGAAATCGAAAACGCAATTTTGCTTACCCTCGAAACAATCCCATTCAGAGAGCGGCAAAAAAACAGCTGCAGCACACCGGCCACATAAAAAAGTGTATTAGCAATCGTAAAATTGAACTCCGGCTTCGCGATATCGGTTACGGTCAAAATACCACCGCCAAATATCAGCATGGCAAAAACGCTTACCAAGAGCGAATTCATCCAAAAAAGGCTGGGTTTAATTAATTTTTGAGTTCGGTAGTAGTGGTAAATACCAAAAAATAGGCCCATCTGAATAATGGCCAGGATAAAGAAATAAAGGGAGAGCAAAAGCTTCATAGAAGCTATCGTACAACGCAGCAACTGCGGCCTATTGAGGCAAAGGCCAGATTTGCACTTAAAAACCCTTGGAAAAACTCCAGATCAGACTTATTTCAGCATCATCGTAAGTATTTGGCTTGGCGACAGTCTAACAAGTTGGATATGCGTTGAATTTAGAGCTCCACCATCAGCTCGATTCTATTGGGCCAGTTCATTTTGGCGACAAAAAACCATGTAGTTCAAAATATAGGCTCAATGAAAAAATTACTGAAAAAAATTGGTTTAGCCATTCCAACCTTGGGAAGACGCATTGGGCAACTCCCTTTGTGGCCCAAAATTGATTGCCTTGTTAAAGAAAGGCTTCGTATAACCCATATAAAGGTTCGAGCCTGGAATCTGAAGTTAACGGAGTATTGCCAGCCTCGATTAGAAAAGCTCGTGCGCAAGCTTAGCAAGAACCCAAACTTTTCATTAACTGCAAGGGCAACCCAAATCATTGTGTATGTTGCCCTCTACATATTGCTCAGCCTCCTATGGCACTTCATTAACGGCTTCTTGGAGGATTCCAAAAGTCACGCCGCAAGGATGCGTCCCGTCTCGGTAATCACCTCCCCCGTAAAACTAGGACAAATCACCGTCATTCAAACAGCCTTGGGTACAGTTACCCCTCGGAATACCGTCACCGTGCACTCTCAAGTGGGCGGCACCCTGAGCAAGGTTTTCTTCAAAGAAGGTGACATAGTCAAGACTGGGCAACTATTGGCGCTCATCGATCCTCGCGCTTTCGAAGCTAGTCTGAAGCAAGCCCAAGGCACTCTAGATAAAGACAAAGCGCTATTAAGCAACGCCGAACTAGACCTAAAGCGTTACGACACACTCTTAAAGCAGGATTCAATTTCGCATCAAGTCTATGCGACACAAAAAGCCCTGGTACAACAATACAAGGGCAATGTTCTAACGGACGAAGGATTGGTGAGTAACGCTAAATTGCAACTCGAATTTGCGCACATTACATCACCCATTAACGGTCGAATTGGCTTGCGACTAGTAGATCCAGGCAATTTGGTGCAACCGAGCGATGCCAGCGGTTTATTTGTGATTACCCAGATCCAACCCACCACAGTGCTATTTTCCGTGCCACAAGATGTCATCCCTGCATTTAAAAAATTCCTGCAACAGACCCCGCCACCAGAAGTCATTACTAATACCGAAGCCCCAAGGGCGGTGACTGCTAGCGCCAGACCTGATATGCCCCAAGATCACAAAGGTCGCCATAGCAGCAAGCCAACGCCAGAGGCTAGCGCCAGCACGCCCGACAATACTGAAACTTCAAGCATTGCCCCGGAAAAGGTTGTCATTCCCGTGGAAGCATGGAATGCAGATAACAAGAAAAAATTAGCCACAGGCTACCTAGAAAGTATTGATAACCAAATAGACATCACTACTGGAACCGTGAAATTAAGAGCCATCTTCCCGAACGAAGATGCGACCCTATTCCCAAATCAATTCGTCAATGTACGAGTCGTCCTAGATGTTTTATCCGATGTCGTAGTCATACCCGTTCCAGCAGTGCAACGTGGGACACCTGGCACCTTTGTTTATCGCCTCAATGAGAGCAATTCCGTCTCTGTTGTGCCTGTAAAACTAGGCCCCACGGATGGTGATAGTGTCCAAGTAGTCGACGGCCTTGATGCCGGCAATATTGTGGTGGTGGATGGCACTGATAAATTACGCAACGGTGCAAAAGTCATTGTCGGTCAGGCTTCAGGATCAACAAATGCCAAAGGTCGCTGGCGTGACGGACAAAAACAAAAAAATGCCGCGCCATAAAAAACCAATCCTAGTCAATATGCTTCGCGCATTTACCGAATAACTCTACGACTGGCATGAATCCTTCACGGGTCTTTATCCTTCGCCCAATCGCCACCTCATTACTCATGGTGGCAATTTTGTTGGCGGGTATTCTTGCCTATCGCAATCTACCCATTTCCTCGTTGCCGCAAGTGGATTACCCCACAATCCAAGTGGTTACGCTCTACCCAGGCGGCAGTCCTGATGTCATGGCCTCATTAGTAACCGCCCCACTTGAGCGTCAATTTGGACAAATGCCTGGACTGAATCAGATGTCTTCAGTTAGCTCAGGCGGGGCCTCTGTCATCGTCTTGCAATTCACGCTTGATTTGAATATGGATGTGGCAGAGCAGGAAGTTCAGGCCGCAATCAATGCTGCGAACTCTTTACTGCCAGGGGATTTGCCTGCGCCACCTATTTACAACAAAGTAAATCCTGCTGACACGCCGATTCTGACACTGGCAATCACTTCGCCCACCCTTCCGCTTACCCGCGTCGAAGATTTAGTAGATACCCGCTTAGCGCAAAAAATTTCACAAATACCAGGCGTGGGTCTAGTGAGTCTTTCTGGCGGACAAAGACCTGCTGTTCGTATCATGGCCAATCCCAGAGCTCTTGCAGCCAAAGGTTTAAGTCTTGATGATGTTCGAGTTGCTATTGGTAATGCCAATATCAATTCGGCCAAAGGTAGTTTTGATGGCCCCTATCAATCCTCGACCATCGATGCCAACGATCAGATTAAATCCACCGAGGGCTATCAAAACCTCATCATTACCTATAACAATGGAGCGCCGGTTCGAGTCTCCGATGTTGCAAAAGTCATTAGCGCACCAGAGAATATTCGCCTTGGCGCTTGGGCTAACCAACAGCCCGCCATTATTCTGAATATTCAACGCCAACCTGGGGCAAACGTAATACAGGTCGTTGATCAAATTAAGAAAAAATTACCCCAACTTTCTGCCAGCCTGCCGCAAGCACTTGAGGTAAAAATTTTAACGGATCGCACCAGCACCATCCGCGCCTCAGTCAATGATGTGCAAATAGAGCTACTCTTTTCCGTGTTCTTGGTTGTATTGGTGATCTACATCTTCTTAAGAAGCGTCTCGGCAACCATTATTCCTGGCATTGCCGTTCCTCTATCGCTAATAGGCACATTCGGAATCATGAGTTTGGCAGGCTTCTCGCTCAACAACTTATCGCTCATGGCGCTAACAATTGCCACAGGCTTCGTGGTTGATGATGCCATCGTGATGATTGAAAATATTTCACGCTATATCGAAGAGGGTGATAGCCCGCTAGATGCTGCGCTCAAGGGATCCAAGCAAATTGGGTTCACCATTATCTCCCTAACCATATCGCTCATTGCAGTTCTTATTCCATTGTTATTTATGGGTGATGTGGTTGGGCGATTATTTAGAGAATTCGCGGTAACTCTAGCAGTAGCCATCATTATTTCAGCGGTGGTTTCACTCACGCTCACGCCAATGATGTGCGCCCTGCTTCTCCGCCATATTCCCGAAAGTCGGCAATCCAATTTTTACCACTGGAGTGGCGCACTTTTTGATAGGTTGATTCATAAATATAGTCTGGCGCTTAATTGGGTACTGGACCGCCAAAGAGCGACTCTAGGGGTCGCGGGGCTCACTTTAGGCCTGACGGTAGTGCTTTATATCTTCATTCCAAAAGGATTTTTTCCTAGCCAAGACACCGGAATGATTCAAGGAATTTCTGAGGCACCCCAATCGATCTCCTATCAAGCAATGGCCAACCGCCAGCAGGCATTTGCGGATATCATCCTCAAAGATCCGGATGTAGAAAGCCTTTCCTCATTTATTGGCGTAGATGGCACCAATGCCACTCTCAATAGCGGGCGCATGTTGATTAACCTTAAAGCCCACGATCAGCGTGATGATGTTAAAAAAGTACTCAGCCGCTTACAAGAAGCAGTGGATCAGCTTGCCGACATCAAGCTATATCTCCAACCCGTCCAAGATCTGACGATCGAGGATCGAGTGAGTAGAACGCAATATCAATTCACTCTTGAAGATGCCAATGCTGAAGAGTTGAGTGAATGGACTCCCAGGATTGTGGAAAAGCTCAACACGCTTTCGCAACTCAGTGGGGTAGCCAGCGATCTGCAAAATAGAGGCTTGCAATCCTATATTGATATTGATCGTGACCTTGCAGCGCGCTTAGGAGTAACCATTGCCTCAATTGACAATGCCCTTTACAACGCCTATGGTCAGCGCCTGATATCCACCATCTTCACCCAGACAAATCAATACCGCGTTGTATTGCAAGCCAGTCCTAGTACCGAAGCCGGTCTCAATGCCTTGGATGATATTTATGTTCCTGGCAATGGTAAGCAAATTCCACTGGGCGTTATCGCTCATATTGAAGAGCGTTACGGTGCCCTCAATATCAATCATCAAGGGCAGTTTCCATCAGCAACAGTGTCATTTAATTTAAGCCGTACCGCTTCACTAGGAGATGCGGTTCAGGCCATTACGGATGCGCAAGATGAATTACAAGTTCCCGCCAGCTTAATCACTCGCTTCCAGGGCGCCTCCAAGGCTTTCAACGCATCACTAAGCAATACTGTCACGCTGATTTTTGCAGCCATCATTTGCATGTACATTGTTTTGGGGGTGCTATACGAAAGCTATATCCATCCAATCACGATCTTATCCACCCTACCATCTGCAGGCGTTGGCGCCCTGCTCGCCCTCATCATCTCTGGCAATGACCTCGGCATTATTGGTGTCATTGGCATCATCTTACTAATTGGCATCGTCAAAAAGAATGCCATCATGATGATCGACTTTGCGCTTGAAGCCGAGCGCACCGCGGGCAAATCTCCTCGTGATGCGATATTTGAAGCCTGCCTACTACGCTTGCGGCCCATACTAATGACCACGATGGCGGCCCTATTGGGAGCAATGCCACTGATGCTAGGTACTGGCACTGGCTCAGAATTACGACATCCGCTTGGTATCACGATGGTGGGAGGCCTGCTGGTTAGCCAAGTACTCACCCTCTTCACTACGCCTGTGATTTATTTGACCTTTGATCGACTCTCTACGCGTATCAAAGCCTACCGGGCAAGTCGTCGTACTTAATTCATGAATACACGAATTCTCCGATGAATATCTCCGTACCATTTATTCATCGGCCTATCGCTACAACCCTATTGATGATTGCCATTATCTTGGCAGGCATTACCGCATTTAGATCACTCCCCGTCTCACCCCTGCCTCAAGTTGATTTTCCGACCATATCGGTATCGGCGAACTTGCCGGGAGCCAGCCCGGAAACAATGGCGGCTACCGTTGCTACCCCGTTGGAACGCTCTTTAGGAAGAATCGCTGGCGTTACAGAAATGACTTCCACGAGCTCACTGGGGTCAACTCGGATCACTTTGCAATTTGATCTCAATCGCAATATTGATGGAGCGGCAAATGATGTGCAGGCGGCCATTAATGCCGCGCATAGCCTCTTACCCACAGGATTACCAAGCAACCCGACCTATCGCAAAGTCAATCCAGCGGACGCACCCATCATGATTCTGAGTTTGACATCAGAAACGATGCCACGCGCCCAACTCTATGATGCTGCCTCAACTATCTTGGCGCAAAAACTCGCGCAGTCCAAAGGTATTGGTCAGGTCACCGTTGGAGGAAGCTCGCTACCAGCGGTTCGGGTGGAAATTAATCCCACCCTCATGTCTGCATTAGGCGTTGGTTTTGAAGATGTGCGCACCGCTATTGCCGCCTCAAACACAGTGCGCCCCAAAGGTGTTGTTGAAAGTGGTGACCGCGCTTGGCAGGTGGTGGCGAACGATACTGCAAAAACCGCTCAAGACTACATGCCAGTAATTGTGGGTTATCACAATAACGCACCTATTCGAATTCAAGATATTGCGCAAGTGATCGACTCGGTGGAGGATCTACGCAACGGTGGTTTGGCAAATGGCAAGCCCGCAGTTCTTCTGGTTCTGTGGAGGCAACCTGGCGCAAACATTATTGATACCGTTGAGGGTGTCAAAGCGCTCTTACCTCAGCTCAAAGCCTCCATACCCGCCGCCATCGATATGGAAGTCGCACTAGATAGAACGCCGACCATTCGCGCCTCACTTAGAGAAGTTGAGCGCACCCTGATTTTGTCAGTCATTTTAGTTGTGATGGTGGTGTTTCTATTTTTAGGCAATGTGCGCGCCACCATCATCCCCAGTATTGCAGTGCCCATTTCACTCATCGGCACTTTTGCAGCAATGTATCTCTGCGGCTTCTCGCTCAACAATCTATCGCTTATGGCTTTAACAATTGCCACAGGATTTGTGGTGGATGATGCCATTGTCGTTTTGGAAGTTATCTCGCGAAAAATAGAAAGTGGCGATACGCCATTTAAAGCGGCAATCTCCGGAGCAAAAGAGGTTGGATTTACCGTCGTCTCCATCAGCATTTCTCTGGTGGCGGTATTTATTCCCATTCTGTTGATGGGCGGAATTGTAGGGCGACTCTTTAGGGAGTTTGCGATAACTCTATCAGTGGCTATTGGTATCTCCTTGGTAATTTCCTTAACCGCTACCCCCATGCTTTGTGCAAGGCTACTTAAGCCGCATGAAAACATCAATAGCAGTCGCTTCATGCAAAGCATTGATCGCCTCTTCGGCAATATCAATCAACGCTATGCAAGCTCACTTGAATACGCACTGCAACACAAACGTGTGACGATGATGATTTTGCTTTCTGTTGTTGCGTTGAATGTCTATCTCTACATCAGCATCCCCAAGGGGTTTTTCCCACAACAAGATACCGGCAGAATCGTAGGTAGCATCCAGGCGGATCAAGACACTTCTTTCCAAGCAATGCAGTTGAAGATGGCTCAATTTATGAACATCGTCATGCAAGATCCGGATGTGGCTAAAGTGGTCAGCTTTAACGGCGGCGGCCAAACTAATACTGGCAGCGTATTTATTGTGCTTAAACCCCTGAGTGAAAGACGGGGAAACATGGAAGAAGTTGTCGGCAGGTTGCGGCGCAAACTCAACGTCGTGGCTGGAGCCACCCTCTTCTTGCAGCCAGTTCAAGATATTCGTATTGGCGGCAGAGCAAGTAATGCACAGTATCAATTTACGCTCTTGGGGGATAACCTTCAGGATTTGAGAGCATGGGGACCGAAGATACGGTTTGCTATGACCGATTTGCCAGAATTAGTTGATGTAAATACAGATGCGCAAGACAAGGGGATACAAACAACCCTCAATATTAATCATGATACCGCGGCTAAATTAGGTCTCACTACGAACCTTATTGATACAACGCTTAATGATGCATTTGGTCAACGCCAGGTATCGACGATCTTTAATCCCTTAAACCAATATCACGTGGTCATGGAGGTTGCCCCGCAATACTGGCAAAACCCTGAAATCCTCAAACAAATTTATGTGAATACGGCCGCCCCTACGCCGAACTCTTTTTCAGTAGGTGCAGCCCAATCCATTACAGCCGCAACCATTCCTATTAACGCCATCCACAGTCCTGGCTCGAAAACAAGCGGGGGTCAAGTACCCTTCTCCGCCTTCTCAAGTTACGGGCCAACTAATACACCCTTGGTCGTTAACCACCAGAGTCAATTTACATCTAATACC
>Ga0316228_1003546_pt1 | contig 12383 bp, 12 predicted proteins | sample TBH18021metaG_FD_206005 | JGI IMG/M metagenome (GOLD analysis project Ga0316228, IMG submission 206005) | Freshwater microbial communities from Trout Bog Lake, Wisconsin, USA - TBH18021 | ecosystem: Environmental > Aquatic > Freshwater > Lake > Hypolimnion/Profundal zone | place: USA: Wisconsin... | reverse complement strand
AGCAAATCGTATTTCTGAAGTCAACCTGTTTTTTCACTTTTTTCAAAATAATTCTTTCCGGATTCCATCCAGGCTCGCATCAGGAGAATGTCAAGTTCCGAACCAGTTATTTCTTTGCCATTCAGAAACCAACGCTTGGAGCCATCTGCCCCTTCATATGCCGGCCCATCTTTCCGGTGAAGTTCGCCATTCAGATACCATGCTTTGGAGCCATCTGCCCTTTCAATTGCCGGCCCATCTTTCCGGTGAAGTTCGCCATTCAGAAACCAACGCTTGGAGCCATCTGCCTCTTCATATGCCGGCCCATCTTTCCGGTGAAGTTTGCCATTCAGCCACCATTCTTTGGTGCCAGCTGCCCTTTCAATTGCCGGCCCATCTTCACGATGTCGTTTGCCATTCAGATACCATGCTTTGGAGCCATCTGAATATTTGGTTAGAGTAGGTTTTTCGGTCATCAATCAATCCATTAATTTTAGCATGAGGATAAGATTACTAAGGTATTTTACTGATGTTTCAATCTGTGCGATGTACTCTTTCACCTTCTTGTCCTTGTGGGTCTGCCGTGCTTCCACTTCAAGGATGCTAAGAGTTTTCACCATCTCAACTAGATTTTCATGATATTTGTAGAGATCAGGATTGTATCGTGAGGTTCGGAGTTGCTTATACAACCCATCAACGACAGCACGAGCTTGGAGTGCATCTGTGATCTGGGTCATAGTCACACTCTAAATCACTTTTGGGTATATGTCAACCTAAAACTTGCCATCAGGTCTGGCTTGGGGAGGAATACCTGCACGACTAATCTTCCAGCCGAAACCTTTAGCACCCTTCTTCATGGTATCTGGGTGAACATCTACCGTTAACGCAGTTGAGAAACGAGGATCATTCTTTTCCTTTGCTGATGGAATATATCCTGAGGCTTCGTTAAGTTGTAGTGGTAACAGAGTTTGATTGAAATAGAGTGATACTAGCATTCTAATTTTTTCATATTGGTCTGCACTGTCCGCTAATAATACAGTTGCATATGATGACGCATGTCTTAATGTTTGTGGATATCGTAGGATTTCATTTCCCGATTTGAATGATAATGTGTTTTCATTTTTATTCAACAACTGTAGGAACTTTGGAGGAGCTTCTGCAGGGAATGCGCCGGTAACATCCTGTACATAAACCGAATCCATTGACACTATGATTGGAATAGGAATATATGATTCTCCTACTTCAGGAATAGCAGATATCTTTTCTAACGATTTTATATTGAACAATGCATCTTCATCAATACTTTCTGTTAGAATATGATCATTTAGTGCTGCTTCAATCTCTGTTAACCAGACATTCATGGGTACAGAACCATTAATACTATTGAGATGTTTTTGCCCTTCGGTTAGACTTTCGCCAGTGAAGTAAGGAGCGTACCTAACCTTTCTTGCATTTGGAATATATCCTGAGGCTTCGTCAATGTCGTCCTTGTATGGCAACCAAGGTTTGGTAGGCAGCGTGGATGCGCTAGTCGGTTTGGGTTTAGGACCTCTCCAACCCTTTTCCCATGCTACAGCACCTTGTTTTGCAGCGGTTGATGAGGGGACGCCATACTTACGATTCTTCACAAAATGGTCAATAACTTGTTGCTTGCTGGTGTATGCTTCGTCAAGTTCTTCATCTTCTGCAAAGATACTGCGTTTGAATCTTTCCCACTCTTGCTTTAAGCCGGCGGCTGCTTGTTGTTTTCTATACGCTGCGGCTGCTATCTGGCTTTGATAAGGATTAGATGTTTTTGGTTCTAGATCCTTTGCACTAATATTATATTTACGCATCAGATTTTGAATAATCCTTTCGCTAGTCTCTATCTCTTGGGAAGTCCTTCCTGAAGTATTTTGCAATTGTTTAATCTGTGCGATAGCAGAAGGTCTGTCAGTAGCTTCTTCAATGCTCAAGGATTGACCATGTAGTTTGTCCCTTAGGTCATACAAATCGTCAATTCCACCTTGTTTGCGAATAGCTTTATATGCTAGGTTTTCTGGACTGAACTCCCCAGCATCGTGCAATCCTGCCTTGCGATATCGGCGAATGATATCAATAGCTTTGGATACCCTAGCCAGATCCTTTGTCTTCATCGCTAGGTTTACTAACTGTACTAATTGCGTGTATTTCTCTTTGGTAGACATCTGATCAAAATTGGCTTTTTGCCTCTTTGGAATCCGTATCCACTTGTCATTAAGTACACTATATTCACCCAAAGATTCTACAGGTTCATTAGAGTCTTGTACATACAATTCTATAGGAATACCACGGACTTTGATATCATTGGTTTCATTGTATAGGGTTTTTTTAGCGTTGAACAATTCTTTATATACATCACTCTCGGGAAGCTTCTTCATATCCACGACCACATGCAGGTCTAGGTCACTATGAGGAGTGTACGTGAATGCTGCGTTGGATCCCGAAACAGTTATATCCTTGACATGCAAGGTCACGCCAAGATCCTCAACGAAATCTTCAGCAATCTTCAAGAGGTGTCCTCTAATTACGGGATCAAGTTTCTCGTCATGCCAAAGTTTTGGATTAAGCTTCTTATGAAACTTGATCGCATCACCTAATTTAAAATCATGAAGTTCTTGGATGTCCATACTGTATTTATCAGTAGGACATTACTCTTTCAACAGTTTATTAAAGAAGACTTCTAGATTTTCATTGAAGGAATTAGAGAGGCGAGCAGCCATACTCTTTTGTACATTTTTATTCGGAGGCTGACCTGTACCCATATCAGCATGAGTAAACACTCCATATAACCTAATAATAGTAGGATTACGTCCTGATAATTCATATACAACACTGATATCAGGAGTGAGGTGTGCCTTCATCGCTTTCGGAAGGTACTGCTTATACAGGCCTGTACTGGCAAATGGCCTATCATTTGTCCCATATGGAGCCATAGGATTTTTAGATTTAACTTCCTGAAATTCTTTGATCTTTTTTATAACATTAGGCGTATCTTTAACGGCATTCAATACCGATGCAGTCCACAATGACCCTTCAACAAACTTAACGCTATTAAGTTCGGGAGTTGTGCCCTTATTCTTAGACTTTGATGCCATTTTTTGCTGCTGCTTCATAGAGACGAGCAATCATCTCATCGCCGGTCATAGGCTCAGACCAAGGACCGTTCTTGCTCTTGACGATCTTTACAAGGTCTTCGGTCAACAGACCGGTGTCATTCTCAACATCAAGAGCTTCAAACAGAGCTTCTTCGCTGGGTTGGAGAACTTCGGTGATCTTCATGATGATATTTATCTCCGTCTCTTACATTATCAATGTAGCAAAACGGGCAACCGAAGTCAACCTATTTTTACCGTAAAATCAGATATTTGACAGAAGTGTTAGTTGATTCTGTTTCTAGGCTCAACTAACAAAGCCCAGAGGACCTATGCTGCTAAAGCAAGATCCTCATATGCTACATTATCGTTAGCATTTGTGTTTTTGGACAAATTGTCGGTCGTTCCTTACCGATAATCTCGCTCGTTCTTTCGTTGTCAATCTATACTAATTCGGCCCCATGATTGAATGCATACCATTCAAGAGCTTGGCTTTACAGGCTCGCCATGGCAATTTAGGTTGCCACCGCATGCATTCAATGGTGGAGCCGTCGGGCTCTGCCTCCCGAGTCTTGCCCAACTATTAAATTTGGTCATCAATTACAATCGTATTTATACATTAAATCTAGTAGAGTGTCAAGTTATCTTTTGCCCGTTTTCTTCAGAGAATCTGTTGACATCAAATACCAGCCCGGTTTAAACTCGTTGCTTATCGTAAAACCTAATCTAGTGTAGAAGCCCGGTATATCAGTAGACAGAACCACATCATTGTTCTTCATCTTGCTGAATCTAACTGCTTCTAGTACTATCCTTTTACCTAATCCTTGTCCCCTATGTGATTCAGCAACAGCTACCCAAGATAAAGAATAGAAATGCTGAATTGATAACATATTCATCGCAGCAAATCCTACAAGTTGGGTACCATCCTCTACTAATATATATTGCTTCGTGGGACTTTGCAGTGATACCAGAAAGGCGATCTTTTCTAACTGTATGATCTTTTGCGCTGGATCCTTAGATAAGATAGGGTCATCGTCAACGCTGAAAGACGGATAACATTGGTAGAGTAATGATTTTACCTTATCAATATCTTCTATCTTATCAACGATGCTTAGCCTTATCATGCATTACCTAATATACCAGCAGCGTTGTTGAACAATAGCTCGGTTATAGCGATCAAGTACATAGTTACCGTAGACATCGCGCACATAATAATTCTCGCATACTAGATTTGGTTGTACAACTGGAGGATAGTATCGTTCGTCATTATTATGGGTGCTATTTTCAATAATTCCACCGATAATCAATCCTCCCACTAATGGGGCTACCCATTCATTGTTACGGTGATGTTCGTGTGATTCTTGGCGTTCGTAACGCTGCTGTGCAAGGACAGGAGTAGCGATTAATGTCAACGCAGTAAGGGCAGCAACTAGAGTCTTCATGAGTGATTCTCCTTTGAAGAATGTATTATCAATATACAAGTATTTAATCTAAATGTCAATACCTTTGTGTAAATTTTTCTTTCAACCACACCCATTCAAATGACAACAATAACTTCTCATAGTTACCTTCTACTTCTTCATAGTATTCTTCTGCGTCAACTGCTCCCATGATAGACCATTGGCTGAATTCCCCTTCGGCCTTGTTAAGCCATGTATCTAACCGCATTGCAGAAATATCATCTGTTGGGTTCTTTATTACCTGATCCTTTAACTTGATTACCTCTCTAAAGGCCGCACGCCAAGTTGCATAAGGATCAGTGTTATAGTTTGCAGTTCCTGAAACCAATGGCACGACTTCATGTGGCATACTTAAGGTAAAGTCAATGCCACATTCGTGTTGAGCAAGAACAAGTTTTTTGTTGTAACATATGAGGCCTTGGTGACCATAGATCAATCCATTGACAGGATTCTTTGCGTGAAAAACGTAACTTTTGGATTCCTGCATCCGGTCCGGTTGCCAGGTCCAATCAAATTTAGGATTCACCTTCAATTTTGCAAACACAGTGAACGCCCAGGGTGTCTCGCTAGCTTCCGCCGCCGCATGATAAGCAGCAACACGCCCGTTGATCCCATCTACCCTCACGACCCTATTTTTAATGCCTCTAGTTATTTTCAGCAGATGTTCCCAATTTTCTTCTGCTCCTGCTTCACCGTTGCTCAAATAAACGATATCCATTGGATCGGAATTTACCAATGTCTTGGCCCTACCTATATACGGATAATCATACAATTCGCTATAGACATATTCTTTGGCTTCTCTAGGGACGATGATTCGTGATGCACCGGTAGTCGTGATAAGGATATTCTTATTCTCAGCCGTCCATAGATTTATCGGTTCAATGTCTGTTACCTGTATGTCTTTGTTATCTTCTGTGACGAAAACGGCATAAGGCCAATCAAATTCTGTATTGATGCTGGACACATGGGAGTCTCCTTCGGTAATGATCACCGGCGGAGGTAGCCTCTTGACACGCTGATGCTGATTGTAATTAACCTTCTCATAGTCTTCTAGCATGACCATCTCTTCAATGAGGCTGCGTAATTTATTCACATCAATCAGGAATGTATCACCGAACGCCTGCCCATCGCTAGGAAATACGTGCAACTGGTCTTTAGCGTATGGATCGCATATATAACTGAAGTCAAAGTTCTCATAATCACATATGCTAGAGCATACCCAGATGTAATGTTCTTTCTTCTCGGGTAAAGTCTTCAGTAGATTGCGGAATGTCCTTATGTAACTGTGTTCATATTTTATAGAAGTTACTGTGATGCCCTTGATATCGCTGACTGGTTCATTGCCATGATCAATCATGTATATTGGATATAGACAATCAACTGCGATTGCCCGCTTACTCTTGACAAAGTTCAACATGTTAAGATGCTCAATGATCTTGACATACTTAGTATCTTCAGGGAACTGTTCTTTATTCACTAGGAAGGTTGTGCCCCAGTGTGACCACTGTGTTCCGAATACATGTACCATCTTCTCTTGCCAAGGGCTAGGATAGAAGTCAAAGTCAAACTTACTGTAGTCTAACTCACTATTGAGTACCCAGAATAGTCTAGTATCTGACTTAGCGATGCAACGGTTGATTGTCTCTATCCAACCATTCAGATATCGTGTCTTCTGTAGTTGTGGGTATCGTTCCTTCAACTCTGTGAATCTTGCAGCACTCTCGGGATTACTGCGATCAATAAAGAACATGCTAAGATTACTGTCAATCTCAACTGTTTGTCCTTCCACATAGTTGTATTCCTTATAGCCCATCTTGTAAAGGGGACCGTTCACGTAGTATGTGTGCGTATCCTTGCTGTATTCATTACCAAACACGTTTATATGCCTGAAGTTATTCTCATCCGGACGCCAACTGAAGTCAAACTTATCATATGACAAATCAGGGTTAATAGCCCAGAATACTTCATCAGGGTGTTCATTTACTAGATCATTTAACGTAGTTTTAATCTGATAACGATTTACTGTTGCCTTTTTAGTCTTGTCCATTCGTTCCATGAGTACAACTTCAGTTGCACCAGGCATCGTGTATCTCGGGCCGTTGTCTGCCCATTGATATATCTGAGGAGGACTATGTGGATTAGGTCTCCAACTATAATCAAATGATTCTACTGGAATAAGTGTCTTCCAATTCGTTTCTGTATTAGCAACCTTAGGTACGATGTCCGTTATGTACTTTCTATCGACCGCATCTGGCATGTGATATTCTAAGGTAGGTTCGGTCGTAGCATCATTCCATTGATTACCGAACACATAGATGTATGGAGGACTGTTTGGATCTGGGCGCCAAGTGAAATCAAAGCTAGATTCATCAACCGGGACAATGATTTTCCACTTATCCCATTCAGGGAGAAGTTCTACTGTGCCTATAGTTTTTTGTGTAACTTCGCCGCCATTCAGTGAGGTTAATTCAATAACAACACCGACATATTTTATTTCAGTCGCGCCAGGAACACGATATTCTAATACGGGACGTAGTTCTACCGGATAATGTTTAGATCCCCAACGATAGATATAAGGAGGCTCAGTCGGATCATGATGCCAGGAGAAATCAAACTTGTTATGATCTATCAGATCAAGTTCTACCCAAAGATCATTCTTGTTATTCTTGCGTTGTATAGGATCGACATCGGTGCGATATACTATTATGTCGCTGTATTTTTCTGAGCAAAGCCAAGTACCTGAATCTTTCTGATGTTGGCTGGGCCAGACATTGTTATGATCTTCGGCCCAAACATCCTCGTCGGGTAGGGAATAAAAATCGAAATCCCAATCAAAGCCCCGGTAGTCACAGAACTCGTTTATGATCCAGAAATGTTCAGTAGTACACTGATTCCTGGCGTCCGCTATATTCTCTGCAAACTTTTCTCGTGGATGGACATTGGGTTTAGCACCGTAATAGAAGACATCTCGTAGCATCATTGTATTTAAGAACAAACCTTTAAGCTGTAAAGTTTTTCAACCCCATTTAATCTTGTACCAAACACGTTCATGTAGCCAGTATAAAAATGTCGAAGCTATAGCCTGTATACTAGCAATGCCACCTGCGACTCCAATGTGTCCAGTTATTAACCAGCTAATTAAAAATGTTTCTGTTGTACTTATAGCTCTCCAGCTAACGGATTTGGCTATGCTTCTTGCGTTTGTTTCTACGAGCATACCGTCACTCCATACAGTAGCTGGAAACGGTCAGCGTCATCACGATCATTGACCATAGGTTCGCCTCGGATATTCAGGGAGGTATTCAGGAGCATAGGACATCCTGTCTCCTCTAACCAACACTCTAGAAGTCGTCTGATTCCCGAACCATCTTTCGGTACAGTTTGTACACGAGAAGTCCCGTCAGCATGAACGATAGCAGGAAATAACTCAGGAGCCCTACAAGTAGCGATGACTTGCATATACCTGCTGTCACCCCAGCCACGAGGCATGTTAAAGTAATCACCAGATAGCTCCTCCAGAATGACCGGTGCAAAGGGTCTGAACTGCTGTCTTCGCTTGATGTCATTTACTCTATCCTTTATATCTGGACCCCTAGGATCCGCTAATAACGAACGATTACCTAATGCTCTTGGACCAAACTCTGCTCGTCCACTAGCGACTCCGACTATTTTATTATTATGCAACTCTTTTATGGCTCTGTCAACCGGATATTTGCCGGCAATGTCAAATCCTAAAAAGGCATCGACCCAGTTTACTCGTTTTTTATAACCCAATGCTGCTGCGCCCAATGAGTTACCTGCATCGCCTGGATTAGGCATGATCCAAATCTTATCAAAGTAGTTTCCTAGATTGCGATTCGCAGCACAATTGAGCGCGACACCTCCGCCGAATACAAGATTGCTGCTCTTACCTATATTTTTAGCACGGACCATGACATGGTGTATGAGCCTCTCAGTGAGTTCTTGGGTAGAGGATGCGATATCCATTTCATCTACTCCTGCTAGGAAATTTTTATCTACTCCTACGTGTAGATTCTCCCTGAGGGTGAGATTAAATTTATTCCTGATGAGCAATCGCTCAAGTGTCTCTGCATAGATTGGTTTACCATAAGCAGCCATGCCCATGAGGATGTATTCTTCATCTAGTGGACGCAATCCTACCCGTGCTGTCATCGCAGAATACAATAGTCCTATAGAGTCTGGATACCGCTTTCCCCATAGTTTCTTATATACTGCTCTACGGTTTTTATCGTAGGTCGCATCCCAGATCGTTATCGTATCAAGTTCACCGATAGCATCAATGATGACCACTGTAGCATGATCAAAGGGACTGGTCTGGAATCCCGCAGCCGCATGTGACATGTGATGGCCGTGAGTCTTCACTTCCCCGTCTTGGCTAAAGCGAGCCATCATGTTTTTACCGATGACTCGTTTTGCAGTCAACGGGCCTAAAGTTTGACCTGCTCTTATTTGTCGTAGTGCTTTTAACCAGGGCTTCTCGTAGTAGTGAAGCTCATAGTGTCCATCAATGTATTTGTGGGCATCTTTCAGCAATCCTAAACAAAGATCGGCATCATGTTTCTTCTTGCTATAACGTTCACTGTGACCAGCGTATAGGATATTGCCAGCATCATCAATGACACTCAGCCCAGCGTCGTGAAATCCGCAACTGATCCCTACATAATTCATGTTTTATTTATAAATGAAGGGATCTCTTTTCCGTAATTCTTTGATACGCTTCCTATATGTGACCTCGCGTTTGATACTATTGATAATATTTCTTATCCAATTAAACATGAGGGTGTTCCTTTTTACTTTACTTATTAAAAAAAATCCATGTAAATTTAATTTACTAATGCGGATAGAAAGTAAATAACTACTAAGCAGGAAGCTAGTCTATGACAAAAAATATTATGGTTACCGGCGGCGCTGGGTTTATAGGTCACCATATGATTCGGCGACTGCTGAAGCATGAAGAATATAATATTATTAGCCTAGACCGCTTAGATTTTTCTGGAAACCTGAACAGGTTAGCTGAATTAGGTCAAGAGTTTGGTACGGATACGATGAAACGGTTGCGTATCGTTCATCATGATCTACGTGCGGAAATTAACCCATATCTAGCACAACAGATTGGACCAATAGATATGATCATACATATGGCAGCAGGCAGTCATGTCACCAGAAGCATTGAGAATCCTATGTTGTTTGTTCAAGACAACGTAGTGGGGACATGTAATCTGCTAGAGTATGCTCGTCATCATCTTCCCAACTTAGAAAAGTTTATCAATTTCGGAACTGATGAAGTATTCGGTTCCGCTCCGGACGGAGTGGAATATCGCGAGCGGGATCGCTTTAATAGCCGCAGTCCTTATTCTGCAACAAAAGCAGGTGCAGAAGAACTCTGTGTAGCGTATGAGAATACATATGGTATGCCTATATACTGTACACATGTTATGAACGTGTTTGGTGAACGCCAGTTACCAGAAAAGTTCATTGGTCTAGCGATGCGTAAGATACTTGCGGGAGAAACACTCACTGTCCATTGTGATGAAGAGACTGGAACCAAGAGTGGTCTACGACACTGGGTACACGCTGCTGATGTCGCGGATGCTACGGTGTTTATCATGGATCTGCCGCATAAGGGATTTCCGGTAGCAGACGACTTTGGCGGTGCTACTTGCCCTAAATTCAACATTGTCGGGCAACAAGAAATCTCAAACCTCGAAGTAGCACAGAAGATCGCAAGTGTCCTCGGCAAAGAATTGAGGTACACGATGATCGGTGTTGATACCCAGCGTCCAGGACACGACTTCAGGTATGCACTCAGTGGTGAGTACATGAAGAGTCTAGGCTGGGAACCTAAATATGCCTTTACTACCCGAATCGAACAGATGGTAAAATGGACATTAAAGAATGATCAGTGGCTATGAATAACGTAACGCCCAATAAAGAATGCCTAGCATGTGGCAGCGAGAATCTTACAATAGCATTGGATCTAGGCGAGCAACCACTAGCTAATAGCTACCTAACCAACGAGAATGATCCAGAAGATAGATACCCATTAGGAGTCAATCTCTGTAAAGATTGCTATCATCTACAGTTGCCAGTGACTGTCAATCCAGAGATCATCTATAAGAATTACCTGTATGTCAGTGGTACAAGCAAGACACTACAAGATTATAGTGATTGGTTTGCTGGATATGTCACAGAGAGTATGGTTCGCAAGACATATAACATCCTAGACATCGGTTGCAATGACGGTACACAGCTAGATTACTTCAAGAGCAGAGGATTTGATACGTTTGGCATTGATCCCGCAGAGAACCTCTATCCCGCTAGTTCAGCGAAGCATGAGATCATCTGTGATTTCTTTGGTCCTAACATCGTCAGCAAGGTCAAGGATACATTTGATGCTATCACTGCACAGAATGTGTTTGCTCACAGTCCAAATCCGCTGGAGTTCTTAGAGACTTGTAAGAAGTTGATGGCTGATCACACTATGCTGTTCATTCAGACAAGTCAAGCAGATATGATCCTGAACAATGAATTTGATACGATCTATCACGAACACGTCAACTTCTTTAACATCAATAGCATGAATGAACTCGCGAAAAGAGCAGGACTATTTCTCGTTGACGCTATTAAAACGCCGATTCACGGTAACAGCTATCTGTTCGTGTTATGTAAGCCATCTAGTGCATTTCCAATCGCAGTAAAGCAAAGACCTTACAACATTGAAAACGGAATCAGGTTGGAACGCAAATTGCAAGACTTGAACACATATGTTCAATGGGAAAGCAATGTCCGAGCGAACATGGATGAATTAAAGAAAATCATACTAGCCTATCAGCAACAAGGATATAGAGTAGTAGGATATGGAGCCGCCGCAAAGGGAAATACTCTACTCAATTTCATTGATGTCAAGTTGTATCTCGTGATTGATGATAATCCACTTAAGCAGAATCTGTATCTGCCAGGAACAAGAGTACTCATCCGAGGCCCAGATGCTATTACTGAATTTTCATCAGATGATAAGATCGTATTCATACCACTAGCCTGGAACTTCTTCTCAGAGATCGGCAGGCGCATTAAGATGCTGCGTAAGAATCCTAATGATCTATTCCTGAGGTATTTTCCGACAGTAGAGATCAGCGACTCTTAAAATTGTTCCAAAATCTACTATGATCTTTGGTGATAAACAGATTTCTATTGTATTCTAATTTAGGTTGTAACTTTTTCATTATCTCGTTGAGTTCGTCTCGTCTTGCTGGATCACACCATTTGTTTACCTGTTCTGCGATAAACCTCATTTTGGCGGGTGCGGGATGCATATCGTCATATGTCTCATCGAACAGTTCTGGAAAAGTCTCGTACCCTAATTTCTTCAACTCACTTAGCACTCCTTGACTTCCGATTAGGATGAAGGGGTGACCGTGGTAAATCATCTTAAATGTTTTCTCACTGACAATGCCGTTGTTATGATTCATCTGTGATTCACCTATCACTGAGAAATAAGTATCCTTGATCCATTCCGGATCTACGTGAGAACCGGACATTGCATCGTTGTTATCTAATTGACAATTAGGAAGTTTCTTAGGTTGTACTGAATCATTTTGAGTTAGCCATGACAAAAAGCTAGGATCATCATTCTTTAATTCCTCGAGGATCGTAGTAGGTGCGCCGAGGAAATTATCATTTATGTGATTTTGCAAACAATCGTCGGTATCCGATATTGGCATTTCCGGTATATTACTCATTATATAGCTGTATAAACCGTGTTTCAATGCACCCATATACTCTAGGTATTTCAGAGTGAAGTATCTCCATG
>Ga0316228_1003538_pt1 | contig 12409 bp, 9 predicted proteins | sample TBH18021metaG_FD_206005 | JGI IMG/M metagenome (GOLD analysis project Ga0316228, IMG submission 206005) | Freshwater microbial communities from Trout Bog Lake, Wisconsin, USA - TBH18021 | ecosystem: Environmental > Aquatic > Freshwater > Lake > Hypolimnion/Profundal zone | place: USA: Wisconsin... | reverse complement strand
ATCCCGGACCGAAAGGGGCGCGCGGCTCTCGCCGCGCGCCCCTTCGCATCAAACGAACCGGAGCGACTCAGTACGGGTTGCCGTAGCGCGACACGTACGAGGTCGGGTCGATGGCGTCGAAGGCCGAGAGATCGACGTTGCGGATCGAGCTGTTCCGGGCGCCGATGAACGGACCGTTGGTGATCGGGTCGGGCAGGATGCCGAAGCCGAAGCGGTCGTTGCGGCCGTAGACCGGGTTCAGGGAGTTCGACTGGGCGATCAGAACCGGGTTTGTGGCCGGGTTCGAGACAGAGCCGTTGCCGGGCTCGACCACGTTGCCGGCGTCGAGCCAGCTGCGCGGGCGGATACGGATCGGCAGCGGGCGGCTGACCCGGTAGTAGCCGACGCCGGGGGCGTAGCCGTCCTGGGCCTGAGCCGGAGCCGTGGTGCCGAGCCCGAGGCCGGCGACGGCGAGGGCGCCCAGCAGGGCGATCTTGATCGAGCGCATGTCGCACCTTGTTGAAAACGGGGGTGATCGTGGCAGGACAGTGTTAAAAATCCGCCGCGTCTTCTTGGTGAGTAGACGTCCGAGCGTTGCCGTTGTTCCACCCCAATGGCCGAGCTAGCACGGTTCTGCCGCAGATTCGCCTCATTTTTTTTGCGCCGCGCCTCAGCCTCGTCCGGCAGCGGCACGGCGGCTACGGATCGAGCCGGTCCGACCCGCGGGCGGGTCCGCGGCAGCGCTGGGCTGGGCCGGCCGGCAACCCGGGTCGCGGCGCGCCTCGGCGGCGCGGAAGCGCGCCGCGGACGGACCTTCCGCACCCTCCAGGGTCAGGGCGTCGAGGATGCAGGCGATTGCGCGCGGCTCCGGAGGCTGTGCCAGCGGCGCGCAGAGCCAGCCGTCGATGCGCGGCGGCGCGGCCTCGAGCGTCGCGAAGCCGGTGCAGACCCGCCGCGCCCCGCCAGCCAGCGTCGCCTCCAGGGTCTCGACTGGCCCGAACTTGGTGTCGATCCTGCCCCGAGCGCCGGTGCGGACCACCGCGATGCCGGGTCCGTCCGCCCCGCGCCTGACCAGGGTCACGAAGAGGCCCGGCCTCTCCGAGCCGGCCTCCCGGGCGAGCGTCAGGCGCAGCGCGCTCGATTCGATCGCGTCGAAATCGCCCCGGGCCAGCGTCTCCTCCCGCAGACCCGTGACTGGGTTGACCCGCGCCGGCTCCAGCCGGACCGGATCGATCGCCTCCGGCTCGTCGATCCCGAGCCGGCCCGGCAGGGCGGGCGCCGCGGGCTTGGCCGGCGCCGCGAGGGCCGACGGCACGAAGAATGCGTCGGCCAGCGCAGGTTCGGATGGCGCGGACGGCGTCTCGACTCGGCCGCGCGCGAGCAGCGCGAGCAGCGCCACCGTGGCAAGGGCGACGGCGAGCTTCGCGGTCAGGCCGAGCAGCGGCAGTCGCGCCGGGGGCTCGTCAGCGTCTTCGGTCCGGTCGAACGGCATCGTGCGCAAGGGGGGCCGGGGGCTCGCCTCGGCGGATCAGCGTCCGCCGCGCCCCGATCCTCGGTCTCCACCCGGCACCAAGACCTTTCCGGCAGCGCGCCCGTCACCGTGTTCCCGCGCGCAGGGTGAATCGAAGGTTGCGCCTGTGAGCCGCCGCCCTGCTCTGCCGCTTGACAGGCGCGCGGGGTCGGCGTCTTGCTCACCCCGGCTGCCGCACCCACCTGCCTGTCGGGCCGGGCGCGCGCGGCCATGCCCGTATTGGGGCAAGCGAACCGGCCGGTCGGCCCGCGCAGGACGCGGGCGCGAGGAGACCGGGGCCCGCGATGGGGGCGGCGGCCGGGTCGTTCGGGACAAGCGGAGTGGACAATGGGCTACAAGGTCGCCGTCGTGGGCGCCACGGGCAACGTGGGCCGCGAGATCCTGGATATCTTGGCCGAGCGGGCTTTCCCCGCCGACGAGGTCGTGGCGCTGGCCTCGCGGCGCAGCCAGGGCCAGGAGGTTTCCTTCGGCGACAAGATCCTGAAGGTCAAAGCGCTGGACACCCACGACTTCTCCGATACCGACATCTGCCTGATGTCGGCCGGCGGCGAGACCTCGAAGGAGTGGAGCCCGCGCATCGGGCAGGCCGGCTGCGTGGTCATCGATAACTCGTCGGCCTTCCGCTACGACGCCGACGTGCCGCTGATCGTGCCCGAGGTGAACGCCGACGCCGTCGCGGGTTTCACCAAGCGCAACATCATCGCCAACCCGAACTGCTCGACGGCCCAGCTCGTCGTGGCGCTGAAGCCCCTGCACGAGGCTGCCGGCATCAGGCGCGTGGTGGTCTCGACCTACCAGTCGGTCTCCGGCGCCGGCAAGGAGGCGATGGACGAGCTGTTCAACCAGACCCGCGCCGTCTTCACGGCCGGCGAGGTGACGAACACCAAGTTCACCAAGCGCATCGCCTTCAACGTCATCCCCCACATCGACGTGTTCATGGAGGATGGCTACACGAAGGAAGAGTGGAAGATGGTCGCCGAGACCAAGAAGATGCTCGACCCGAAGATCAAGCTCACGGCCACCGCCGTGCGCGTGCCGGTCTTCATCGGGCACGCGGAGGCGGTGAACGTCGAGTTCGAGCGCCCGATCACCCCCGAGCAGGCGACCGAGATCCTGCGCGCGGCCCCCGGCGTGCTCGTGGTCGATAAGCGCGAGAACGGCGGCTACGTCACGCCCCACGAGGCGGCCGGCGAGGACGCGACCTACATCTCCCGCATCCGCGAGGACGCCACGATCGAGAACGGCCTGAACTTCTGGTGCGTCTCGGACAACCTGCGAAAGGGCGCGGCGCTGAACGCCGTGCAGATCGCCGAGGTGCTGATCAACCGCAAGCTCCTGAACAAGGCCCGACAGGCCGCTTGAGACACCGGGATCCGGCACCGCGCCGGATCCCGATCGATCCGTCCGACGCCGTCCCGCTCGCGGGGCGGCGTTTTTCGTTTCGCTGGCGATAGGAATTATAACTGGATATTCCCGATTTGTTCTGGTATTTGATCCTAATCGAGGGCGATTCGGGTCGGTGCCATGACGAGACGGGAACCGGTCGGTGACAAGATCCGGCAGCTAAGGGGTATCCTGGCCGGGCTCTCCCTCGACACGAAGCTGCTCCGCCTGGAGCATGCCCTGTGGCGGAAGGGCTGGTCCGACCAGCCGCGCGCCCCGGCCGGGCAATCGGACGGTGGGCAGTGGGTCGCCGGCGGCGGCGCCGTCGATCCCGAGGTGCTGCGGCTGGTCACGCCGCAATGGGCGCAGATGCCCGAGGCCGAGCCCACGCAGAGCCGAGAGGAGACCCGTCTCGAAGACGGGACCCGCATCCTCTCGATCCGCATCCGCGCGGGCCGGCGCGACTTCGACGAGCAGCACGCGGTCACCGCGCCGGACGGCGAGAGCCGGATCTTCGAGACGCTGGGCGCGACGCAGACCATCCGCGACGGCGTCTCCGGCGAGATCCTGGGGCGCAGCACCTTCACGGCGAACGGCGTCGAGCCGGACGCGACGATCCAGCCGGCCCTCCTTCCGGCGGTTCCGGCCGCGGTGGTGGCCGCGCAGGTCCTGCGCACGCTGGAACTCGCCGGCACGCTGTTCGCGTTCCTCTCAGCGAGGCGCGGCGGCTATGGGACTGTCCTGGGCGCGGCCGCGCACGAGTTCCGCGGAGCGGAGGACTTCCGGAATAAGCCGGCGATCTGGGTCGGTCCGCTCGACCAGCCGGCGCTCGACGCCGCCTGCCCGAAGACCGGCGCGATTCAAACACAGCTCGATGCGGTCAACACGGCCGTTCGGCAAGAGAACCAGTTCTGGACTTCTAGACAGATCGGTAACGAGGTTCACTCTCGGATGCACTTTTGGGTGCAAGAGCAAGAAAATTCTCATCTCAAGTCTGAATTTTCGATCGACAAAGAAGGGTTCCCAACTCATGTCAACAAAGCCGGCACAAGCCGGCTCGACATCTATCACCAAGCCAGCCCAACGGTCACCTGTATCTATGATCATAAGACGGGAGCGCGTGGCCTCGCATGGTCGAACGCGTTGCGCTACGCGGCGGCTGCCAAGAAGCACTTCCCAGGAACGCAACGGATTATCGTCATTCAAATGAGGCCGCGTACGTGACAAACGCGAAGCAGATAAAGTGGCTGTTTCGAAGCCTGCTGGAGCGTAATACAGATCTCATCCAAGTCGAGCCGGGCGTAATATGGATCAGGCCGATTCGGCACCTCGCTGCCAAGATATGGGTGAAACGGTGTTTGGATCCGAATATATTCGACTCAAATATGAGTCTGACAACCCTCTACTGGGGCGGATCGGCAATAGAAGATCCTTTCGGAAGCTTTATTGAATCGTTTTCGCGCAAGCCTCTTCCGGCTCCGTTCGCCCGGGAATATTTTCTTCAGCCGCAATACGAGCTTCGGCCGGAATTCCCGCAATTGGCTGCTTGGGGGAGTACGGTCGGTAGATGGGATTGGAGGGTTCCCGACATCGACCGCATCTTCACATGCGCGGTCGAGGAGCAGGTTCTACCCCTGCTTCGCCCACTCGCAGAGGACCACCGCGCCTATCTGCCCTTTTTCCGTAAGTTCATTATTCCTGGCGGTCGCGTACATGCCGAGCAACAGGTCGCGATCGCTCTCGCGTCCGGCGCGCTCGACGAGGCGCGCACGTTCCTCGCCCAGATCTGGAGGTGGTACGAGACGGACAGCTACGGCGACTACGAGCCGCCGGACCAGATCGTCTATCCGAAGCCTGGCCAGAGGAAGCGGGCAGCCATTGAGGCTTGGGAGAAGGCAAGTCTGTGCGTTTCCTACCGGAAAACACGCCGCCGCATCCTCGAGATCGTCGAACCGCTGCGGACCGGCGACCGCGCAGCGCTTGCGGCCATCCTCCACCGCTGGGAGGCCGAGGCGGCGCGGATTCACGGGGTCGAGCGCTGGTGGGAGCCCACACCGTTTCCCATCGAGGAAGGGCTGGGCTGAGCGGCCAGTGAGCAGGGGATGCAAACCTCATCTCGGATGCGAATGGTGTGAGTAATTTTCCCACACAGTGCGGAAACATCGCTGCGGCACAGGGGGGCTCCTCACAGGATGCCCGCCATGCTCGTTCCGGAACCGTCGCGCCTCCGCCCTCGCGAGGTTTGCCTCCTCTGCCTGCCGGCCCTTTGGGTCGTGGCTCTGCTCCGCGTCGAGCACGCGCCGCCCCTGACGCCGCCGGCCGTGCCCTACGCCGCCTCACGCTGTGGCGGCGGCCTCCAACGCATCGACGTCGCCGTCGCCGATCGCGCCGAGATGGGCCGTGATCCGGTCGGCGTCCCAGTCCCACCACGCGATACGCAGGAGGCGGGCGATGTCGGCCTCCGAGAAGCGCATCCGCACGAGGCGGGCCGGGTTGCCGGCCACGATCGCGTAGGGCGGCACGTCGGCGCTCACCACGGACTTCGCCGCGACGACCGCGCCCTCGCCGATCGTCACGCCCGGCAGGACGGTGGATTCGTAGCCGAGCCAGACGTCGTTGCCGACGACCGTGTCGCCGCGGTTCGGGAACGCTTCCGGGCCGTACGCCGCCCAGGCGTTGCCGAAGATCGGAAACGGGTAGGTCGAGGGCGCGTCCAGCCCGTGATTGCGGCCGTTCATCAGGAAGCGTGTGCCGGCCGCGATCGCGCAGAAGCGCCCGATCACGAGGCGATCGCCCAGGAAGGCGAAGTGATACAGGATGTTGTCGAGGAAGGCGCGAGGCCCAGCAGGATCGTCGTAGTAGGTGTAGTCGCCGACCTCGACGTTCGGTGGCAGGTCGAGGTTGCGGATGAAAGTGATTCGCGGATGGTCCGCCAGTGGGTGCAGCTGGCCGGGATCCGGTCCGGTACGCGCATCGTGGGACATGCAGGCTCCTGATTCGCTGCGGGAGCGCGCGAGGTAGCCCGATCGGCTGGGCGAGAGCGGGGAGATCGTCGTCTCGGGAACTTGAACTTGCCCCGGTCCGGAGTTATCTACGCCCTAACAGTTCTGATGGCAGCTGAGAGGCTGCGGTTCGGAGTGGGTCCCCCGGGGCCCGCTCTTTTTTATTGCCGCATCCCGCCTGCCGATCGCGCGCCCCGTGGGTGCCCGGAATCGCGAGACCAGCATGGCGCAAGCCCCCGAGACCCAGACCCCCGAGACCCCGGTTTCCGAGAAGCGGCTCGTCACGGAGAGCGGCGCCGCTGCGCGCGTCGTCCAGGTGATCGAGGGCGCGGTCGAGGGGCTGGGCTACCGGATCGTGCGGGTGAAGGTCACCACGGGCGGCAACGCCACGGTGCAGATCATGGTCGAGCGGCCGGACGGGCTCTGCGCGATCGAGGATTGCGAGGCGGTGAGCCGCACGATCTCGCCGCTCCTCGACCTCGATGATCCGGTCGGCGGCGCCTACAACCTCGAGATCTCCTCGCCCGGCATCGACCGGCCGCTGGTGCGGGTCTCGGATTTCGCGCGCTGGGCGGGCTACGAGGCCAAGGTGGAGCTCGCCCGCCCGCTCGAGGGCCGCAAGCGCTTCCGCGGCATCTTGGGCGAGCCGGATGTGGCCGCGCTCACCGTGCCGATCGACCTGCCCGACGTGAAGGAGGGCCTGCCGAGCCGTATCGTGCTGCCTCTCGCCGACCTCGGCGAGGCGCATCTCGTCCTCACCGACGAGCTGATCCGCGAATCGCTCCGCCGCGGCGGCCCGCCGCCCGAGGAAGCCGACGAGCCGGAGGAGGACGAGGAGCCCGAGGAGGAGGCCGCCCCGCAGGTACGCTTCATCCCCGCGCCGAAGCGCCCGAAGCCGAAGGCGGACAAGCCGGTCAAGGCCAAGTCCGGGACCAAGCCCGCCAAGGGGCCCGGCCCGAAGAAGCCCGTGATCACGAAGGCGAACCGCCTCAAGGACCGCGACTCGTTCCACTGAACGATTCGCGCACAATCTCCGCCGCCCGCGCGGCCCGTGAACACCGAATCCGAACGGAAAGGACCTGAACCATGGCCGTTGTCAGCGCCAACAGGCTCGAACTCCTCCAGATCGCCGACGCGGTCGCCCGCGAGAAGGTGATCGACCGCCAGATCGTCATCGAGGCGATGGAGGAGGCGATCGCCAAGGCTGCCCGCTCCCGCTACGGCGCCGAGACCGACGTCCACGCCGAGATCGACGCCAAGACCGGCGCGTTGCGCCTCTCCCGCCACCTGCTCGTGGTCGAGGAGGTCGAGAACGACGCCCGCGAGATCACCCTCGATCAGGCCCGCCGCTACAATCCCGGCGCGCTCGTCGGCGACGTGATCTCCGACACGCTGCCGCCCTTCGATTTCGGCCGCGTCGCCGCCCAGTCCGCCAAGCAGGTCATCGTCCAGAAGGTGCGCGACGCCGAGCGCGACCGCCAGTACGACGAGTATCGCGACCGGATCGGCGAGGTCGTCAACGGCCTCGTCAAGCGCGTCGAGTACGGCAACGTCATCGTCGATCTCGGCCGCGGCGAGGGCATCGTGCGGCGCGACGAGATGATCCCGCGCGAGACCTTCCGCCCCGGCGACCGCATCCGCTCCTACCTGTTCGACGTGCGCCGCGAGGTGCGCGGGCCGCAGATCTTCCTGTCCCGCTCGCACCCGCAATTCATGGCCAAGCTCTTCGGCCAGGAGGTGCCCGAGATCTACGACGGCATCGTCGAGGTGAAGGCGGTGGCCCGCGATCCCGGCTCGCGCGCCAAGATCGCGGTGATCTCGCGCGACGGCAGCATCGATCCCGTGGGCGCCTGCGTCGGCATGCGGGGCTCGCGCGTCCAGGCCGTGGTCGGCGAGCTGCAGGGCGAGAAGATCGACATCATCCCGTGGTCGGAAGATCAGGCGACCTTCATCGTCAACGCGCTCCAGCCCGCCGAGGTGGTGAAGGTGGTGCTCGACGAGGAGGCCGACCGCATCGAGGTGGTGGTGCCCGACGACCAGCTCTCGCTCGCCATCGGCCGCCGCGGCCAGAACGTGCGGCTCGCCTCGCAGCTCACCGGCTGGGACATCGACATCCTGACCGAGGCCGAGGAATCGGAGCGCCGCCAGAAGGAGTTCGCCGAGCGGACACAGGTCTTCATGGAGGCGCTCGACGTCGACGAGACCGTCGGCCAGCTGCTCGCGGCGGAAGGCTTCCGCAACGTCGAGGAGATCGCCTACGTCGATACGCAGGAACTCTCGAACATCCAGGGTCTCGACGAGGAAACCGGCGCCGAGATCCAGGCCCGCGCGCAGGATCACCTCGCCCGCATCGAGCAGGAGCACGACGACCGCCGCCGCGAGCTCGGCGTCGAGGACGAGCTGCGCGAGATCGACGGCGTGACCACGCCGATGCTGGTCGCCTTCGGCGAGAACGACGTGAAGACGATCGAGGATCTGGCCGGCTGCGCCACCGACGACCTCGTTGGCTACACGGAAGGGCGCGGCCCCGAGGCCGTGCGGCACGCGGGTTACCTCGACGGGTTTGAGCTGTCGCGCGCCGAGGCCGAGGCCATGATCATGGCGGCCCGCGTGCGGGCGGGCTGGGTCGAGGCCGCGCCCGAGGAGCCGGAGGCCGCAGAGGGCGAGGGTGAGGCCGCGGGCGAATCCGCCGAGGCGCAGGCCTGAGGCGAGCGGGGAGCCGCAGCGTGGAGGCCGTCGACATCGATACGGGCGAGGAGCCGGCGCTCGACGCCGGCCCCGTCACGGGCCGCCGGGTGCCGCAGCGCACCTGCATCGTCACGCGCGCCGTGCAGGCGCCCGAGGCGATGATCCGGTTCGTGCTCGGCCCGGACGGCGCGGTGGTGCCGGACCTGCGCGCGCGGCTACCCGGCCGCGGCGCCTGGGTCACGGCGCGCCGCGACGCGGTGGCGGAGGCTGTGAAGCGGCGACAGTTCCAGCGCGCCTTCCGCGGCAAGGCCGGCCCTGTGCCGGCCGACCTGCCCGACCAGATCGCTGCGCTCCTGCGCGATGACCTGCGGCAGGCCATCGCGCTCGCCAACAAGGCGGGCTGCGTGGTGGCCGGCTTCTCGAAGGTCGAGTCGGCGATCGGCTCCGAGCCCGGGGTCGCCGCCCTGATCCACGCCGCGGAGGCGAGCCCGGACGGGCGCCGCAAGCTCGTCGCGGCATTGCACAGGCGGCATGGCGGCTCCATATCGGGGATCCCGATCGTGGATGACTTGTCCGAGGACGAATTGGACATGGCTTTGGGTCGGGATCATGTGATACACGCTGCGCTCGTCGCAGGAGTCGGAGCCACCGGCTGCCTGGCGCGTTGGCGTCGGCTACGCTCCTTCGAGGGCGCCGGTACGGCGGTCGAGGAGCCGGGCTCTGCACGCGATGACGGGGGTGTCCTGCCTCCGCCGGGAGGTGCGTGAGCCTCCGGGCGGTCGCGGGTTCGGAGCCCGCGTCCGAGCGGGATGCGACATCTAAGGAATTCTTGGCCGGATCCGTGGGCTCAGCTCACCGCTTCCTGCTCAGGACGAGTCAGGTCGGCGCTCAAGGGGGCGTCGGTTCACGGACGATGGAAACCCTCAAGGGTTCGAACTGAATGAGCGATACGAACAACCCGGGCGACAAGACTCTGAGCAAGGCTCCTGCGCGGCCGCTGTCCTCCAAGCGGCCGATCGAGGCGGGCACCGTGCGCCAGAGCTTCTCCCACGGCCGATCGAAGCAGGTCGTCGTGGAGACCGTGAAGCGCCGCGTGATCGGCGCCACGCCCGGCACCCAGGCACCGGCCCGCGATGCGAGTCCGGCTCCCGCGGCCCGGCCGGCTCCGGCCGCGCCGGCGGCCGCCCGCCCGACGCCGCGCCCGACCTCGGGCGTCGTGCTGCGGACGCTGAGCGAGCAGGAGCGCGACGCCCGCGCTGCCGCCCTCGCCGACGCCCAGCGTCGGGAGCGTGAGCAGCAGGAGGCTCGCCGTCGCGCGGAGGCGGAGGCCGAGGCGGCCCGCCGCGCCGCCGAGGCTGAAGCCCAGCGCGAGCGCGAGGCTGCGGAGGCCCGCAAGCGCGAGGCCGAGGCCGCCGCCCGCCGCGAGGCCGAGGAGCGCCAGCGGGCCGCGGAGGCGGCGAAGGCCGCCGCCGAGGCTCCTGCTGCCCCGGCCGCAGCCCAGGCCGCACCCGCCCAGGTTGCCCCCGATCAGGCGTCCGCCGCGCCGGCTCCCCGTCCGCCGGCCGCGCCTCCGGCCCGTCCGGCAGCGCCGGCTGCCGCGCGTCCCACGGCAGCTCCGGTCGCCGCCCGCCCGGCGCCCGGCGCGCGGCCAGCGGCTCCCGCCGGGGCCCGTCCGGCCGCCGCGCCCGGTGCTCGTCCGCCTCTGGCGCCGCGACCGGCTCCCACCGAGCCGCGCCGCACGATCACGGCTGATTCGCGCAAGCCGCGCGACCTGAACTTCATGGCCCGCCCGGCACCCGCGCCGGAGCCGGAGAAGCCCGCTACCCCGACGACCGCGCAGCGGCCGACCGGAACGGCCGCGCGTCCCGCGACCGGCCGCCCCGCCGCGGCCGAGGACGAGAGCGACAACACGAAGCGGGTGATCCGGCGTCCCGGCCAGCCGCTCAAGATCATCGCCGCGCCCAAGACGCCGAAATCTCCGGGCGGCGACCGCAACCGCGGCCGCCTCACCATCGCCACCGCCACCTCGGGCGAGGACGAGCGCACGCGCTCGGTCGCCTCCTTCCGCCGCCGCCAGCAGCGGATGAGCGGGCACCGGCACGTGGAGCAGAAGGAGAAGCTGTCGCGCGAGGTGACGATCCCCGAGACCATCACCATCCAGGAACTCGCCAACCGCATGTCGGAGCGGGCCGTGGACGTGATCCGTCTGCTGATGAAGCAGGGCCAGATCCACAAGATCACCGACGTGATCGATTCGGACACCGCCCAGCTCATCGCCGAGGAACTCGGCCACACCGTGCGTCGCGTCGCCGAGTCGGACGTCGAGGAGGGTCTGACCTCGGACGAGCCGGATCTGGAAGAGGATCTCGATCCCCGCCCGCCGGTCGTCACGATCATGGGCCACGTCGATCACGGCAAGACCTCGTTGCTCGACGCGATCCGCAAGGAGAACGTGGTCGAGGGCGAGGCCGGCGGCATCACCCAGCACATCGGCGCCTACCAGGTGGCCTCGCCGTCGGGCGACCTCATCACCTTCATCGACACGCCCGGCCACGCGGCCTTCACCTCCATGCGCGCTCGCGGCGCCAAGGTGACGGACATCGTGGTGATCGTGGTGGCGGCCGACGACGGCGTGATGCCCCAGACCATCGAGGCGATCCAGCACGCCAAGGCGGCGGGCGTCCCGATGATCATCGCGGTCAACAAGATCGACAAGCCGGACGCGAAGCCGGAGCGGGTCCGGACGGAGCTGCTGCAGCACGACATCCAGGTCGAGTCGATGGGCGGTGAGACCCTCGAGTTCGAGGTCTCGGCCAAGACCGGCCAGGGCCTGCCGGAGCTCCTCGAGGGCATCCAGATCCAGGCCGAGATCATGAACCTGCGCGCCAACGAGAAGCGCGACGGCGAGGGCACGGTCATCGAGGCCCAGCTCGACCGCGGCCGCGGCCCGGTGGCGACGGTCCTCGTCCAGCGCGGCACGCTCTTCACCGGCGACATCGTCGTGGCCGGCGCCGAGTGGGGCCGCGTGCGCGCCCTCATCGACGACCAGGGCGAGCACGTGCAGTACGCCGGTCCCTCGGTTCCGGTCGAGGTGCTGGGCTTCAACGGCACGCCGGACGCCGGCGACCGTGTGATCGTTGTGCCGAGCGAGGCCCGTGCCCGCGAGGTCACCGAGTACCGCGCCCGCCTGAAGCGGGAGCGTGCCGCGGCCCGCAGCGGCGGCGCCAACCGCTCGCTCGTCGACATGATGCGCGATCTCAAGGAAGGCGCCGGCCGCAAGGAGCTGCCGATCGTCATCAAGGGCGACGTGCAAGGCTCGGTCGAGGCGATCTCGGGCGCGCTGGAGAAGCTCGGCAACGACGAGGTCGGGGCGCGCATCCTGCTCGCCGGCGTCGGCGGCATCACCGAGTCGGACATCACCCTGGCGCAGGCCTCGAAGGCCTTCGTGATCGGCTTCAACGTGCGGGCCCACAAGGAGGCGCGCGAGTCGGCCGAGCGCAACGGCATCGAGATCCGCTACTACAACATCATCTACGACCTCGTGGACGACATCAAAGCCACGCTGTCGGGGATGCTGCCGCCAACGCTGCGCGAGGAGCGTCTGGGCGAGGCGGTGATCCAGGAGGTGTTCGAGGTCTCGAAGGTCGGCAAGGTCGCGGGTTGCCGCGTCCAGGACGGCATCGTCGAGCGCGGTGCCCATGTCCGCCTGATCCGCGACAGCGTGGTGATCCACGAGGGCAAGCTGAAGACGCTGAAGCGCTTCAAGGACGACGCCAAGGAGGTCACCTCCGGTCAGGATTGCGGCATGGCCTTCGAGAACTTCGAG
>Ga0316228_1003536_pt1 | contig 12414 bp, 9 predicted proteins | sample TBH18021metaG_FD_206005 | JGI IMG/M metagenome (GOLD analysis project Ga0316228, IMG submission 206005) | Freshwater microbial communities from Trout Bog Lake, Wisconsin, USA - TBH18021 | ecosystem: Environmental > Aquatic > Freshwater > Lake > Hypolimnion/Profundal zone | place: USA: Wisconsin... | reverse complement strand
ACGGCGTCGACATGGCGCCGGAGGCGATCCAGGACGCCCGCCGGGTGATCGGCAAGGAGTTCGGCGACCGCTACGTGCCGGACGTGCCGCGCAAGTACAGCGTCAAGGCCAAGAACGCCCAGGAGGCCCACGAGGCGGTGCGGCCGACCGACATGGGCCGCCTGCCCAAGATGGTCGCGCGGCACCTGGAGCCCGAGCAGGCCAAGCTCTACGACCTGATCTGGACCCGCACCATGGCGAGCCAGATGGAATCGGCCGAGCTGGAGCGGACCACCGTGGACGTCACCGCGACGGTCGGGCCGCGCCAGATCGACCTGCGCGCCACCGGCCAGGTGGTGAAGTTCGACGGCTTCCTGACCCTCTACCAGGAGGGCAAGGACGACGAGGAGGACGAGGAGAGCCGCCGCCTGCCGCCCATGAAGGCCGGCGACCCGCTCACCCGCGAGCGCATCAGCGCGACCCAGCACTTCACCGAGCCGCCGCCGCGCTATTCCGAGGCGAGCCTCGTGAAGCGCATGGAGGAGCTCGGCATCGGCCGGCCCTCGACCTACGCGGCGGTCCTCCAGACGCTACGGGATCGCGAATACGTCAAGATCGAGAAGAAGCGGCTGCAACCGGAGGACAAGGGGCGGCTCGTCACGGGCTTCCTGGAGAGCTTCTTCCGGCGCTACGTCGAGTACGATTTCACCGCCGACCTGGAGGAGCAGCTCGACCGCGTCTCCAACGCCGAGATCGACTGGCGGGCGGTGCTGCGCGACTTCTGGCGCGATTTCTCCGCCGCCATCGCCGAGACCAAGGAACTGCGCGTCACCGACGTGCTGGAGGCCCTGAACGGCCTTCTCGGCCCGCACATCTTCCCCGACAAGGGCGACGGCTCGAACCCGCGGACCTGCCCGACCTGCGGCTCCGGCCAGCTGTCGCTGAAGCTCGGCAAGTTCGGCGCCTTCATCGGCTGTTCGAACTATCCGGAGTGCAAGTATACCCGCCAGCTCTCGGCCTCGGGCGTCGACGGCGAGGGGGACGGTTCCTCGGCCGAGGGCGGCCAGCCGGGCGTCCGGGTGCTGGGCAACGATCCGGCGACCGGCCTGCCGGTGACGCTCCGCGACGGCCGGTTCGGGCCGTTCCTGCAACTCGGCGAGGCCTCCACCGAGAAGGACGCCGCGAAGCCGAAGCGCTCGTCGCTGCCGAAGGGGCTCAGCCCCTCGGATGTGGATCTGGAGAAGGCGCTGGCGCTGCTGGCGCTGCCCCGCGAGGTGGCCCGCCACCCCGAGACCGGCGAGCCGATCCTGGCCAATCTCGGCCGGTTCGGGCCCTACGTGCAGCACGGGAAGACCTACGCCAATCTCGGCAAGGACGACGACGTGCTGGAGATCGGCGGCAACCGCGCCATCGACCTGATCGTCGCCAAGGAGCAGGGCGGCGGACGCGGCCGTGCGGCCGCAGATCCCGGCCGGCCGCTCGGCACGGATGCGGCGAGCGGGCGCGACCTCGTGGTCAAGGCCGGCAAGTATGGGCCCTACGTCACCGACGGCGAAGTCAACGCCACGCTGCCGAAGACCATGACCGCCGAGGCGCTGACCCTGGACGAGGCGATCGCCCTGGTGAACGCCAAGCGCGCGGCGGGCGGCGGCAAGCCGGCGAAGCGGGGTGCGGTCCGGAAGACGTCCGCGCGCAAGGCTACCGGCGACAAGCCGGCCGCCAAGAAGACAGCGGCGAAGAAGCCCGCGGCCAAGAAGGCCGCGGCGAAGAAGTCGAGTTCTGGCTGAAGGGGCTCGCTTTCTGCGGTCCGGAGCGGGGCGGCGCGGGGATCCCCGCGCATCCCTCATCCTGCGGCCCCCGCTGCGCTCCAGCACCTCGGGATGAGGGCGCCGCTTGGAGATGGGGCTGACGGCCGCGCACGCTTCGGGCAGCCTGAAGCGCCTCGCGGAGCCCGATTCGGATCGGAGCGCGGCTCAGACCAGGTAGGTGATTGTCGCGGCCACGGCCGTCGCAAACGTCGCCAGAGCGATGGTGGTGGCATTCATCAGGACGCGGGCGGGCGGCACGCCGGCCGGGTCGTCGTCGCAGCCGAAGGCGGCGCCGGCCGCGTGCTCGAAGCGGATCAACGTGAGGCGGCGGGCCTCGATCGCGGCGTCGCTCATGGACTGCGGCTCCCTAACCACGGTCAAGATTTATCTCCGCCACCAACGTCGATCGGCCCGTTCTGTTCCGGGCGTCGCCTGTGGATGTCGGGCCGTCGGGTCACGAGAAAGCCTTAACCCATTGTTGTGCAACGTCGTGATGACGGACCGCCCCGCGGACCGGCGTCCCGACACCGCCGCGGCTCTCGCTCGCGGCGGCGCAGCATGCGATGATGCGACCGCGTCGCCGCCGGGCGAACGGCTTTGATGTTTACGTTTTGTTCCGCTATGATGCGGGGATGAAGGCGCATGCTCCACGACCCAAGACACGTCTGCGCGATTCCGAGCCGGCCGACGCACCGCGCGCGCGGAGGCCGCGCGTGAGCGATCCGGCGCGGGACCTGTTCGGGCCGGGCAGCAAGGGCCCGGCCCCCCGGCCGCCCGAGCCTCGGCGACGCCTGGACGCCTCGGCCTCGGTGGCGACGCTCGCGGCCGCCGAGCCGGAGGGCGGCTACACCGCCTCCGACATCGAGGTGCTGGAGGGGCTGGAGCCGGTCCGGCGCCGGCCCGGCATGTATATCGGCGGCACCGACGAGCGGGCGCTGCACCACCTCTTCGCCGAGGTGATCGACAACTCGATGGACGAGGCGGTGGCCGGCCATGCCAGCTTCATCGAGGTGGAGCTGGAGGAATCGGGCGCCCTCGTGGTCACCGATAACGGCCGCGGCATCCCGGTCGACCCGCACCCGAAATTCCCCGGCAAGTCGGCCCTCGAGGTCATCATGACCACGCTGCACGCCGGCGGTAAGTTCGACTCGAAGGTCTACGAGACCTCGGGCGGCCTGCACGGCGTCGGCATCTCGGTGGTGAACGCGCTCTCCGACCTGCTCGAGGTCGAGGTGGCCCGCAACCAGACGCTCTACCGCCAGACCTTCTCGCGGGGTCACGCGCAGGGCGCGCTGGAGCTGGTCGGCCGTGTGCAGAACCGGCGCGGCACCCGGGTCCGCTTCCACCCGGACGCCCAGATCTTCGGCTCGCTGAAGTTCGACCCGCGCCGCCTGTTCAAGATGGCCCGCTCGAAGGCCTATCTGTTCGGCGGCGTCGAGATCCGCTGGCGCTGCGCCCCCGCCCTCCTCGAGGGGCTCGAGGACGTGCCGGCCGAGGCGGTTCACCGCTTCCCCGACGGCCTGCGCGACTATCTCGCCCGGGACATCGACGGCAAGGAACTCGTCACCGAGGCGATGTTCTCCGGCAAGATCACGAAGCCGGGCTCGCACGGGTCGCTCGAATGGGCGGTGGCCTGGATGGTCGCCGAGGACGGGATCTCGCATTCCTACTGCAACACGATCCCGACGCCTGAGGGCGGCACCCACGAGGCGGGCTTAAGGGTCGCGCTGCTCCGGGGCCTGCGCGAGCACGCCGAGCGGGTGAACCAGGCCAAGCGCATGACGGCGGTGACCACCGACGACGTCATGGCGACCTGCGCGTCGATGCTCTCGGTCTTCATCCGCGAACCGGAGTTCCAGGGGCAGACCAAGGACAAGCTCGCCACCGTGGAGGCGCAGCGCATCGTCGAGACCTCGGTGCGCGACGCCTTCGACCATTGGCTCGCCGCCTCCCCGGCCCAGGCCAACAAGCTGCTCGACTGGGTGATCGACCGGGCCGAGGAGCGCCTGCGCCGCCGCCAGGAGAAGGAGGTCGCCCGCAAGAGCGCCACCCGCAAGCTCCGCCTGCCCGGCAAGCTCGCCGATTGCTCGGCGGCGGGTACCGCGGGCTCGGAGATCTTCATCGTCGAGGGCGACTCGGCCGGCGGCTCGGCCAAGCAGGCCCGCGACCGGGCGACGCAGGCGATCCTTCCGTTGCGCGGCAAGATCCTCAACGTCGCCTCGGCCTCGCGCGACAAGCTCGGCGCCAACCAGCTGATCTCCGACCTGACACTGGCGCTCGGCTGCGGCACCGGAACGGCCTTCCGCGAGACGGATCTCCGCTACGACAAGGTGATCATCATGACGGACGCCGACGTGGACGGCGCCCACATCGCGTCGCTGCTGATCACGTTCTTCTACCGGCAGATGCCGAAGCTCATCGACCGCGGGCATCTCTACCTGGCGATCCCGCCACTCTACCGGCTCCAGCAGGGCTCGAAGGTGGCGTATGCCCGGGACGACGCGGACCGTGAGCGGATCATCAAGACGGTGTTCAAGGGCGGCAAGGTCGAGATCGGCCGGTTCAAGGGCCTCGGCGAGATGATGCCGGCCCAGCTCAAGGAGACCACCATGGACCCGAAGAAGCGCACGCTGCTGCGCGTCGCGGTTCTGGACGAGGCCCGGGAATCCACCGGCGACACGGTCGAGCGCCTGATGGGCAACAAGCCCGAGGCGCGCTTCGCCTTCATCAGCGAGCGCGCGGCCTTCGCCGAGGGAGCGGATCTCGACATCTGACGCTTTTGCGCCGGCGCGGCCCAAGCTGCGTCGGCCGGCGGGACCCCGCCGTCCTTGCGAGCGGAGCGAACCAGTCCGGAACGGCGCGACCTTGGTGAACCGGGCGCCGCGAGGCTGCTTCGCTCCGTCCGCAAAGACGGGCGCCGGGCTTCGCTCGCGGCTTATCGAGGCGCCGGGATCACCTTGGCCGGGTCGAAGGGCTTGGCCGCCGCCACCGTGTCCTTGCTCATGTTCAGGACCGCCGAGAACCGGTCACCGCCGGGCCGCAGCACCAGGGCGCCGGGTTCCACGGCGATGAGCTTGCTGCCGAGCCCGAGGAAGCCGCCGACATCGATCACCACGGCCCTGAGCATTCCGCCATCGGTGATCAGGAGGTCGTCGATCTTGCCGACGCTGTCCCCTGCGGCGTTGCGCACCGTCACGCCGATCATCTTCGTGGTCAGGAAGGCGACGGGCTTGAGCCCCTGACGCTTGGCGGCGTCCTCGGCACTCGCCGCCTCCATCAGCCGCCCGACCCCCGTGCCGTCCGTCGCGGTGCCCGGCCCGGTGCCCGGCAGGACCGTATCCTTGCCGATCACGGTGGCGTCCTGCGCGGCCACAGCGGTCCCCGCCAGAGAGAGGGCGGCGAGCGACAGGAGAAGGATTCGGCTTTTCATGGCTGATCGCTCCGCTGCGCCGGATCCCTTCACGGGATGCCTGTGGGCGCCGCGGTCTCAATCGCGGGTGGCACGCGCGGTTCCAGCCGTCCCTGTCGCACCTGGACCGCCCGGCAGGCCGCCCGAAACGCGGAAGGGCCCGGCCTTGCGGCCGAGCCCTTCCGTTGCGCGGAGCCGGTCAAGCCGGCTCCGGCTCTCGATCTTAGTACGAGCCGAACTTGTAGTTCAGGCCGGCGCGGACGACGGCGAACTCGGTCTTGGCGGCGGCGCCGTTGAGGTAGGCGGTGCCGTTCGGGGCCAGGAGGGTCGGGTAGAACACGCCGCCCGCGGCGTTCTTCTGGCGGTCGAGGCTGACGTACAGGCCTTCGACCTTCAGCGTCACGGCCGAGGAGCGGAAGAAGTTCAGGAACGAGTCGGTGGGCAGGGCGTACTCGACGCCACCGCCGGCGGCCCAGCCGGTGCGGAAGCTGTCGCGGAAGCGGTTGCCGGCGAAGTTCTGGTCGTCCTGGCCCGACCCGTAGGCGAAGCCGCCGGTGCCGTACACGAGGGTGCGGTCGAAGGCGTAGCCGAGGCGGCCGCGGACGGTGCCGAAGTAGTCGAGGCCGTTGCCGCTGGTGGCGACGAAGGCGCGCGGGGCCGCGAAGGCGAAGCCGGGGACGCCGCCGAAGGCGTAGTTCTGGGTGGCGTTGGCGCGGCGGGCGAAGTCGACGTACTGGGCGTCAGCCTCGAAGCCGATCACGACGCCCGAGCCCGGCGTGAACTGATAGTTGTAGCCGATCTGGGCGCCGCCCGAGAAGCCGTCGTTGTTGCTGCGGTTGTTGACGCTGACGACGCCGGCGGTGCCGGGCGAGTTGATCAGCGAGCCACCCGGCAGGGCGTAGTTGCTGGTGTTGCGGCTGCTGGCGTCGAAGCCGTAGCCGGCGTTCACACCGACGTAGAAGCCGGTCCAGGTGAACACCGGCACCGGCGTGAACACCGGCGGCGGCGCAGCGCGGCGCGGCAGGTCGGCAGCGGACGCCGTGACGGTCAGGCCTGCGAGGACGGTGGATGCGAGGAGGAGCTTCTTCATGGTGGTGTCGGTCCTGGGGTTAGCTTGAGCCGGCAGCCTTCTAGGCGCTCTCGGATGGCGGGTCTGTCGCTTTCCTGCAACAAGCATCCTCAGATTAGGGACATCCCGTCAACGAAAGATGAAGACTAGCGGACCCAATCCCAAAGCACCCGGCTCGATCGTTCGCCTCGACAGGGCGGGGACAGCTGGAAAGTCTCGGAAGACTAGCTGCGTTGCGCGGTGTGCATATTCCAGGGTGCCGTCGCGGCCCGGATGACATCGACCGAGGTCTCTGGAGAGGCGGGCGATCGTGGGCGTTTTATTCCGGCACAACTTTGGCGAAGGGACAACTCTGTCGTAAGCGGATGGTTAACCATGTCCCCCGACTGTCCTGGGTTGCATGGGGCCTGTTGCGCCGCACACCGGGTCCGGCCTGGCGCCCAGCGGAGAACGCCCCTCATGCAAAGCCGCGACGACCGGAGCCGAACGACTTTCGGCAAGCGCCGGCTCCTGAAGGCCGCTCCCGGGCTCCAGGCTGAACCCTCCATCGAGAGAACGGGCGGTGCCCGGCCGCGCCGGCCCGCCGGCCCCCTGCCCTGGGCGCTGCGGGTGGCAGGTCTGGTCGGGATCCTTGCGGTGACCGCCGCCTCCCAGCTCGCGCGGCTGAACCGGTCCGACGACAGACCGGCTGTCACCGCCCTCGCGGCCGCAGCGCATCCGGCAGAGTCCGGGACCGCCGATCCCGAGACGACCGGGGCCCTCGCGTCGGTGCCATCCGCCCGGTCCACCCGCCTGGACCCCTGCCGCGCGCCCGAGGCCGACCGTCTTCGACCCTGATCGGCGCCGGGTAACGCGCTCGATCCCTTGTGCGTGGCCGTGCGCTGCCGCCACCGTGAGGCGATTGCGAGATTGACAAGTCGCGCCAAGGCCCTAACTGACAGGGACGATGCGCCCCGCGGCCCCGGGAGCATCCGAGCGCCCCACGCGAGCCTTCCCCAGCCGTTGCCGCGACGGTGTCCTTCGCGCCGGCCGGGCGCGCAACGGTTCCTGAACGCAAATGCCTTTTTCCGACCTGGGACTGAGTGAGAAAGTCCTGAACGCCGTCGAAGCGGCGGGTTACACCGAGCCGACGCCGATCCAGGCGCAGGCCATCCCCCACGTCCTGGCGCGTCGCGATGTCCTCGGCATCGCCCAGACCGGCACCGGCAAGACGGCTGCGTTCACGCTGCCGATGCTGACGCTGCTGGAGAACGGCCGCGCACGGGCCCGGATGCCGCGCACGCTGATCCTGGAGCCGACGCGCGAGCTGGCCGCCCAGGTGGTCGAGAATTTCGACCGCTACGGCACCAACCACAAGCTCAATGTCGCGCTGATCATCGGTGGCGTGTCCTTTGCCGACCAGGATGCCAAGCTGACGCGCGGCACCGACGTGCTGATCGCGACGCCGGGCCGCCTCCTCGACCATTTCGAGCGCGGCAAGCTGCTGCTCACCGGTGTGGAGCTGCTGGTCATCGACGAGGCCGATCGCATGCTCGACATGGGGTTCATCCCCGATATCGAGCGGATCGCCAAGATGGTGCCGTTCACCCGGCAGACCCTGTTCTTCTCCGCCACCATGCCGCCGGAGATCGAGCGGCTGGCGGACATGTTCCTGCACAACCCGCAGCGGGTCGAGGTGGCGCGGCCCGCCTCCACGGCCACCACGATCACGCAGCGCCTCGTCGCGACCGGTGCCGAGGGGCACGCCAAGCGCGAGCGCCTGCGCAGCCTGATCCGCGGCGAGGACGAATTGAAGAACGGGATCATCTTCTGCAACCGCAAGCGCGACGTCGCGCTGCTGCAGAAGTCCCTGGTCAGCCACGGCTTCGACGCGGCGGCGCTCCACGGCGACATGGACCAGCGCGCCCGCACGACGGCCCTCGACGCGTTCCGCAACGGCGAGACCGCCTTGCTGGTCGCCAGCGATGTTGCGGCGCGCGGCCTCGACATCCCTGCCGTCAGCCACGTCTTCAATTTCGACGTGCCGCATCACCCCGAGGATTACGTCCACCGGATCGGCCGCACCGGCCGCGCCGGCAGGAGCGGCACGGCCTACACGCTGGTCGCCCCAGAGGATACACGGTCCCTCGGTGCCATCGAGGCGCTGATCGGCCAGCCGATTCCCTGGCTGGACGGCGACCTGACGACGGTGGCCGAATCATCCGGCGACACCGGCACGCGTCATCGCGGCCGGTCGGGCGAGGGCCGCCGCGGCGCGCGTTCCGCGAAGGCCGGTGGCCGAAGCGGCGGCGAGAAGAGCGGCTTCGACAAGGGGGGCGTCGAGAAGAGCGCCCGGAGCACCGGCGAGGCCGAGGAGGTCCGCGAGCGTCCGGCCCGCACACGCGGTGGCCGCGCCGCGCCGCGTCCGGACGACCGTCCCGAAAGCCGCCCTGAGAGCCGGCCCGAGCCGCGCGCCGCACTGCGTTCGACCGGCCGCGGCGGCGAATCCGCGCGCGAGGAACGTGGGCGCCGGATCGACGCGGATGGGGACACGCCCGTGGGCCTCGGATCCCACGTTCCGGCATTCCTGCTTCGACCAGTCTTGGCGAAGAAGGATAAGTAACAAAGGTCTCGTCGGGCTTAACTGTCCGGCTACCAGGCTGCCGTATATCAAGTCAGGGCTGCGGCGCATGCGCGCCGGTCGCCCCGGACCACGGGATACGGATGAGCCAGGAGACCTATTCGGACCGCGATCGCAGCTTCGCGTTGGCGAAGCGCAGCCATGATCTGATTCGCGACTACGGACCGTCCGCCACGCCACGTGCCTACGCCGTCTGGTACGCCTACGTCTCGGGCGAGCTGCCGCTCCTTGCCGATGCGGTGAAGCGTCTGACGACCCAGAACGGCTGCCTCACCGAGAGCGACATCGACGACCTGCACGAGACCTATCTCGACGGGCGTCACCTCGCGAGCACCACCGACGATGTCAGCCGCGTGGTCCTGAGCGAGATCGCCGCCGTCACCGAGATCCTGGACCTGTCCCTGGGTTCGACGGCGCAGTACAGCGAGTCCCTGCGCGGCGTCGCCCAGGACCTGTCTCAGGGCCTCCCGAGCCGGGCGCGATTCGCCGAGATCGTCGCGACGCTGGTCGCCACGACCCGGGAGGTCGCCGCCAACAATCGGATCCTCGAGGCCCGCATGCGCGAGACGCGCGGCGAGATCGAGACCCTGCGCGAGAAGCTCGAGGCGACCCGCCGCGAGAGCCTGACCGACGCCCTGACCGGGCTGGCGAACCGCAAGCATTTCGAGGAGACGCTGAAGGCCTCCATGGAGGCGGCGCGGGCGCGCACCACGCCCATGAGCCTGATCATCCTCGACATCGACTTCTTCAAGCGGTTCAACGACCTGTACGGTCATCTCACCGGCGACCAGGTCCTGCGGCTCGTGGCGATCGTGATGCGCGAGAATGCCGGGAAGCAGGCGCAGCTCGCCCGGTTCGGCGGCGAGGAATTCGGCATCATCCTCCCCGGCGTCGACCGGGTCGCGGCCAAGCAGGTGGCGGAGACGGTTCGCGCCAGCGTGATGGGCCGCGAGCTGGTCAAGCGCTCGACCGGCGAGTCGCTCGGCAAGGTCACCATCTCGCTGGGGGTCGCGGTGCTGCGCCCGGGTGACACGCCGGCCTCGCTGATGGAACGGGCCGACCTGTGCATGTTCGCGGCCAAGCGCGCGGGCCGGAACCGCTTCCTGGACGACGCCGCCGAGTCGCTGTCGCAGGTGGCCTAGGGCCGCCGCGCAGCCGCTTCACCCCGACTTTCCAGGGGGCTGCAGGCGAGACCGGAACCTGGAACCACTGTCGGTGGAAGATCGTGCCGCGTCGGCGGCTCTCGATTCCAGGCTCCGCTGCGCGGCCCCGGATGGGCGGCGCGGATGATCGCTCGTCGAGCCTCGACGAGCGCGAGACCTGCGAAGCTGGACGCTTGCACCGACAGGAGGCGTGGGCCGCCTCCCGTCGCCTCGGCTTCTCCTCGACCCCTCAGGCCTGCGCGGACAGGCGGTCCGCCGAGACGGGCGTGATCGCCACGGACTCGCCGCAGCCGCAGGCCGAGGTCTGGTTCGGGTTGTTGAACACGAACTGCGACGCCAGCTTGTTGGTGGTGAAATCCATCTCGGTGCCGAGCAGGAACAGGACCGCCTTCGGATCGACGAAGACCCGGACGCCGCGATCCTCGACCACGTCCTCGCCGGGCTTGACCGCCTCGGCATATTCCATCGTGTAGGACATGCCGGCGCAGCCGCCGTTGCGGACGCCGACCCGCAGGCCCGCGATCGGTCGGTCGGCCTCCGCCATGATCGCCTTGATCCGATCGGCGGCGCGATCGGTCAGCGAGAGAACCTTGAACCCAGTCGACATCGTCACCCTCCCGCCCAGCCGGGTTCAAGGCCCGGGGACGCGCATTCTGACAGCGACAAGATAAGCATTGGGTTGCGGCCGGTCCACCGCGCCCGGGTCACACCGGCCCCGCAATCGCGGCCTCAGGTCGCCGCGCCGGTGAGCCGCGCGAAGGTGGCGAGATCGACATTGCCGCCGCTGATGACCACGCCGACGCGCTTGTCCCGGACATCCACGAGCCCGTTCAGCACTGCCGCCGCCGCGAGGCAGCCGGTCGGTTCGACCACGAGCTTCATCCGGCTCGCGAAGAACCGCATGGTCTCGACGAGCTGCGCGTCGGTGACGGTAAGGATGTCGGTGACCTGCGCGCGGATGATCGCGAAGGTGAGATCGCCGAGCGCCGTCGATTGGGCGCCGTCGGCGATGGTGCGGGGGACCGGGATCGTGACGATCCGGCCCTCACGGAACGACCGCTGGCCGTCGTCGCCCGCCTCCGGTTCGACGCCGATCACCCGGCAGCCCGGCGACAGCTCCGCGGCGGCCAGAGCGCAGCCCGCGAGCTGGCCGCCGCCGCCGAGGCAGGCCACCAGCACGTCGAGGGGGCCGGCCGTCTCGATCAGTTCCAGCGCCAACGTCCCCTGGCCGGCGATGACGTCGCGATGGTTGAAGGGTGGGATCAGCGTCAGACCGCGGGCCTGCGCGATCTCCCGGCCGAGGGCCTCCCGATCCTGGGTGTAGCGATCGTATAGGACGACGTCGGCGCTGTAGCCCCGGGTGGCGGCGATCTTCGCCGCCGGCGCGTCGCCCGGCATGATGATCGTGGCGGGGGCGCCGAGCAGCCGGCTCGCCAGGGCGATCGCCTGCGCATGATTGCCCGATGAGAAGGTGATCACCCCGCGGGCGCGGGCCGCCTCTGGCAGGGCGCTGATCGCGTTGTAGGCCCCGCGGAACTTGAAGGCGCCGGCCCGCTGCAGGTTCTCCGCCTTGAAGAACAGTTTTCCGCCGGTCATCGCGTCGGCGGTGCGTGAGGTGAGGACCGGCGTGCGGTGCGCGGCGCCCGCGATGCGCTCGGCGGCGCGCGCCACGTCGGCGAAGGTGGGAAGTCCGTCCGTGTCCGCGTCCCGCATCGAAGTCGCACCGTCCCTGTCCGCCGCCCCGCTACCCATAGGGCCGATTGCCTCCGGGCGCATCCCACCCGAGCCGCCCTTCCGAAGCGGAGCCATTCGGCGCTTCACGGATTGTCCCACCGGGGCAAACGTCGCCGGAACGCTGGGGGGCGTGATCGGGATGCTGATGGGATCGACGGACAGGCCGGGGGATCGGGTCCGCCGGCATGCGCCGGGCCGGACCGGATGAGCGCCTGGATTCGAGACCGCCCCTCTGGCGATGGGGTGACCGAGGTCACGTTCCGGGGCCGAGGTCTGGCGCTCCGGTCCGGCACGCGGCTGATCTTGCTCGTCTGCCCGCTCTGCTCGCAGCGCAATGCGCTACACGGGGCCGAGCGGGGCATCTGCGAATGGTGCGCCTACGTGCCGTCGCCGGAGGAGGCGGAGCCGGTGGAGGCACGGGGGTAGGCCGGGCGCCGCCGACCGGCTGTGGCCGGGCGGCGCGACCCTGTCCCTACGTGTGGATCACCTTCCCATACGCATCGAGCACGCTCTCGTGCATCATCTCGCTGAGCGTCGGGTGCGGGAACACCGTGTGCATCAGCTCCTCCTCGGTGCTCTCCAGGTTCATCGCCACCACGTAGCCCTGGATCAGCTCGGTCACCTCGGCGCCG
>Ga0316228_1003534_pt1 | contig 12417 bp, 10 predicted proteins | sample TBH18021metaG_FD_206005 | JGI IMG/M metagenome (GOLD analysis project Ga0316228, IMG submission 206005) | Freshwater microbial communities from Trout Bog Lake, Wisconsin, USA - TBH18021 | ecosystem: Environmental > Aquatic > Freshwater > Lake > Hypolimnion/Profundal zone | place: USA: Wisconsin... | reverse complement strand
CTCTTCCTTTAATACCGAGCGTATTGATCATCTTTATCAAGATCCGCATGTAAACCATCCTGATTTAATCTTGCACTATGGTGATTTAACCGATACCAGTAATTTGGTGCGCATTATTCAACAAACCCAGCCTGATGAGATCTACAACTTGGGCGCACAGTCTCACGTAGCGGTTTCTTTTGAGTCTCCTGAGTACACCGCAGACGTTGATGCCATGGGCCCACTGCGCATGTTAGAGGCTATCCGTATTTTGGGCCTCGAGAAGAAAACCCGTTTCTATCAAGCATCCACTTCAGAGCTCTATGGCTTGGTGCAAGAGATCCCTCAAAAAGAGACAACACCGTTTTATCCACGTAGCCCTTATGCGGTAGCCAAGATGTATGCCTACTGGATTACAGTGAACTATCGTGAAGCCTATGGCATGTATGCCTGTAACGGTATCCTCTTTAACCATGAATCCAAGCGTCGCGGTGAAACCTTTGTAACGCGTAAGGTCACGCGTGGTTTAGCAAACATTGCTCAGGGTTTAGAGAAGTGCCTATACATGGGCAATATCGATGCCCTACGTGACTGGGGTCATGCCAAAGACTATGTGCGCATGCAATGGCTCATGCTCCAACAAGAAAAACCAGAAGACTTTGTCATTGCTACAGGTGTGCAGTTCACCGTACGGGAATTTATTATCCGCAGTGCTAAGCAATTGGGCATTATGCTTAAGTTTGAAGGTGCTGCTGAGAATGAAAAAGCCATTGTTGCATCAATAGATGGCGATAAAGCGCCGGCTTTAAAGGTGGGTGATGTGATTGTGCAAATCGATCCACGCTACTATCGCCCAACAGAAGTCGAAACCCTCTTGGGTGATCCCACAAAAGCCAAAGAAAAACTGGGCTGGGTTCCAGAGATTACGCTCGATCAAATGATTGTGGAAATGGTAGCCAATGACTTGGATAAGGCAAAACAACATGCACTGTTGAGTAAGCATGGCTACTCAGTAGCAGTTGGTAAAGAGAATTAAAAAATAATAAACCTGATAATAAATAAGCTAAAGCATGAGCGCAGACTTAAATCAAAAGATATATGTAGCGGGCCATCGCGGTATGGTGGGGTCAGCTATTGTGCGCAATTTGCGGGCTAAAGGCTATACCAATATTGTTGCGAGAACTCATGCAGAACTGGATTTAACCAATCAAGCAGCAGTTCAAGCTTTCTTTGAGCAAGAGAAGCCCGATCAAGTCTATTTGGCTGCTGCAAAGGTGGGGGGTATTCATGCGAATAATACTTTTCCGGCGCAGTTTATTTATGACAATTTGATGGTGCAAAACAATGTCATTCATCAAGCTTTTGTCAGTGGCGTGAAAAAACTCTTGTTCTTGGGATCAAGCTGTATTTATCCTAAGTTGGCATCACAACCCATGAGTGAAGATGCGCTTCTAACGGGTAAGTTAGAACCTACCAATGAGCCTTATGCTATTGCCAAGATTGCCGGCATCAAGATGTGCGAAAGTTATAACCGTCAGTACGGGCAATCCCATGGTGTGGACTATCGCTCAGTGATGCCTACCAACTTGTACGGTCCTGGCGATAACTACCATCCAGAAAATAGCCATGTGATTCCAGCGCTCATAAGAAGATTTCATGAAGCTAAGGTGAGTAATGCACCTGAAGTGCTGATCTGGGGTACGGGCACCCCTAGACGAGAATTTCTCTACGTTGATGATATGGCAGCAGCATCAGTATTTGTGATGGAGCTCGATAAGGCAATCTATGACAGTCAAACAGAGCCGATGCAAAGTCATCTTAATGTAGGTTCTGGAAGTGACATCACTATTGCAGAATTAGCATTGGCAGTGGCGAAAGCAACTGGATATCAAGGCAAGATTAGTTTTGATAGCAGCAAGCCCGATGGCGCTCCTCGCAAGTGGATGGATTCATCGCGCTTGAACAAACTAGGTTGGTCGGCTAAAACAAGCCTTGAAAAAGGTTTATTAGAAGCTTATTCGGATTTTTCCAAATCAATAGAAACTTAGCCTTGTTGAAATGCGCAAACCTTATCTTTAGCAATAGCCTTTCTTAGGCGCTGATTTATAAAGGTTGGATCCTCTGTGTGAATGTATTTAAGACGTGGACCAATGAATTTCGATAAAGTACCCATGTATTTTCGGTATTCAAAAAACCCATACTTCTCAAATAGTTTTGAGATTGCAGCTGAAGTATTTTTAGAGCCTTTGTATCTAGTGTCATCCGCTTCGCAGGTAAAGACTGCAACTTTATCCAAGAATTTAGAGCACCCTTCGATCACTTGAATATCTACTCCCTGACAGTCGGTTTTGATGAAATCAATATAGGGGATACGATGAAATGGAAAATATTTTAAAAAATGGTTTAGTGACCATGTTTGTACATTCACAATTTCGCCTACTGGAAATTCATTGGGCTCTAGAAGGCTGCTACATCCAGGATCGTTGCTGGTGTAATAGAAGGGGGTAAGCGCCATTTCAGAGACATTCGAAAGGGCGCATTCAATTAGATAAAAGCTGGTGTTAATTTTATTTGGGTTAAGCGTAACTGACCAGTCTGATGTCCTGGCTTTAATGTTGGCGATATTGTGGTGATTTGGTTCAAATCCAAAGACCAGCAAATCTTTTTCTTGCTCTAACCATTGTGCTGATTGAGGTGCGCCATCTGATAGGCCAACATCGATTTTGACTCTTTGAACCCATCTTGGAATTTGAATATAGCCATCATCATCAAACTGGATGCCGCTTTGGATTAATAAATTTTTCATGACTTTCTTTTGCGGGAGCGTTTAAATTTGTAGTAACTTATCTTCATCTGTGCGCCGATTAAAAATCGTTGCCAAGCACTTTTATTTTTTAAAAGAATTTCTGGAATGATTTGTGTTTTGCTTGGCAAAAAATGCCGAAAGTTTTTGCGAATATAGCTTGGACCATTACGCAATAGCACGGCTAGCCAGCTAAAGGAGCTGTGAGATGCAATCAAAATGTCCGCAGAGATGAGGTCAAGAAAGCTGCTGGGTGGATGTGAGTTTAAAAAATATCGCACCTCAATATTTGGGTCGAGCAGAGATTCCAATAAATCAAAAGAATCCCTTTGTCCAGTTGAATGGATGTGGAGTATTGGCTGCTCAATTTTATGCTCGAAGATAATCGTATTCACGGCATTTGCATACAGCTCTGAATAATACTTGGGGTTATTGTCAGGCAGCCCATAGTCATAACTAAACATCTGCCAATCTAACAGTGCTCCAGATGGAATTGGATCGCCTTTGCTGAGATCCCGCAAGTGAAGGGCAATTACTGTACCCCGCTCTTTTGCTCGAAGTAACTCTGGATACCGCTCTAAATTTGAATAAAATTCTTCCCTTGCATTAATCAGGAGTTCTTCAAGTTTGTTGGATTGAAGTTTATCTAAAAAACCATAAGAGCTTGCAAAGGGCAGGTGATAGATTTGTCCCGCCGTGAGACTTGCTCCTGGAATGTAGGCGGAGATATTGGCGTTAACAATTTGCTTTGCCCCTAAAAATCCAAAGATCTTTTCCCAATCTTCATGAATTTTGGATCTATCTGCTTCGGTATAATGGCAATCAGAAAAGGCGTTCTCAGCATTAATAAAATTGTATCCATTTGCATGAGCAAAGAGGTAGGCTAAAAATGGGCGCTGGTAAAAACTTCCAGCCCCTTCTTGATGGTTTGGGTCCATTAAAAAGGTAATATTTGCCCGACCCTGGGATAGTGGGACGGCATTAGTGACAAGTTTTTCTTGCGGACTGCTAAGTGTCATAAATTCTTTAATTGCTAGCAGATCAAAAAGGGTAGCGAGTCTGCTCATGGCTCATTGTGATTGTAGTTCGCAACTACAATCGAAGTTGTAATTTTCACCACCTCCTCCTTGAGGATGAAAGGGTAAATCCTTGCGCGAAATGAATTTGTCGATCCTCGATCATAAAAAAAGTTTTTTTTACCTCTTAACCTTGATTGCTTGTTTTTTAGTCTTCAAGCAAAGTGATATAACGCATACCTATACGTCCTCTTATGCCTATTTGAATGGGCATTTCAGTGACTTTTATGACTATAACCAAGCGTACATGGGGCGCAATGATTATCTGCCCTCCCTCTATCTGATTTTTGCCATCTGGAATTTGCCCTTAAAGTTTTTGGGTCTGTTGCCAACGCTAGGGGAGCATCCATGGATGGTTACTAGCACTATTGAGGTGGTCTGGTCAAAGTTGCTATTGGCCCTCTTTTTTGTCGCATGTGTTGTGGTGTTGGATCGGGTTTCCCAAATCATCTCTAAGGAGGTTATTTTTAGAGGGGGGAATGCCGGAGTTTTTTTTGCTACATCCCCTTTTGTAATTTTCACTGTTTTTATATTTAGTCAATATGACATTATTGGTGTGTTTTTTACGTTATTAGGTTTCTATTTTTATTTAAATAAAAGGTATTTATATTTCTCATTACTATTTTCTTTGGCAATATCTTTTAAATACTTTGCTTTTATTATTTATGTGCCATTAATATTATTAATTGAAAAGAGAATTATTTATTTAATGGGTTACCTTTTAATAGGTTGGTTATTTACCCTGATCCAATTTGCGCTTTATTGGCATAGCAACATATTTGTAGGGGAAATTTTTTCCTTGGCTGGCGGCAAGACGGGCGATGCAATGGGGCGATCATCCGCCTTCTATCTGGCTGCTGTCTATGTTCTGATGTGCGGATACGCCTTTTTTTCAAAGATTCCCGCAGATGGTAACAATGATATTTGGTATCGCAATGCTATTTTATTGCCGGCATTTTCATACGCGCTCATGTTTTCCATTGTGCATTGGCATCCTCATTGGATAGTGATTTTGGCCCCATTTACTTGCTTGAGCTATTTATTGCTTGGAAAGCAAAAATGGCTAGCCTGGCTAGAGATTGCCGCTTATATTGCCTTTATTGTGATTTGCTTTAATACTTGGGAAAGAAATGTTGATATCACCATGGCTTTTGATGGTGTGTTTGCGGCATATATCCCGCATACCAATTTAATTGGTCGCGATATCTTGGGTAAGCAATTCATGGGCTTGTCCCGAACCTTGTTTTATCTATACCTGTATTCCCCATTTTTAATTCTTGGCTACGAGAATAGGCGCGCCCTAAAAAGAGCTCTGCAGAAAGTGCTTGGTAGGGGGCTGGAGGTCACAGATTCTGATAATGAAGCCAGCCTCCGAGAATTGGGGATTTACCTGATTTATGGGCGCGCCTATGTGGGGACGCTATTTTTGGGCGTTATCTTATTGATATGTATTTATTGGCCTCATTAGGCTGATATTAAGGTTTGGTAAACGGTGTTAGCGGTCTTGCTTTGAGGTTTAGGGGGGGGGCGGACCCCAAAATTGGTTATAATTTCGAGAATAAAGATAAATTTATTGCAGTGCACCAAATTATTTCGTTAAGGGGGCTAAAAAGCCCTTTTTTCTTGTAAAATCAACATTTTAATGGCTTAAAGGTTGTAATGAAGGCTGTCATATTAGCTGGGGGTCTAGGCACCCGAATTGCAGAAGAAACCTCTTCTCGCCCAAAACCCATGGTGGAGGTTGGTGGTAAGCCCATTTTGTGGCACATCATGAAGATGTATTCAGCCCATGGTGTCAATGAATTTGTGATCTGCTGTGGTTATAAGGGGTACATGATCAAGGAGTATTTTGCGAACTACTTCTTGCATATGTCGGACGTAACCTTTGATATGGCAAACAACAATGCCATGCAAATTCATCAGCAATACGCTGAACCCTGGAAAATAACTCTGATTGATACTGGGGAAAATACCTTAACCGGTGGTCGTCTCAAACGCGTACGCCAATACTTGGGCGATGAGGATTTTTGTTTTACCTACGGCGATGGTGTGGGTGATGTAGATCTCACTAAGTTGATTGCTTTCCATAAAGCGCACGGAAAACAGGCGACGGTGACTGCAGTGCAGCCTCCAGGTCGTTTTGGCGCGCTCGATATGGATGGCACCTCAGTCAAGAGTTTTGTAGAAAAACCCCATGGCGATGGCATGTATATCAATGGTGGTTTCTTTGTGCTCTCTCCTAAGGTGATTAATCTCATTGAGGATGACAGCACGATTTGGGAGCGTAAACCATTGGAGGTTTTAGCTAAAGCTGGTCAGCTCCAGGCTTTTACCCATAATGGTTTTTGGCAGCCAATGGATACGCTGCGCGACAAGCAGCATCTTGAAGAATTATGGGCGAGTGGTAAGGCGCCTTGGAAGGTTTGGGCTTAATCGTGTCTTCTGCTTCCATTCCCGAGGTCGCGCAACGAGCATCAGTTGATCCATCTTTTTGGAATGGCAAGCGGGTATTTTTAACTGGGCATACTGGTTTTAAGGGTAGCTGGTTATCGCTGTGGCTCGCTTCCATGGGTGCCAAAGTTACAGGTTATGCATTAGCGCCTAATACAACCCCCAATTTTTTTGAAGTAGCCAAGGTCGATGGTGATCTTGAGAAATCGCATATTGCTGATATTCGTGATTTAGATAAACTGCAAAAGGCAATGGCCGATGCTAAGCCAGAAATTGTCATTCACATGGCTGCGCAACCTCTGGTGCGTTATTCCTATGCCAACCCAGTAGAAACCTATGCGACTAATGTCATGGGCACGGTACATGTACTCGAATCCATTCGTGCTTTAGGCAGTGTGCGTGCGACGGTAATTGTCACAACCGACAAGTGTTATGAGAATAAAGAGTGGGCTTGGGGCTATCGCGAGAATGAGCCTATGGGTGGTCACGATCCCTATAGCAATAGTAAAGGTTGTGCTGAATTAGTCACTAGCGCCTATCGCCAGTCCTACTTTTCTCCTGAGAAATATTCCCAGCATCAAGTGGCCATTGCATCAGCACGTGCTGGTAATGTGATTGGTGGTGGCGATTGGTCGGAAGATCGTTTGATTCCGGATGCCATCAAAGCCTTTGAGGCGCAACAAGCGTTGATGATTCGCAATCCTTTAGCAACGCGTCCTTGGCAACATGTCTTAGAGCCTTTATCTGGTTACCTAGTATTGGCTCAGGCGCTTTATCAAGAAGGCGCTAAGTTTGCTGGTGGCTGGAACTTTGGGCCACGTGATGACGATGCGAGACCAGTGCAAGAGGTGATCAATTTACTGATTAAAAATTGGGGATCGGTTGTTAGTTGGATCCAAGATCAAAGTGAGCAGCCTCACGAGGCGCATTCGTTAAAACTGGATTGCTCTAAGGCGCGCCAATATCTCGGTTGGACCCCTCGTTGGAGCCTAGAGCAAGCAATCGAAAGTATTACACAGTGGCAGCAAGCACATCAACAGCAGGGCAATATGCGTGAGATGAGCTTGAGGCAAATTGCCAGTTATCAAAATTTTAAATAACTTCTTCTAAATAAAAACAATGACCGAAACCTCCATCTCAGTTGATCAATTCGCTAAAGACAAAATTCGTAAACAAATTTTGGAATTGGTAAAAGAGTATTCCGCGTTGGAGTTTGCTCCCAAGAAATTTATCCCAGGCCAAACAGCCGTACCCCCATCGGGTAAGTTGATCGACTCAAGAGAATTAGAAAATATGGTCGAGGCATCTTTGGATGGCTGGCTTACCACTGGACGTTTTAATGACCTATTTGAAAAGAAGCTCGCTGAATTTATTGGGGTGAAACATCTCATTACCGTGAATTCAGGTTCATCAGCAAACTTGGTGGCCTTCTCAACTCTAACTTCTTCTAAGTTGGGTGATCGCGCCATTAAAAAGGGCGACGAAGTGATTGGAGTTGCTGCAGGATTCCCAACGACGGTCAATCCGATTGTGCAGTTTGGCGCAGTGCCTGTTTTTGTTGATGTGGATCCGCTTACTCACAACATTGATGTATCCAAAATTGAAGCGGCGATTAGTCCAAAAACAAAAGCTATTATGTTGGCTCACTCCTTAGGTAATCCCTTTAATTTGGATGTAGTCACCGCTATTTGTAGGAAACATAATCTTTGGTTGGTAGAAGATTGCTGTGATGCCTTAGGCACGACTTACAAAGGACAAATGGTCGGCACCTTTGGTGATATTGGGACGCTGAGTTTTTATCCAGCACATCACATCACCATGGGTGAAGGTGGCGCAGTATTTACCAATAACTACGAGTTAAAGCAAATCGCAGAAAGTTTTAGGGACTGGGGCCGCGATTGTTACTGCGCCCCTGGTAAAGACAATACCTGCGGCAAGCGTTTTGCTTGGAAGTTGGGCGATCTGCCGTTTGGCTACGATCACAAATACACCTATAGCCATTTAGGTTACAACCTCAAAATTACGGATATGCAGGCAGCCTGCGCTTTAGCTCAGTTAGAAAAAGCGCCTGCGTTTATTCAGGCGCGTAAAGATAACTTTAAGTTTCTAAAAGAACGCCTACAAACTTGTGAAGAATTTTTACAGTTGCCTGTTGCAACCGAAGGATCGGATCCTTCTTGGTTCGGTTTCCCGATTACCTTAAAAGAGGGTTGCCCAGTTTCGCGCGTGGATCTGACAACCTACCTTGATCAAAACAAGGTGGGAACCAGATTGCTATTTGCTGGCAACTTAATTCGCCAGCCATACATGAAAGATGCCCAGTACCGCATTAGTGGTGAACTGAAGAATACTGATAATGTGATGAACAACACATTTTGGATTGGTGTTCAGCCTGCTTTAACTAAAGAGATGTTGGAATATACGGCAACTCAAATTGAAACATTCTTGGGCGTTAATTTTTAATGACTCAATGCCGTAAAAAATTACTTTTATTTGGTGGCTCTGGTCAGATTGGTCGAGAAGTTGCTGCTAAATTTAGTGATAAAGATTGGGATGTCTGTACGGTGGCACGCGCCCCGAATGTCCAGGTTCCTGCGGCAGTCACTTGGGATGTATTGGTGAGTAAAAATATTCCCGACAGCCTGAAGGTGGAATCACCATTTGATGCTGTTTGCTGGGCTCAGGGCGCTAATTTAAATGACAGTATTTATTCTTTTGATAAAACTAATCACCAAGCGCTTTATGAGGCAAATGTCCTCTTTGTTCTCGAGTCATTAAGTCAGTTACTAAAAGCTGGATTATTGGCAAAGTCGGCAAAACTATGCATTGTCAGTTCAATATGGCAAGAAATTTCTAGACAAAATAAGTTGAGCTATGCAATCTCTAAGTCCGCGTTGAAGGGCTTAGTTTTATCTTTGGCGAATGACTTGGCTGAGGATGGCTACTTAGTTAATGCAGTCTTACCGGGCGCGTTGGATACGATAATGACTCGGAGTAACTTATCTGAAGGGCAAATTCAACTAATTGAGCGATCTACAAAATTTAATAGATTGGCTACCCTAGGAGATGTTGCATCCACCATTTATTTTCTTTGCTCGGAAGAAAATAGCGGACTTACCGGACAGTTTTTAAAAGTTGATTTAGGATTTTCTGATGTCCGTAATATTTAAAGTCGAAGCGAGTTCGGGCCCTTATCAGGTTCAAATAGGAGCTGGACTTCAAAAAAAATCAACAAAAGAGAGCTCCTTCTCAATTGTTGATGAGCTTGTTGCCAAGCTATGGTCAAAATCAGTCCCCCAAGATGGATTTTTCGTTCAAGCGACTGAGCAAAATAAAACGTTGGAAACTAGCGCGCAAATCATAGAAGCAATGCGGTCTAAAGGTATTCAAAGAGGGTCTCATTTAGAAGCCTTTGGCGGGGGGATTATTCAGGATTTAGCCACTATTAGCGCTTCGCTTTACATGAGGGGTATTGACTGGACTTACTACCCCACAACCTTACTTGGAATGGTCGACTCGTGCATAGGGGGTAAATCCTCTATTAATGTAGGGCGTTATAAAAATATTGCAGGTAATTTTTATCCGCCCAAAGAAATCATTATTGACGTTGAATTTTGTAAAACACTGACTCCTTCTGAGCAGGTAGCAGGCTTATGTGAAGCAATAAAAATTTGCTATGCTGCCAAAACTGACAGCTTTGATCAATATATTAAAAACTTTTCAGATATTTCATTGCCGCTTTCGAGTGAGCAATTGTTAGGGCTGGTTGAATTAAGTTTATTAACAAAAAAAACCTTTATCGAGGAAGATGAGTTTGATCATGGACCTCGCTTATTGCTTAATTTTGGACATACGTTTGGGCATGCTATCGAAGCAGCCACGAATTTTTCAATTACTCATGGCGTAGCAGTTGGAATGGGAATGCTGGCCGAGATTCGGATGGGCATGCTTTTAAATAAGAACAATGAATTGCCTGAGCGTGCCAAACACTTGGATTCATATATTCGAGGATTGTTACAGAATATTCCTGATATGGTAAATACCATTCAAAATCTTGATGTTGCTTTAGCGCTTGAGGCATTTAAGTCAGACAAAAAACATACCAATCAATCTTATGTAATTGTTGCGTTGGATCAACAGGGGTATTTAGAGCGAACATCCATTCCAGTGACGGATGACTTAAACAGAGTAATCCTGGGAATTTTTGAATGGGTAAAGAAGGATTTTTTACTATGAAGTACAGCGATCTAATGGCCGATTGGCTTGTAGACTTGGGTTATACCCATTGTTTTTCTGTTGGCGGCGGAAACATCATGCATTTGACGGAAAGCTTGAGTCGAAAAATGAAGATGGTTGCCGTAGTTAATGAGGTTGCCGCGGGAATTGCTGCTGAGTATTTCAACGAAACCTCTGAAAATGGCAAGGCCTTTGCCTTGGTAACCGCTGGCCCTGGATTGACAAACATAGTTACTGCAATGGCAGGTGCATATTTAGAGAGTAGGGAGCTTTTAGTAATCGGCGGCCAGGCTAAAACTACTGACTTAGCGAGAGGGCTTTTGCGCCAGCGCGGAATACAGGAGATCGATGGTGTTTCTATAGTTAAGCCCATTACGGTTTGCTCCAAGTTGATTGATGATGTATTAACTGCTGATGATTTTGCGGATCTCGTGATGGTTGGCCGAATTGGCAGAAAAGGACCGGTTTTTCTGGAAATTCCCCTAGATATTCAGGCAAGACAGGTTGAGCCAACAGGCATCAGTCGCGAACTTCTTGATGTCGCCTCAAGTGCGACACCGCGAGTTCCTCATCTATTGATTGAGCAACTGGTTGCCAAGTTTAATGAAGCTAATCGCCCCGTGATTTTATTGGGTGGTGGTGTTTCGCGTGAGGTGGCTAGAGATTTGAAGTCTAAGTTAGCTTCGTTGGGTTGCCCCATCATGACAACATGGAACGGCGCTGATCGAATAGCTGCAGATGCATTTAATTACCTAGGTCGACCCAACACGTGGGGACAGCGTTCTTCGAATATGGTTCTGCAGCAAGCTGATTTTGCATTGATCATTGGCTCTCGATTGGGCTTGCAGCAAACGGGATTTAATTGGCAGCAATTTGTACCCAAAGGATTTGTGGCACAGATAGATCTTGATAAGGCCGAGCTGGAAAAGGGTCACCCCAGGGTTGATATGCCAATACTGGGGGATGCAAACCAGTTTTTAATAGAATTTTTGAATGAAAAGCTTAGTCCAAAATTGGATTGGTTGAATTATGCAAAAGAGATCCGCAAGGCTATCCCTTTGTCAGAAGCGATTAACAAACCTAGGGAAGAATACCTCTCTCCGTTTGATCTAGTTAAAAACCTATCAAAGCTATGTAAGGCTACAGATGTAATTGTTCCATGCAGCAGTGGGAGTGCCTTTACCTCAATGATGCAGGTATTTGAGCAAAAATCAGGTCAAACTATTGTTACCAATAAAGGGCTCGCTTCAATGGGTTACGGCTTATCCGGTGCAATAGGGGCGGCATTTGCCAGCCCTAGTAAGCGGGTGGTGTTGGTAGAAGGGGACGGAGGTTTTTCTCAGAACCTTCAGGAAATTGGAACTGTGGCAATCAATCATCTAAATATAAAGATGTTTATTTTGGATGATTCAGGGTATGCCTCGATTCGAATGACTCAAAAAAATTATTTTGGTGGTCGTTATGTTGGTTGCGACCGGGAAACAGGCCTTGGTTTGCCAATTTGGGATAAATTGTTTCAGGCATGGGGGGTGCAAGTGATGGGGATTCAGACCGGCTATGAATCGACCCCTGAGTTTTTAGATGCATTTGCGAGCGGTGATCCATATGCTTTTATTGTTTCCGTTGATCCTGAGCAAACTTATTTTCCAAAAATATCAAGCAGGGTTACTGAAAGTGGAGCGATGGAGTCGCACCCATTGCATCTAATGACGCCTGAGTTGACGGCTGAAGAAACGGCGCTGCACCTGAAATACCTTGTTTAAATTTCACACTAAAAATACTAATTAGTTTTTTGCAAATGGGAATTAAAGATGAATAACGAAATATTTGAAGATTTATTTGTGCTTGAAATGGCAAGCAATCATCAGGGAA
>Ga0316228_1003533_pt1 | contig 12421 bp, 11 predicted proteins | sample TBH18021metaG_FD_206005 | JGI IMG/M metagenome (GOLD analysis project Ga0316228, IMG submission 206005) | Freshwater microbial communities from Trout Bog Lake, Wisconsin, USA - TBH18021 | ecosystem: Environmental > Aquatic > Freshwater > Lake > Hypolimnion/Profundal zone | place: USA: Wisconsin... | reverse complement strand
GATGCCTATTTCAAGGTCAACTACAATTGGGACCACAGCACCTGGCAGGCGGCGCTCGCCGGGGGCGCTGCCGCGACACGGATCATGACGTCGCGCCTCCCGACCCGTTATGAGGTCTATCTGTGGGAAATCGCCAATCGTAACTCGGTGATCAGCGGACGGACGATCCTTGGCTCGCATTCGGCAGGATCGGCCGCCGGCGGCAACGGAAACGGAAACGGCAATGGCAACGGGGGCAATGGGGGCGGCGGAAGCAACAATCCCACTGCCTTCGACGCACCGGTCTGCGCGCCGCTGCAGACGCCCGCGACCAGCGGCGTTGTGCCCAGTGCCTCCACTGTCGATCGGCGCCGCATCTCGGCGGCGGTCATCAACTGCAACGCCAACAACGTTAAAGGCGGCGGCAACACGGTTTATCCGGTTCTCAAATGGATCGAGTTCTTCCTGGTCGAGCCCTCGCTGAACCGCGGTAGCGGAGCGAGCCAGCGAACCGACCCCAACGACGTCTATGTCGAGATCATCGGTGAAACCAAGCTCGGCGCGGGCGCCACGGCGGGACAGGTCGTCCGCCGCGACCGCCCGTATCTGGTGCGCTGATGCGACGCTGGCGGCTCTGGCGCGACCGGCGCGGTGCGGCGGCGGCGGAGATGGCGCTGGTCACGCCGTTGCTCATGACGATCATGTGGGGCTCGATCGAACTCGGCAATTATTTCATGGACGAGCATGTCCTGATCAAGGCGGTGCGCGACGGCGCTCGCTACGCCGCGCGCCAGCCATTCACGCAATATAATGGCTGCACCGCGACTCCTGCCGACGCTCCGACGACTCTTCACGACAACGTGCAGACCATTGTCCGCAAGGGCTCCCTCGATGCGTCCGCCGGGGATCGTCTTGCGAACTGGGCCAGCGCGGTCACCAGCGTGACCGTGCAAATGGCTTGCACCACCACCAACGGTAGCCAGACTTATAGTGGCATCTATGCCGGCAATAGCGTCGGCACCGCCAACGCTGGGCCCGTCGTCATCGTCAGCGCGAGCGTGCCCTATCAGCCGGTGATCGGCTACGACCTGTTCGGGCTGGGGCTGACGCTCCGCGCCCGCCAGCAAGCCGCGGTAACCGGCGTATGAGCCGCCGCTCGCTCCTCGCCGATCAGTCCGCCTCGGGTGCGGCGGAGTTCGCGTTGGTGCTGACGCCGCTGCTCCTGCTGCTGTTCGGGATCATCGATGGCGGCCGCTGGCTGTGGGAATGCAACCAGGCGGAGAAGGCGACCCAGGCGGGCGCGCGCGTGGCGGTGGTGACCGACCTCATTCCAAGCGGTTTGTCCGCCACCTTCGTCGGCAAGACAGTAGACGGTGTCACCTTGACGCAGGGAGATACGATCCCCGCCAGCGCACTCGGCGCCACCATCTGCCAGAAGGTCAACGGCGCGGTCACCTGCGACTGCGCGACTTGCACGGGGCTGACGCTCACCCCCATTTCCGAAATCGGCTGGAACCAGATCGTCTGGCGCATGCAGGCGCTCGATCCGAGAATTGAGGAGAGCGACATCCGGGTGGAATATCGCGGCTCGGGGCTCGGTTTCGCGGGCGATCCCTCAGGGGTCGACGTGTCGCCGCTGGTGACGGTTCGTGTGCAAGGAATGACGTTCAGCCCGCTGACCGCGCTCATCTTCAAGAGTGTGACCATCCCGCTTCCGGATTTCGCGGCGACCCTCACTGCCGAGGATCTCGCCGGGACGAGTTCCGAGTGACCGCCGATGACCGCGATGGATCCTGAGCACAGCCCCTCTGGCTTCCACCCGCAAGGGCCGGAGGCGTCCGTCCACCTCTTCCTCAGCGGGGCGGACGGCGACACCGCCGCCTTGTTCGGAAGCCGGGTGGCCGGGCTGCCGATCAGCCTGTCGCTCTGTCCCGTCAGCGAATGGATCGACGTCACCGACCTTGGCCATTCGGCGGTGGCGGTGGTGCAGGTCGACGGCGACAGCCCGGCCTCGATCCAGCGCTTCACCAAACTGGCCGAACGCAGCGGAACGCCGCTCATCGCCGCGAGCTACGAGCCGCCGCTGGCGCTCGTCCGCCAGCTGATCCGGGCCGGCGCGCACGACGTCCTGCCGCTGCCGCTCAGCCATGCGGAGCTGGAAGCGGCGGTCACGCAAATCCTCGCCGAGCCTGCCGCGGACGAGCGCGTCCCCGCCCCGCCGCCCGTCGCGCACGGCCAGCCCATCCTAGTCCTCAAGAGCCGGGGCGGCGCCGGCGCGACCGCGCTCCTGACCCAGCTCGCCTGCCGCTTCGCAGCCAGTGAGGCCCAGCATGGACGCCAGGTCTGCCTGATCGATTTCGATATCCAATTTGGCGATGCCGCCTTCCAGCTCGGTCTCACTCCGCCCCGCTCGGTGCTCGACCTGGTCGAAGCCGGGCCGCGGCTCGATGGGCAGCTGCTGCGGTCCGTGGCCGCGACCCATCCGAGCGGCCTCAAAGTCATCGCCGCGCCGGGCCAGCTGATGCCGCTCGATGCAGTCAGCAGCGAACAGGTGCTCGCCATCTTCGAGCGCGCCGCCCGTGAGTTCGACACGGTCTTCGTCGACCTGCCCGCGAACTGGACCAACTGGTCGCTATCGCTGATCGCTCGTGCCGCGCGGGTCTTGCTGATCACCGATCTCAGCGTCGCCGCGCTCAATCGCGCCCGGCGCCAGCTCGATCTGCTCGACGAGCAGGAGCTTGGCCAGGTGCCGCTCCAGCTGGTCGTCAATCGCAGCAGCCGCAAGCTGCTGGGCGGCAGCAGCGCGGTGAAGCTGGGCGACGTGGCGCAGGTCCTTGGCCGCGGCGCCGACTTCACCGTCAGCGACGATCCCGAGCTGATGAGCACCGCGATCGATCGCGGCGTTCCGATCAGCGAGATCCGCCGCAAGAGTGCGATCGGCAAGGACCTCGACCTCATCGCCGCCGCGATTTCCGCCGACCAGGCCAGAAGGGGCTGAACCATGTGGCATTTCACCAAGCCTGGCAGCAGCCACCATCCGGCAAGCCCCGAACCGCGCCAGGAGGCGAGCTTCGAGGAACGCCGGCTGATGACGGTCGGCGACGCGGGTGCCTTCGCTCACCGCGATGTCCACACCGACCTCAAGGTCGAGCTTCACCAGCGCCTCATTTCGCTCATCAATCTGTCGGCGCTCGAGAACCTCAGCCGCGCGCAGATCGAGGACGAGGTCGGCGACATCATCCGCGAGGAACTCGACAAGCAGGATTGGCCGCTGAACCAGCAGGAGCGCAAGCAGCTAGTCGGCGATGTGCTCGACGAGCTCCTCGGCCTCGGACCGCTCGAACCCCTGCTCAAGGACGCCACCATCACCGATATCCTGGTCAATGGGGCAAGCCGGGTGTTCGTCGAACGTTTCGGCGTGCTCGAGCAGACGCCGGTGCGGTTCAAGGATGACCGGCACCTCATCCGCATCATCCAGAAGATCGTCTCGGGGGTCGGCCGCCGGGTCGATGAATCGGCGCCGCTGGTCGATGCGCGACTGTCCGACGGCAGCCGCGTTAATGCGGTGGTGCCGCCGCTCGCCATCGACGGGCCGCTGCTGTCGATCCGCAAATTCGCCAAGGTCCCGATCAGCATGGAACGGCTGATCGAGATCGGCTCGATCCCCGCCGCGGTGGCCGAAGTGCTGCGCGCGGTGGTCATGGCCCGGCGTAACGTGCTCATCTCGGGCGGCACGGGATCGGGCAAGACGACGCTGCTCAACGCCATGTCCGCGGCGATCGACGAACGCGAGCGGATCGTCACCATAGAGGATTCCGCCGAACTCCAATTGCAGCAGGTCCATGTCGCGCGGCTCGAGACGCGGCCGCCCAACACCGAAGGCCGCGGCGAGATCACCCAGCGCGACCTGGTCAAAAATGCGCTGCGGATGCGGCCCGACCGGATCATCGTCGGCGAGGTGCGGTCGGGCGAGGCGTTCGACATGCTGCAGGCGATGAACACCGGTCACGATGGGTCGATGACTACCGTCCACGCCAACAGTCCGCGCGATGCCCTGTCGCGCGTCGAGCAGATGATCGGCATGAGCGGCATCGACATCGCACCGCGCTCGGCGCGCGCGCAGATCGCCTCCGCGATCAACGTCATCATCCAGGTCTCGCGCCTGGCGGACGGACGACGGCGGCTGATCAGTCTGGCCGAGATCACCGGCATGGAGGGCGACATCATTAGCCTGCAGGAAATCTTCCGCTTCCGGCAGACCGGGATCGGCGCCGACAATCAGGTGCTCGGCCGGATCGAGGCGACCGGGGTGCGCCCGCGCTTCATCGAGCAGCTGCTCAATCACGGCATCAATCTTCCGGGCGACCTCTTCCGTCCCGACGCGAAGCTCGACGCATGACCGAGACCGTGCTCCGCGCGCTGCTGCTGGTCTGCGTTTTCGCGGCCGTACTGCTGATCGTCGAAACGCTGATCGCCGGGGTGATGCGCAGCCGCGGCGACGGCAAGGCGATCAATTACCGGTTGAGCCTGATCAAGCGCGGCCACAGCAGCGAGCAGACGCTGCAGCTGCTGCGGCGCAACGCCAGCGTGGTCCCCACCACCCTGCCCCCGCTGCTGCGCGGGTTGGCGCTGCGCTTGGAACGCTTGCTGGTCGCTGCCCGGCTGACCATTCCCACCGCCCGGCTCATGCTGATCCTGCTGATCGCGCCGGTCGTCGTCTTCGTGCTGCTCCTGCTTCTCGCCAGCATGCTAGGCGTGACGATGAATCTCGGCCGCATGCTGCTGCTGGCGACCATGGCCGCGCTGATCGGCGGATTGCTACCGCTGATGGCGCTCCAGGTCCGCGCCAACCGCGCGCGCAAGAAGATGGAGGATCAGTTCCCCGTCGCGCTCGACGTCTTCATTCGCGGCCTTCGCGCGGGCTATCCGATCGCCGCCGCGCTCGATCTGCTCACGGTTGAATTGCCCGACCCGATCGGCAGCGAATTCGGGCTCGTCACCGACGAGATCACCTACGGCGCCGACCTGCGCGAGGCCCTGCTGGCGATGGCCGAGCGCTGGGATTCGGACGACATGCGGATGTTCGTCGTGTCGCTGTCGGTGCAGCATGAGACCGGTGGCAATCTGGCCGAGGTGCTGGCCAATCTGTCGGCGGTGGTGCGTGAGCGCCATTCGATGATGCTCAAGGTGCGCGCGCTGTCGAGTGAGGGGCGGATGACCGCGGTGATGCTGACCGCCCTGCCGGTCCTAACACTGGTCGCCTTGTTCCTGCTCAACCCGGGCTTCTACCTCGACGTCGCCAGCGATCCGATCTTCGTACCCGGATTTGTCGGCCTCATCGTCTTCTATGCGGTCGGCTTCTTCTGGATCCGCCGCCTCGTCGACTTGAAGGTGTAACGATGCTCGACCTCTTCACCCGCTACCCCTCGCTGCGATTGCTGATCCTCGGGCTGCTGTTCGTGGCGGTCGTCAGTGTCTCCTACGCCGGCGCGGCCGCGCTGGTCGGACGCGAGCGGGCGCGGCGGCGGATCGCGGAGGCGGGCGGCGCGGTCACCGCCATGCCGGACGATCCTCGCTTGCCGTCCTTGCGCGCTTATGCCGGTGAGAGTGCCTGGGCCCGGCTGGTCGACACGCTCGAGAAGCGCGGCTTGTCGCTCGTCGACAGCAAGGACGACACGCTGCGCAACCGGCTGGTCGCCGCCGGCTACACAGCTCCCTACGCGCCGCGGCTCTACACGCTCATTCGCCTGAGCCTGGTCATCGGCCTGCCATTGCTGGTCCTCGCCTCGCTGCTGCTCGGCTCGGGATCGCCCGGCATCCTGCGCATCTACGTCGAGTTCGTCGGCGCGGCGCTCGCCGGGCTCTACCTCCCCGCCCTGTTCATTCGCGCCAAGGCCGATCGGCGACGCGAGGAGATCGTCCGCTCCTTTCCCGACGCGCTCGACCTCATGCTCGTCTGCGTCGAGGGAGGGCTCGGGCTCGAAGCGGCGTTCGGGCGGGTCGGCATGGAATTGACGCAGGCGCATCCACTGCTGGCGGAGCAATTCGGCGAAGTGGTCCTCGAATTGCGCGCGGGCCGGAGCCGGGAGGACGCGTTGCGGCGGCTGGCGGACCGCACGAATGTCGACGAGGTCCGCGCCTTCGCGACACTGCTGATCCAGTCGACCAAGCTCGGTACGTCGATCGGCCAGACCTTGCGGAGCTATGCCGCCGAGATGCGCGAGAAACGCCGCATGCGCGCCGAGGAAAAAGCGCACCGCCTGCCGGTGTTGCTGTCGGTGCCGCTGGTGGCGTGCATGCTTCCCGTGATGATCGGCGTCCTCATGCTGCCGGCGGTGATCCGCGTCATGCGGTCGGTCGTCCCGGCGTTGGTCGGTTAGGCGGGGGATATTTATGCGCAGACCGCTCACGATTGTCGCTTTGCTGGCCACCGCGGGCTGCGTCGGGCAGACGGCGCAACATTTGAGCATCCAGGCGCAGTCAAGTTCGCCGGTGCCGGTCTCCGGTTCGGCCGCGGAGCGCGTCGCGTACGGCGACGCGCAATATGCGCTGGGCAATGTCGCGCTGGCGCTCGAAAGCTATCGCCGCGCGATGCGTCAGGCGCCCGAGGACATGCGCGCCCTGGTCGGCGCGGCGCGCTGCTACGACGCGATGGGGCGGTTCGACCTGGCGCGGCGCCACTATGAGAGCGCACTGGCGCTTGCGCCTGCCGACACGTCCATCCTCGCGGCACTGGCGACATCGCTGAGTCAGGCGGGTGACACGGCCGGCGCCGCGCAGGTGCGGCAGGAGATCGCCAGCCTCGTCGACCGGTCGGCCACCGTGGTCTTGCCCGCGGCCACACCAGCGCCCGAAGCGCGGGTGGCCAAGGCTGAACCGGCCTCTCTTCCCCCTGCCGCTGCCTTGCCCATGGCCGCCGACGAGCGCGCCGCCGCCCGGCCACGGCTGGAACGGCTGTCGTTGAGCGAAGTCGCTCTGGTCACGAAGGGGCCGATCCGCTGGGCGGCGCTGAAGCTGGCGGAGCGGTCGCCCGCGCCGGTCCTAATCCTCAACGCCGCGCGCAAAGCCGGCCTGGCGGCACGCACGCGCGACGACCTGGTCCGCGCCGGCTGGCGTAGGCTTGCGATCGGCGATGCGCCGCAGGTGCGCGAGCATAGCCTGGTGCTCTACCCCGACGCCCGGCGTGAGGAAGCCGAACGGCTTGCGCGCGGACTGCCAACTGCCCGACTGAGACGAAATGCCGACCACCGGATCGTCATGCTGCTGGGGAAGGATGCGGGCACAAGCCAGCGCTACGCACGCGAACGATGATCGCCGCTTTGTCCGCCCTTGCGCTCGCCGCCGCGACTGTGACCCCTTCCCCGCCGGCCGCCGCGGCGCCGCTCGTCGACGCGGCACGAGCGCTCGAGGCCGGACGCACCGGCCAGGCACGCGACATGATCGAGCGCGCCGTCGCGGACGGCAGCCATGGTCCCGCCATCGACCGCCTGCTCGCGCGTCTGGCTCTCAGCGAGGCACGCAACCCGGAAGCGCTGGCACAATATCGCGCGCTGCTTCGGGATGCACCCGCCGACGTGGAGGCGCTGACCGGCGCCGCAACGGCCGCCCTTCGGCTCGGTCAGGATCACGACGCGCTCAGCTTGGCCCGCACGGCCGCGGCGCAGGCGGGATCAGGCTGGCAGCCCTTCAACCTGCTGGGCGTGCTCGCTGACCGCCGCGGCGACCCGCAAGCGGCCGAAAGGGCTTATGGCGAAGCGCTGCGCCGGGCACCGGACGAACCGGCCTTGCTCAACAATGCCGGCTGGTCGCGCGTGCTGCGCGGCGACTGGCGCGGCGCCGAGCCGCTGTTCGCGAGGGCTGCCCAAGCCGATGCGGGCAATCGCAAAATCGCGAACAATCTCGAACTCGTCCGCGACGCGCTGGCCGATCAGCTTCCGCAACGGCGCCCGGGAGAGAGCAGCGACAATTATGCGGCGCGTCTCAACGATTGCGGCGTGGTCGCCCGGCTGACCGGCGACGAGCGCCGTGCCGTCGCGGCCTTCGCCCGCGCCATCGACACTCGTGAGCATTGGTTCGAACGCGCGCAGAACAATCTCGACCTGGGCAGGACGGCGAGCCGATGAGCCTGCTCAATTCGGCTCCGAACTGGCTCGCCATCCTCCTGTCGCTCGTGCTGCTGGCCGCGGCGGCACAGGACATCATCGTGCGCAAGATTTCCAATTATCTCGTCCTGGGTGTGATCTTGCTCGGGATCGTCGCGGTAGCGGTCGTCGGCCCAGTCGTGGCCCTGTGGCAGAACGCCGCCTTGTTCATCCTCGCGCTGGGGATCGGAATGGCGGTCTATTCGAGCGGGATCCTGGGGGCCGGGGACGTGAAGCTGCTCTCGGCGGTCATCCTGTGGAGCGATCTCAAGGGCGCGCCGCGTCTGATCGCCGCCGTGTTCATCGCCGGCGGGATCATCGCCGTCGTCATGCTCCTCCGGCTGATCCTGAACCGCACACCCGCGGGCGAGCGACTGCAGCAGCGCCGCAGCGTGCCCTACGCGGTCGCGGTCGCCGGCGGCGCGCTGCTCATCATCTGGTACGGGCGGCCGCTCGGCTTCTAGCGCCGCACGCCCGGCGCATAGACCCACTTCCACGTCACGCCAGCGGGCAGCGCATCGGCCTTGGCCTGGGCCGGCATGGTCGCACCGGCAGCCGCCAAGGGAACCGACGTCGTCGGACCCTCCCCCCGCCAGGCCAAGGCGAAATGGCTATGATCCTGTTCATCGAGCGATTCGACCAGATGGAAGCCCGCCGCCCTGATCATGGCATCGAGCTGCGCATGCCTGACGCCGGGGGCGCGGACCAGATCGATCGCTCGTCCCCGCAGGTGATAGCTGTTGGGGACGCCGCCCACCGCGCGATTGTGCTCGAACGATCGAAAGGTCGAGGTCACCCGGCCCCAGCCGCGAAGCAGCGCGACCGCTTCCGCGAGCGAACGCGAGCCGCCAGCGGAAAAATGGCGCGGCATTGACGGGACTGCCGCGGTGAAGGGCCGAAGCGTCAGCGGGCGCACGCCGGTCTGGGGAAGGATGCGCTCACCAAAGTCGGTGGGCGCGCTCTCGCCGGCCCACGCGGGCATCGCCGCGGTCGTGGTCCATGCCGCCAAGAACGCTGCGAGAATTTGCTGCCGCATGCCGCTGCCCCCAACCGCTCGGTAAAAGCGAGTTTAACCCGGTCGCACGGTTGGCTCAACCGCTTTCGTTCGACGATGGCCATTAGCCTGCAAGTTCGGTTGCCTTCCGCGCCCGGCCCGCGCAGCATCACTGCCATGAGCCCTCGCCTGTCCGCCCTCCTCGCCCCTTTGTCCCTCCTGCTCATTGCGGCCGCGCCGGGCGAGGAGGCGTCCTGGCGCCGGCAGGCGGAGCGGGTCACGATCACGCGTGATGATTGGGGCATCGCGCATATTCACGGGAAGAGCGACGCCGACGCGGTGTTCGGCATGGCCTATGCGCAGTCCGAGGACGATTTCCCGCGGATCGAGGCCAATTACCTGACCGCGCTCGGGCGGACCGCCGAAGCCGAAGGCGAGAAGGCGCTGTGGCAGGACCTTCGCGCGCGCCTCTACGTCAGCGAACCCGAGCTCAAGGCGCATTATGCCGCAAGCCCGGCGTGGCTGCGGAGCCTGATGGACAGTTGGGCGGCGGGGACGAATTTCTACCTTGCACGGCATCCCGAAGTGCGGCCGCGGGTGCTGACCCGGTTCGAGCCGTGGATGGCGCTGTCCTTCACCGAAGGCAGCATCGGCGGCGACATCGAGCGGATCGACCTCAAGGCGCTCGCGGCTTTCTATGGCGGGCCATCGGTCAAGGTCGCGGCGCGCGCACTCGACACCGAGCCGCGCGGCTCGAACGGGATCGCGATCGCGCCCAAGCTGACCGCCGACGGGGGCACGCTGCTGCTGATCAATCCACACACGAGCTTTTACTTCCGCGCCGAGCAGCAGGTCTCGAGTGATCAGGGGCTCGACGCTTATGGCGCGGCGACCTGGGGGCAGTTCTTCATTTACCAGGGATGGAACCGCCACGCTGGGTGGATGCACACCTCGAGCGGGGTCGATAATGTCGACCAGTTCGCCTACCGGCTCGGCCGAAGTCCGGGCGGGGCATGCTATGTTTATGGCGCTGCGTGCCGGCCTTTTGGCAAGCGCCCGATCACGCTGCGCTATCGCACCGCCGACGGACGGCTGGCGACACGGCGCTTCACCGCCTTGATGACTCACCGCGGGCCGGTCGTGCGCGAAACGGGCGGGCGCTATGTCGCCTTCGCGATGATGGATCGGCCGGTTGAGGCGCTGCAGCAGAGCTTCCTGAGGACCCGGGCGACCGACCTCAAGAGCTTCATGCGGGTGGCGCAGCTGCGCGCCAACAGCAGCAACAATACCGTCTTCGCTGACGATCACGGCGAGATCGCTCTGCTCGCCCCTCAGTTCATGCCGATGCGCGATCCCCGGGTCGACTACACCAGCGACCAGATCGACGGGAGCAATCCGGCGACCGACTGGCGCGGGCTGCATGCGGTGGAGACGCTGCCCAACACGCTCAACCCGCGCGGCGGCTGGGTCTTCAATTCGAACGACTGGCTCTATTCGGCGGCGGGGCCGGACTCGCCGAGGCCCGGCGACTATCCGCCTTACCTCGACATGGCCGGGGAGAGTTATCGAACCATCCATGCGACGCGGCTGCTGTCGGCGCCGGGGGCGTGGAGCCTCGATCGCTTGCAGACGGCGGCCTACGACAGCGCGCAGCCGTCGTTCGAAATCCTCGTGCCGCTGCTGGTCAAGGCGTGGCGGGCGCTGCCCGCGGGCGATGCGCGGCGGGCGCGGTTGGCCGAGCCGGTCGCGGCATTGTCGGCGTGGGATAAACGCTGGTCGACGGCGTCCATCCCGACCACGGTGGCGCAATTTTGGGGTGATGAGCTGTGGCGCGTCGTCGGTGCGCGCAAATATGACGATCACCGGAACGTCTTCCGCCACCTCGAAGCGACGAGCGATGGGGAGAAACTGGACGCGCTGGCACGCGGTCTCGATCGACTCCAGCGCGACTTCGGCGGGTGGAAGGTGCCGTGGGGCGAGGTCAATCGCTTCCAGCGGATCTCGAGCGCGATCGATACGCCGTTCGACGACCGCGCGCCGAGCCTGCCGGTCGGCTTCACCTCGAACAAATGGGGCTCGCTCGCCTCCTTCGGCGCGGCGCCCAAGAACACGCGGCGGTGGTACGGGACCAACGGCAACAGCTTCGTCGCGGTGGTCGAGTTCACGCCTCGGGGGCCCCGCGCCCGCGCCGTCTCCGCCGGCGGCGAGAGCGGTCATCTCGGCTCGGCGCATTTTGCCGACCAGGCCGCGCGCTATGCCGCCGGGGATCTGCGCCCGGTCTATTTCACGCCGGCTGAACTCGCGGCGCATGTCGTGCGGCGTTATCGTCCGGGCGACTGAGCCTCGTCTCCGACGACGCGGCCGTCTTTGATCACCAGCCGGACCCGCCGCGCCGCGCCGATGTCGGCGGTGGGATCGCCCGCAAGCGCGACGAGGTCGGCGCGAAGCCCGGCGGCGACCCGCCCGCGATCGGCGAGCCCGAAGGCGCGGGCATTGCCCGAGGTGGCGGCGATCATCACCGCCGCCGGGGTCATGCCACCCGCAACCATAAGCTCCATCTCGCGCGAATTGTCGCCGTGCGCGAACACTCCGACGTCGCCACCGACGCAGAGATTTACCCCCGCCTTGCGCGCGGCGGCGAAGGAGGAGCGGCTGAGCGCGACGCTCGCCGGCGCGGGGTCGGCGCCGGTCCAGCCCGAGTAATGCGCAACCGCGTCGGCGGCGGCGAGCGTCGGGCACAAGGTCATGCCGCGCTGGCGCATGGCGGCGAAGATGTCGGGAGTGCCGCCATAGCCATGCTCGATCGTGTCGGCGCCCGCCGCGATCGCTCGCCGCATGCCCTCGGCGGTTGCACTGTGCACCGCGACCGGGCGGCCGGCATCGTGCGCGGCGGCGACCGCGGCGGTCATCTCGGCGAGCGACAGCGTCGGGCGGGAGGGCTCGCCGGGACCGTAGCGATAGTCGGCGTAGAGCTTCACCACGTCGGCGCCCGCGGCGATCTGGTCACGGACGGCGCGAACAATTTCCTCGACCCCGCTGACTTCCTGTGCGCCTTGGGGGATGGCGACCCCCGGCTCGAACCCCTTGGGACCGTAGGCACCGCGTGCGACGATCGCCCGGGTGGCGACGAGCAGATGGGGTCCGGGCACGATGCCCTGATCGATCGCCTGACGGAGGCCGACGTCGGCGTAGCCCGCGCCCTCGGTGCCGAGGTCACGTTCGGTAGTGAAGCCCGCCAGCAGTGTCTGACGCGCGTGGATCACCGCGCGGGCGGTGCGCAGCGCGAGCGGCTCATTGAGCACCTGCG
>Ga0316228_1003529_pt1 | contig 12436 bp, 10 predicted proteins | sample TBH18021metaG_FD_206005 | JGI IMG/M metagenome (GOLD analysis project Ga0316228, IMG submission 206005) | Freshwater microbial communities from Trout Bog Lake, Wisconsin, USA - TBH18021 | ecosystem: Environmental > Aquatic > Freshwater > Lake > Hypolimnion/Profundal zone | place: USA: Wisconsin... | reverse complement strand
GTCCCATCTCGTGAATGGCGATATGATCGATGATATTCGGCGTGAATTTGTGTTCGTTGGGTTGCCATCCGACCATCATCTTATTCATAATAAAATCAATGTCCTCATTTATAATCATCTCGCGATCATATCGGAGTGCATTCAGCATTGCCTCATTGACCAAGTTCTCGATTTGAGCACCGGACAATCCCGAAGTGATATCGACCAGATTCGCCAAGGAAATCTTGGCATCATATGGTTTGCCTTGCGTGTGAATTCGCAAGATGGCCTCGCGGGTTTTCTCGTCGGGATTCCCGATGAAAATGCGCTTATCCACGCGTCCAGGACGTAAAAGGGCGGGATCCAAGAGATCCGCGCGATTCGTTGCGCCCACCAAGAATATCCCCGACGAATTCTTGAATCCGTCCAGTGCAACCAGCAATTCATTGAGAGTATTGTCCCGCTCTGTTCCGGATTGTTCGCCATCCCCCGACCTGCGACGACCGACTGCATCGATCTCGTCAATAAAGACGATGACGGGGGCGTTTTTCTTGGCCAATTCGAACAATTCGCGAATGCGTGAAGACCCCACACCCACATATTTTTCCTGAAACTGGGAACCGGAAACGGCGATAAACGCGATTCGCGCCTCTCCCGCCAATGCCTTGGCCAAGAGTGTTTTGCCATTTCCGGGGGGGCCCTCAAAGATGAGACCTTTCGGGATACGGACGTTGAATTTCGTATATTTGGTGAAATTCGACAAAATATCGACACATTGCGAAAGTTCGGCCTTGACGTTGTCATAGCCACCCACGTCGGAAAATCGAATGGGGAAATCAGTAACGACTTCAAAATTCTCGGACTTTTTCGAGGCCCGGCGCTTAAACGAAGCAAAGTTCTCGTCTTGGTCGCTATTCCATCGAGGGCCACCACCACCACCACCACCGCCACCAAAGTTAAATCCGAATCCATTATTGTTGCTGCTTGGCATACCATCGTCTTCTTCCTCTTCCTCATCCTCCTCATCATATTCTTCGTCATCATCCTCGTCCTCATCATCCGAATTTAATCCAAACATATCAAAATCGCCATCGGGAATCCCGTGAATTCCGTTCGGACCAATGATGATTCGAATTCCTCCACTCCCCCGTTTTGCCCGATTGCGACGTGCGGGAGGAGGCTTTGGTGTAGAAGAAGAAGAATTGGAAGACAGAGTTTCATTTAATGCACGTAAAAACTCGACCGCGCGATCATCGAGTCCAAGAATACTCGCATCTTGGACAGTAATATTATTCGAGTTTAATCGACGCACGTATTTTTCATAATAATTGGGAGAAAGTGGATATTTACCACTGCCTCCGATATTACCCGCCCAACGCCGCAACAAAGAAGAGGATGGGGATGGGGATCGAAGTTGCCAAGAAGAAAATCCTTGAAATCCGGACACGAGAATACTCGATATAGAAACGACAAAAAGAATGTCGCGAATCATCTTGAGAGTATTGTTTTGCAACTTTTATATTGTATTGTCCAAGAATGTTTTTTACAACCTTGGACAATTTGCACCGATAAATGATTTCGAAAATGGCCAAAAACGAACAAAAAGCCTTCGAAAATCGACAAATTCAGAAAAAAATGAAAAAATGAAAATGAAATCTTAGACATTTGAGTTTTTTTTTCGGAAAAGTTTTCCCTTTTTGTAAAATCGATTCTACATTTCTCCCAATAACGCAAAGATTATCGGCTGATCGATCTGATGGAAAGGGGGGCACGGCAAAGGAACTAGCAAGGGCACGGCAAAGGAACTAGCAAGGGCACGGCAAAGGAACTAGCAAGGGCACTGCAAAAACCTAATGCAAAAAAGTGTAGGCAGAAAGCTTGGACTTTAGTGATTGTGTCATCGAATGAAGCGTCGAAGTGGTTGTTTTGAGTTGCAAGCTGGCATTGGTAATATATTGGATATCGGGATTGCTATTCATCGCCACACTCACACCCTCTTCGCAGATCACGCTCCAATTATCGATGGTAGAAACCGCCTTGTCGATAATGTTTTGCTCCTCACTCGATAATTCGGCATTTACGGGGATGACGGCGGAATTCGACGGATCGACGAAATAGCTGATATAACCCATCGCACACGTGATTTCATCCATCACATTTTTGAGAACGACAGCGGTATCGTGGGCAGATTTGGGCAATTGGAAAGTGGAAGTGGCCAAGATGGTCTCTTTGAATTGCGCAAACACCTTGGACAAATTCACGATTTTGCCGAGAGCGATGGAAATCGACGTCAAAAACTCGATATCATTAATAATATTGACATTCTCTAGTCTCACGATAAAACTGGTAAAAAGCGCACTCAAATCGTCAGCGGCTTGGGCGAATTCATTGAACCCCTCAATGTCCACATCGAGTTGCATCTGTTTACTTTCGTTGGCAATTTTGCTCGCGGCGACGAAAAGCTCGGTATAATCATCGACCGTACCTTTGCCTTGGAAATCCGAACAATTAATTTCGCTGGCATAAAGTTTGATTTGATTCACCAAGATTCCGGAAGCGCTACTAGGATCCGAATCGTCGTCATATACTTGGACAGTCTCTATCAAATTCTCGGTGATTTGAATATTGCTCGATTGATCCGTCGTAATAAATGTCACTTGTGTGACATTGGTCCCATCCGCGGTCTGGCCTTGTCTCGTCGTGATTTCCGTGCCCGAAGAATCGACGACCCGATTCAATGTATATACGACGATGGGGGGGTAAATGACTGCCCCGGAAACATCGACCTCGAGATAACTGACCACGTTGGTCGACGGGTCGACGGTAAAATAATTGCCAGAGGAATCGGTGTGATAATACGTAATATTTCCCGAGATGTCTGTAATATGGGAGACATTTCCCGATACATCGACAGTATAACTGCTCACATTGTGTGAACTGTCTGTGTTATAATAAGTGGTTTGGCCCGTGTAATCGACGAAACAAACGATATCGCCGGAAGAGTCGACCGTATAACTGGATTGGTTGCCGGAAGCATCCGATTGATAATTGGTGGTATTGCCGGACGCGTCTTTCACATGATGGTAGTGGTGCTGCGAGTTATTGCTCATTGAACAACTCTATACTATAAAATCGATTATAAATTATGCAGACAAAATGCGGCTAAAATGGACTGCATTATCAGGTAACGTGGCAATATTGTAATTACAAAATTACAATATTACATTACTGTTATTATAATATATAATACAATATATACAATGGTAAAAGTATGTATTTTACAAACAGATAATAGACCTTCATTAGATTATTTGTTAAAAACACAAGAGGTTAATAGAAAGTTTTGTAACATTTTACAATACGATTATAGATTTATGTATCTGAATAATATTTATAATGTTGATAATAAAACTGCAAAAATATATATTGTAAATAAATTTTTACAAAACAATAATGGATATGATATTTTAATATTTTTAGATAGTGATGCTTGGATACAAAATGGTTATTGGTTGAATGATGTAATTAATAATTTAACTGATAATGAAGAAACGCAAGGTTGTTTTTCACGAGACCCATATATTAAAAAAAATACATTTATAAATAGTGGGTCATTTATACTAAAAATAAATAATTTTACAAAAAATTTTTATAATGAGTTAATTACGAATTTGGAGAATGATATAAAAAATAATATTTTTAATAAATATGGTTGGGAAGACCAATATTATATAAGTAAATATGTATTTGAAAATAAAGAAAAATTCACCATTTTTGCTCCAGATATATTGAACACTCCAATTGGAAAGGTATTACGACATAATTGGGCTAAAAATCAAAAAATGAACGATGATTTGAGTATATTAAATTCTAATATAAATGACTTATGTATTGATAACACTTTTTTTAACGAAAAAGATTATTATGATAAAGAATCTTTTCCAAATATGATTGAGTATGGTTACGAATATTTTAATTAAAACATTAAAACATTATCCATAATCATAATCAGCGTTTGGAATGTGAAAAGGTGTAATATTTGTTGTCTATATTCCAAATAGTAGTTATAAGCGCAGATCGACGAAAATTCATACATAATCCCACTCCACCATTTGAGCAAAATCTTGGGCCAAGGCGCCAAACAACCATCGCCGCAATTCGCCGCGTCTACGATCCTCGTGTATTTTGCTGAATCCATTGATTTTGCGCATCGAGGCGATGTTTTTTTCCTTCTCTTCGTCCGTGGAATGAATGCGTTCTGAATGTATCATTTGCCACTTGATGAATTCTTGGAGAAATCGATGAGCGAGTCGTTTGATCCACCGTTCAAACGTATCCGCGTCCAAGATTCGCCAATCCACAATGTCCGTAGTGGGCGATTTTGCCCAAATATAAATCGTACCTGGCTTCTGTGTAAATGCGCGGATCGGCAAGGCCGTTGTCCCCGCCACAAATATATTTTTTAAGCAATGCAACATTCCGTCCGTCAAATCGCCCTCAAACACCTTCTCCAAATCGGCCGTATCCACCGGAGTCGCGCGAATCCAATCCTCAAATGCAATCGTGGGGAGTGGGCACGACGGACTATGCAGCCACTCCAAAATCACCTTTTTCTTTCGTGTGATCACACTCCCTTTGAGACTAATCACCTCTTTTTGTAATTTAGCGACTTGCACGCTCAAATGTTGAATCAGTTTGTATTGTTCTTGGGCACTGGGCAATTGCTCATATGCATCGAATTCACGTTCGCGCACACTTCTTCTTCGAAAGAAGAACTCGCACGTGAGGGTGTGTTGGTCATATAGATCTTTGAATCGAAAATGCCGGTCACAGAATGCACAATAATTTTCCACCACAAGACTGTTTGTAATCGTATTCGTATTCGTCGTTGTCATATTGGATAGGATCGGTTCGGATCGGGCTGGTTAATTCGATCCGTATTGGATCGAATCATTTTCAATTTTGTGGTTATAAGAATAAAATATGTAAATAATTTCAGCGAATATATTATTATCTACTTTCATCTACTCAAATGAGCAAATATTTTGACGATAAGAATGCTCTATTTATGGAACCCAAAGTCACGCAATATGGAAGTCAAATGATTATGACCAACGTTAGTCCACCCATAAAACGCAAATTCCTGAACATCGACACGAAATATCGGGATGCATATGATGCTACGCGACCGGCAAATTATAACATCACTTTGTCCGAGCGGATCAATAATATAAAAAGTATGCGATTAAGTGCGATTGAGGTGCCGATGACATTTTATAACATCTCGGCGAATTTAGGTAATAATGTGTTTACTATCACTGTAGTCGGGGTAAAAGCCACCATTGTAATTCCCGATGGACAGTATGACATCCAATCTTTGGTCGATGCCGTCAATGGTCAGATTGAAGAGGCGGGACAGCCGTATCCCAATATCATTTTTTCCGTAGAAGACAACTTTTGCGTATTTTCGAACTCCGATCTGTATAATGAATATTTCATCGATTTTGACGTGAATATCCAAGGTGCGATGGATATGAACAATCTAATGTTTAAAATGGGATGGTTGATGGGGTTTCGATTGCCCTCGTATATGATTCCACCGATGACAAATATGTCCAGTCTATCCTTCTTGGACTTGAACGGCCCGCGTTATCTCTATTTGGTATTGGATGAGTTCCAAAATTCGAATCCGCATTCCTATGTAACTTTGTCCCGAACTTGCGAAATTAATCAAAATGTACTGGCTCGCATCACGATGAATCCGATCGATTATCCATTTGGTACAATTCTGCCGGCAAATACGTCGAATGGTTTCTTGGTACCGGATCAACGAGTTTATTCCGGACGAATCAATTTAGAACGAATGAATGTTCAACTCATAAATGAAAACGGAATACCGATGGATATGAATGGGATGGATTTCTCGTTTTGTATGGAATTAGAGTACGAATAAAATTGAACCCTGCAAAAATGAAGTGGAGTGAGTATAAATAAACTAATCAACCAATCACCACAAATCAACCGACCAACCGACCAACCGACCCGATGTCTGACCAAAGAATGAATTCAAATACGAATACAAATACAAATACATTGCCCATTCACGATCTTTCTCTAGAACAGCGCTATGCCTTTGAGAAATTCAAGCGGGGAGAGAATCTCTTCATTACGGGGCCTGGTGGAACGGGCAAAACGCGACTCATCGAATATCTAGTAAATCACGCCAAATCGACGGCCCAACCTTTCCAAGTGTGCGCGATGACCGGTTGCGCCGCGATCTTGTTGCCCGAGTGCAATGCACGCACACTCCATTCGTGGAGTGGAATTCGGCTGGCAAAGGGACCCAAACACCGGGTCGTTTCTAGCGTGGTCAAAAACAAGTCTGCTCGCGCAACCTGGCGTAAAGTAAAACTGCTGATCATCGATGAAGTCAGTATGATGTCCGTCAAAATATTCGAGATATTGGAAGAAATCGCACGATCCACGCGACTCTCCGCCCTCCCCTTTGGCGGTATTCAAGTCGTTTTTACCGGCGATTTCTTCCAATTACCACCCGTCGGTTCCTCGGGTGAGCCAGATACGGAGGCATTTTGCTTTGAAAGTGCGGTTTGGCCACGCGTATTTCTCAGAAACAATCTCGTCGAACTCCGCACCATTTTCCGACAGACCGATCCCCTTTATAAGGAAATTTTGCTACAGGTACGTACGGCGACATTGACGAAGGAAAACGAGCAGATTTTGCAGAGAAATGTGAAGCGACCATTTGATCCCGCGCAGTATAATGGATGCTATCCGACCAAATTATTTCCGACACGTGCCAAGACCGATTATCTGAATCATATGATGTTTAGCAAGTTGGAAAGTCCGGAATTTGTGTTTACTTGCGTGAAAAAGACGGCGTGTCGCACATTCCTGGAGACAAACACGGCATTGTCCTTGGAACAAATTTCGACGGGGGCAAATCTGACGAGTGCAGAAGTGGATTATGAGGTTCAACAGATAATGTCGAATTCGTCGATCCAAGATGCGTTGTCCCTGAAGGTGGGCGCGGTAGTGATGTGTACCGTCAATCTGGATATGGACCAGGGGATTTGCAACGGCGCACAAGGAATTATTACCGAAATCTTGGACGACACCTCGATTCCTACCGTGATTGTCCAATTCGTGAATGGCATTAGTCGGCCGATTCACCCCCATTTCCGGCAATCGGAAGAATATCCAACCATTGCACTCGGGCAAATCCCGCTTTGTCTCGCTTGGGCATTGACGATCCATAAGATCCAGGGGGCCACCTTGGCGATGGCAGATATCGACGTGGGAAATCAAATATTCGAATACGGTCAAACCTATGTGGCGCTTTCTCGGGTTCAATCTCTCGACGGATTATATTTGGCCGCGTTTCACGCCCATCGGATTCGTGCGAATGAACGAGTGCGTGCATTTTATTCGGAGTTTCCGAAAATAAATATGGCGGCCGAACTGGAGGCAATGGCGGCGACCGTGACCGTGACCGCGACCAATTTTGCGCAATACGAATATAAGGAAGAGCAAAGTTCGGTAAAAAAAATACGTCTATAATATATATTTATCATCTCCTCTCATTGTCATCCAACTTTCTTAACAAAATGTCGATCAATATTACAAATTTTTTACGCGGTACAGAGGGAAAGAATGCGAATATGCGTCTGAATTCAGAGGAATTTAAACGATTGGTTTCACCCGTCTATAACGACTTGATCCATAAATTCGACAAACAAGGCATCAAAACGGTGATACAATTGATGGGAAGAGCGATGATGTTTCAAAATGCACACGAAGACCAACAGTTCAAAGATTGGTTCGACTATTTGACCGATCTTGGATCGACCGTGACTCCCAAACTATTACACAGATTTGCAATTGTCCTATTCGAAAGAATCAATGTGTGCTTCCCTGGATTTTCGAGCAGGGAAGAGGATGAGGACATTGAAGAATTTTATAAGAATATGCCCCGGCCAAAATTACCCGAGGATGTTCAAATCGAATTACAATACAACCCAAAAGTGGCACACAGAATGGTCGATCTCGAGAATTGGGCAACACCCCCAGAGTCCGCTTTGACCGGGCCTTCTTCACCAAGAGCCAAATATGTGCGAACACAGAAAAACAAGCAAAAATTCCTGCGTGAAACGAGAAAAAAGTCGAAGAAGGCGCTACCCTCTGGATCTAGAAGACAGACAACGATATAAATATTAGTAAATTTTATTTGATGTACTAATATATACAATATACTACAAATCGATCAATCGTCAAAATGGTTGCGGGCAGTATTTTACCGGTCGCGCTGCACAAAAATAAACTCTATTTTTTATTCGGAAAGGAGAATCCGATGGAAGATAGTTCCAAGGGATTCTCCGATTTTGGAGGGCGAGCCGATGGAAAGGAGAGTCCGTTTGATGCAGCAATGCGCGAGGGCGGCGAAGAATTGACCGGATTCTTGGGAGACAAAGATGCTTTGACTAGATTGGTCGCCAAGAATGGCGGCGTTTTTCCGATTACGGTCGACACGTATCACGTGCACATTTTCGCACTGGAGTTCGACGAAAATTTGCCGAAATATTACAATCAAAACCACCAATTTTTATGGGATCGGATGGATCGCAAAACATTGAACGATTCCAAGCTGTTTGAAAAAATCGAAATACAATGGTTTACCCCGGAAGAAATGCGTAGACGCAAATCGGAATTTCGCGGGTTTTACCAAAACATTGTTTCCGTATTCTTGGACAAAATGCCGGAAATTCGCCAATTCATCAAGTCCCGGCGTGGTCTTGGCCAAGGGTCGAAAAAGAGAACGTTGAAAAATAAGAGAAAATGAAAGAGGAAATGAAATAATAAGAGGACAAATCAAAGACAAGACTCATCAGTCGATAACTAACAAACACTTTCGTTTCTTTTACGCAACCCTTTAGGAGGAGGAGGTGAAGGGTGTGGGGGGATAGAGATGAGGATCGATTTGATTTGATTGCCGCAGAAAGAAGCGAATAAAATCGGATTGTAACATATATCGGTAATAATGGGGGACTTAAATGGGGACATTGATTTAAATATACAAAATTATACGGTCCAAGACATCGAATATTTCTTCGGCTTGGAAGCAATGCCCAATTATACCACAAGTATGGTGGAACAGCGCGAATACGAAATACGAACCCAATTATTCAATGGCGGGAATTTCAATTCCAAATTCAAACGATCGTTCGTCGAATTCATCTCCAGTGCAAAAGAACGTCTCATCAATGAGCGGAATGCGCCACATAATCCATCGACGCTGCAGAAAAACACGCGATTGGACGTCGTCGATTTTCCCAAAGTGAATACGAATCCGCTCACGCGATCCCCCGAATTAATTGCACACCCCGAAACCCCCTATTTATATTCCAATCCCAGCGAATATTTCCAAGGCACGTTGAATCCCCTCAACACTCGAATCCTGACCAAATCGCTCACTATCGATACCAAGTTTCGCGAAAATATGGTGTCTTCTACAAGTTCCGATTTCTTGATACAATTGCCGCTGAAATTGGTCCAGATCGTCTCGATGCAAGTAACGTCAATCGAATTTCCCATTTCCTTTTATGGAATATCGGAAAGCTACGGCAACAATTTCTTATACATCTCCGTAGAACAGATATTACCGGACTCCCAAGACATCGAAATCACGACGCAAGTCTTTGTGATTCCCGATGGGAATTATTATGCGGCGGAATTGATCGATAAACTCAATGAACTTATGGGTTCGAATTGCACGCCCGATATGGAAAATCCGTTTTCATTTGTCCGTTTCAGCTTGGACAAGGAGAGTGCAAGAGTTACCGTTTGTGTTCGCACCGATCTAAATCCGTCAATCCGATCCATTATAATGGATTTTACTCGGACAAAGGGCGGGACGGAGGATTTGACCTATCCACTGACCGCGCGATTGGGATGGAATTTAGGATTTACTGCGTGCAGTTACGCCGGATCGACGACATATGTATCGGATGCCTTGGTCGACCCGTCCCCGATGCGATATGTATATCTATCTGTAGACGATTTTAACAATAGTGTAAACAATGGATTTGTGGCTGCATTTAGCAAATCAATATTGAACCCCAATATTTTAGCGAGAATTACGATTAACGGCGAATACTTTAGCGTAATTACAGATACGACCCGCAATTTGGTCACTGAACCCAGACAATATTTTGGACCGGTAGATATCCAGCGATTGCACGTGCGACTGTTTGATGATCACGGTCGAGTATTGGATATGAATAATATGAATTTTTCGTTTTGCTTGACGTTCAAAATGTTGTACAATCTGTAGTTGCATTGTATTCACTGCCAAAATGTTGTTCTTGGATCGAATCTGGGATCGAATCTAATATCTGATATTTTATATCAGATATATGCCCTATTCTTTGCGTAAGATGCCAAGAAAAAGATGTTATCGTGTCTTTAATTCACAGACGAAACGTGTAATGTCCAAGTGTACGAGCAAGGCCAAGGCCCAGAGTCAGATTCGTTTGTTGCGGGCGATCCAATATAACAAGAATTTTGTTCCGAGAACTATGTCCGTTCGTCGAACCCGAAAGAATAAATCGCGAAAAATGCGGGGCGGTACGGGGCTTTTGTCGGGGGTTGCATCTACATCGGTACCACTAAATGCAATATATCCGCCGACGAGTCCGGATTCACAAAATGATGTGATTATTCCGGCGACGGTTCCGCTGTATACACAACCCCCGCGCACGTTCTGGTAGTGGATATTGCGCGGGGACTTGTGTACATTCGTTTGTTTTGCCTATTCACCAAAAAAATATATATGAATATATTTTATAATTCGTGAAATGCCATCTATGAAGAAGAGTCGCCGCCGTCGTACAATGAAGAAATTGGGGGGTGGAGAGAAGAGACACGGCGAGTATTGCAAGAAGAGTGAGGAATGTATGAAGGGGAACGTATGTAGCAAAGATAATGTGTGTGTACCGAGTGTAAACAGAAAAACGCCAAATGCACAGACCATCTCCTTTGGACCGATCGATTCCGTTACACCAAAAAAAAGTGTTTTACGTCGCGTGATGAAGAATTTGACATTCCGTCGACGATAAATATAGGCATTTAGGTAAACAATATTTTCGTAAATAATATATTTTTATGTGAATATATATTATATAATAATGCCCGTTCCCGAATTATATAAGTTTAAAAAAACAAAGAGAAATGAGCCAGTTCAAGTGTTTACAAGAGAGCAGGCAATTCAATACATAGTGGATCAGTGGGGGCCAAAGTATGGAACTAGTGCGGAGGAAGCAGGAGACGAATTGGACGGTGGCTATTCCGCCGATTTTACACGGCTTACTTCCCGCCAGTATAATGCGCGGGTAAAAAAGCAATCCGGCTCACCCCCCACAAGAAGATTGAAGAGATGTCCTCGCGGGACACGCCGAAATAAGGCTACGGGATTATGCACTGCAAAGTAAGCAAACGCTTTCTTCTGTTTACACCCTTGCATTCGTACAAACTTTTTATTTATACGAATAATATGAACCGCCGAATTTTATCTGTATAATCGATAAAACATATAAACCTACCTGTCATCCGTATGATATAGATATTATACAACAATCGAAACTGTACAATGAATATAATGAGTGATGAGCAGCGGGCGGTCCTCGATTATATACGTGCTGGACATAATGTCGTGGTGGATGCCTGTGCTGGTTCGGGTAAATCGACCACGATCCTATCCATTGCCCAAGAATTGACCGGTAAAACTATCCGCCAATTCACCTATAATTCGATGTTGCGACACGAGGTCAAAGAAAAGATTCGCGAGCTTGGACTTTCCAATATCCAAGTTCATACATATCACAGTTTTGCCGTCAAATATTATTCGGAAACCGCTCATACGGACACCGGAATTCGCCAGATTATTCGGCTGAATCTGCCTCCACGTGAACCGATTCCGGTGGTCGATATCCTCGTCTTGGACGAAACCCAAGATATGACCCCCCTTTATTTCCAATTGGTCGTGAAAATGGCGCGGGATAGTATGAGTGCTGGTTCTGGTCCTGGTTCTATTATTGCCCGTCGAACTCCTTCTTCTTTCCAAATGCTAATTTTGGGCGATTATATGCAAGGATTATATGAATTCAAAGGCGCGGATATCCGGTTTTTGACCCACGCGGATCAGTTTTGGTCGATCCTTCCCCATTTACAATCCGAACAATTCCGATTGTGTACGCTGAAGATGTCCTATCGCGTGACCAATCAAATGGCCAAATTCGTGAACCGCGATATGTTGGGCGAAGACCGTCTCCAAGCCTGTCGGGAAGGGGTGCCGGTCATATATATTCGCAGGCCGAGATATCAAATTGAACAGATTGTGGTGTATCAAATCCGCCGTTTGCTCCAAGAAGGAGAAAGCCCGTCC
>Ga0316228_1003526_pt1 | contig 12439 bp, 5 predicted proteins | sample TBH18021metaG_FD_206005 | JGI IMG/M metagenome (GOLD analysis project Ga0316228, IMG submission 206005) | Freshwater microbial communities from Trout Bog Lake, Wisconsin, USA - TBH18021 | ecosystem: Environmental > Aquatic > Freshwater > Lake > Hypolimnion/Profundal zone | place: USA: Wisconsin... | reverse complement strand
CAACCCGGCCGCTGCATGACGGCGAAAAAGAAGGCGTCAATTATTATTTTGTTGATAATACAACGTTTTCCCAGCTGCGTCTTGTGGAAAAAGTCAGCTATTCTGCTCACCTGTACGGGCTGAGCAAAGATGAAGTGCAAACCAAGGTGAATCAACACCCGATTTCTGTGGTCGATGTTGATTTGGAAGGGTTTGAGCAGCTGAAAAAGTTCCTTGCGGAGCGGCTTGAGTCGATTTACATTCTTGTGGACAAGGACGCAATTCTTACCCGCTACCTGGCTCAGGGCCAGAACCCGGAAGAGATCAGAAAGCGGCTTGACTACGCGGAAAGTCAAGGGGAGTTCAATAACTGGCAGAGTGCTGATCATGTGGTGAAAAACACCGGCAGCTTGGACGCTACCGTGCGGCAGGTTCTGGCCATCATGGACCTGGTTGAGCCGAAAAGGCCCAACGACTAGAAGCGACTCAGCGTTTGTGCCGGTTCAGTCCCGGCGAAAAAAACGAATTATTGCTAGCCAGCAAACCGGGAGATGCCTTCGCCCGGCACAGATAATTGCACCAAGGGTCAACGGCTTTGTGCTTGTTGATCCTTTTTATTTGACTTGGCTTCGCTGTTTCATACTTTTGTCACACTTTCACATTATAATAGAACTGGTCGGCGAATAAGCCGGATATTTAGCCTGGAGCGGAAGGGGGATAATGCTGTGCGACAGCTGGGAATAGCGCTCATTTTACTGCTATCAGGCACCTTGCATTTTGCCCGCCTGGGGCAGGAAGGGCTGGCCAACCTGTATTACGCCGCCGGTGTCAAAAGCATGCTGATGAACTGGCACAATTTTTTCTTCGTCGCCTTTGACCCTGGCGGATTTATTACGATCGACAAGCCCCCTCTGGGCTTTTGGCTGCAGACTGTCAGTGCCGAAATCTTCGGGTTTGGCGGGTGGAGCCTGATTTTGCCGCAAGCTTTGGCTGGCGTGACTTCGGTGTATTTGACCTATATTCTCGTCAAGCGCTACCATGGCGAAGGGGCAGGGCTATTTGCGGCACTGGTTCTGGCTCTTACCCCAATTTTCGTTGCCGCCAGCCGCAATAACACGATAGACGGCTTATTGGTAGTGGTGCTGCTTGTTGCGGTGCGGGTTTTCTTGCCGGCAACGGAAGAATTGAGCCTGAAAAAACTGCTGTTGGCGTTTTTTCTGATCGGGGTTGGCTTTCATATCAAAAGCCTTGAGGCCTATATGATTCTGCCGGCCTTCTATTTCACCTATTTCTTCACCAGCTACGGGAACTTCAAGAAAAAAGCCATCCATCTCGCCTTAGCGACGGTGGTGCTGATAGCCAGTTCCCTGCCCTGGTTCATCGCTGTTGACAGTATATCGCCGGAAAACCGGCCCTATGTCGGCAGCAGTGAAACCAATTCGGAACTCGACCTTGCTACCGGATATAATGGGCTGGGACATTTCCTGGGATACGGGGTCAGGATGCCTGGCAGGCAGGGGCAGGCCCGAATTCCCCTGAATACGCCACCTGCCGACGGCGTAGCTCAAGGACAGCCGCCTGCTGCAATCAATCCAGCCGGACAGCCGATGCCGCAGCCTCTTGCTGCGATGAGGCAACCCGGCGGGGAGACCGGTCCACCCGGTTTTTCTCGACTTATTAACCGCCAGTTGGGGGGCCAGATCGGCTGGTTGCTGCCCTTGGCCCTGATGGGGATTGTCTTGGCGCTGTTTCAGTTCCACCGGCAGGCCCTGTCGGAAAAAAGCAGGATGAAGCTGCTGTTTTGGAGCTGTTGGCTGATACCGCAAATGGTATTTTTCAGTGTTGCCCAGGGAGCTCATCGCTACTATCTTGTGATGATGGCTCCGGCGATTGCCGCTTTGGTGGGAATCAGTTTCTGTACCCTTGCTGAATGGTCAAGAGGCGAAGGGAAGAGGCGCTTTTTCCTGCCGGCAGCCCTGCTGGTATCGACAGGAGTTCAGGTGTGGATCGTTGCCGGATATGACGAATGGCGCTCCTGGATGCTGCCTGCGGTTGCTTGTGCCGGGATGGCAGCGATATTGCTGCTGGTCTGGCTGAGCCGAAACGGCAGGGTCCGCACCAGATGGAACCGGCTGGCCCTGATGACAGCGGCGGCCAGTTTCTTGCTGGCGCCTTTTGCCTGGTCACTTACACCGGTGTTATATGGGTCGGGAAACGCCGCTTTCCCCTTCGCCGGACCTGACCTGAATCCTGAGTCAAGAATGTCAAGCGCTTCTGGCGGCATGTTCAACCTGTTTGGTCGGCTGCCAGGGGTTGATACCGGCAAACTGGAAGACTTTCTCCTGACTCACCGGAGCGGTGAAAAATATATCGTGGCTGTGCCCAACGCCCGGGTCGCAGCGCCGCTGATCCTTGACACCGGACAACCGGTAATGACTTACGGCGGCTTTATGGGCGCAGAGAAGATACTGAACGCCGCTAAGCTGGAAGACCTGGTAGCTGGCGGGCAGGTACGCTATATCCTCATAGCCGCCGGCAACAGCCAGCAGTCTGAGGTAGACGAGTGGGTACGTGCGCATGGTGTGCCGGTGCCTGATGACCAGTGGCGGACACCTGAGACGGCTGACCCGGCTCCGAACGGGACTGGAGCTGGAATGAGAAGGATGTCGATGCGGCTTTACGAGTGCCGGATATAGCAGGCCTCCCCCGCAATTCAGACCAGTTGCTTGAAAATCGGTTAAACCCCTTAAAGCAGAATGTGCGGCGTCAGCCGCAGCTGCTTTAAGGGGTTTTCGTCATTTCGCGGGTCTTTTTCACCAGCGGCATCATTATTCCATTCCAACAACGCCTTTTAGATAAATTAATTATGGGTAAGGCAGCCCGCAAAACAGATGAAAATAAGGTTATGAAGGGGGGGAGGTAGGCTAGGCAAAGAAGGAATTTGAATTTTCTTGGCGAATAAGCTCGATTAATAGCAAATATTAATTCTTTCTGCGAACGATTATCCGCTACATAGGTAAATAATCACAAATCACGGGTGCGCATCCAGGGATCTCAGGGCTGCCGTCGATGACTGCCAAGCCGCCAAAACCATAGTATAGCCGGCGGTTCTTTTCTTTCCCGTCATGTAGATTCTCCGTACTTAGAATCTTGTCTGATTCCATGGCTGCAAAAGCTTGATATAGGTGATGAAATGAAGCAAAAAAGGTTCTTAGGACTGCTTCTTGCCGCAATTTTATTCCCGCGGCACGAGGTTGCGGAAGCGACGTTGGGTGGCCCTGCCGCCCAGGACATGTTTCTCAGACAAGGCTCTGAGATCACCGATAAGTCCCATCAAGAAAAACCTTCTTCGTCGATTGGCAAGGTAAGTCTTAGCGGCCTTCGCCAAGCGGACTACTTGTTTCGCCAGGGCCGACTGACCGAGGCGGAGGCTATTTGTTCCGACCTATTGACCAAAGAACCCAGTAATCCTGCTTTGCATTTCCTGCGAGGCCAGGTCTATGTGTTGTTAAAAACCTACAACAGGGCAATCATCGATTTCAGTGCGGCACTCCTCTATCAAGATGAACGCATTGAGGTTTTGAAGCTGCAAAATTTATTGGCTTTTGCTTTGCTGGCTGACGGCCAGCCTGAAAAAGCGGCAGATGTTGTCAGACCTTATCTGCGACAGGGCACAGCTTTGCCTGCGATGCAGGAAATATATCTGCAGGCCCTTTTTCAGCTGGGGAAGTATGAAGATGCCGTTGGGCAAGCCAGCCGATTATGGCCGGATAACCGGCAAGTTCCGCCCGGTGTTTTGAGGATTTTGGCTGATAGTGAAATGCGCCTTGACCATACGCCTCGCGCTTTGGAACTGTATCGCCTTGCCCTTGATGAGCAGCCTGGTGACAAGGACGTTCAGGCAGGAATGGCCTATGCCTTAGTCTTTAGCGGCAAGTTGTTCGAAGGGCTTAGTCTGTATGACAGGCTGATTGGCGAACCCGATTTTTCCGGCACGGCGATTGGCGACGGCACAGCCCTTATTGCCCAAGGAAATGTAGTCGGTGGCAGAGCAATCTTCGAAAAACTGATAGCGCGATACCCTGACCAGACAGAGTATCGCGAGCGGTATACCGAAGTCCTGGCCATGTATGGCGTGGCGACTCAGGCAACCCTGCAGGTTCAGCGGGGGGCCGCCGTCAATCATGTGACCGACGTCCAGCAATACAGCCAGATGCATGAAAAGGCAATCGTTTTGGCTCGCAGTGAGAACTATGCTGAATCTATCGGCCTCCTGCAGTGGCTCCATGGAAATCAGCCGGACGATCTTGGAGTAACCTTTGACTATGCGGTTGTTTTACACTGGAGTGGTGACGACGCTGCCGCTATTTCAATTTTCGAATCACCATTACTGCGTGATGCTGAAATCCCGGATTATGTACGACAGAACATTGCCGCAGCCTACTACCGGCAGGAGAATTATCCTAAGGCTCTGGAACTGTTGCAGCCGCTGGTCGGCAGCGGCGACCGGCAGGCTCGGCTAATGACAGCCGAAATCCTTATGCGCCGCGGGGATACCCCGGCAGCCCAGCTGATTTATGATACGCTGTTGAGCGAAAACCAACAGGATGGCGAAGTGTATTTGAGCCGGGCCGCCATGTTCAGGCTGCGCGACGATTATCGGCAAGTGGCGCCTGACCTCCAAAAGGCGGTCATGATTGCCGCCAATGGAAAAGATAAAGCCCGCCTGCGTTCCATCAGGGCCGACTTGGCATCAGCCTACATAAATCTTGGCGACAGCGACAAAGCTTTGGGGCTCCTTGCTCCGTATATCCAGGACGGATCAGCCACCTCCGCTATGGAGGGCGATTACGTCTTTGCTCTTCGCGATACCCGTCAGTATCGGCAAGCCATCAGCGCTTCCCGACAGTTTTGGAAGGATCCATCCGACACGCCGGTGTTTGCTCTGGCGGTGTTGGCGGAATGTTACGTGCGTGTTCAAGACTATCCTCAGGCCGTCTCTGTCTACAACACCATTGTGGCCCGTGAGGGGAAAAATAATGACGCCAGATTCGGGTTGGCTTTTGCGTTGATGTTGGACGGCAAAATCATTCAGAGCCTGGCGGCGTATGACGCACTATTGGCTGAATCCCCGGCCAACGCCGAAGTAGTCGCCCGCGACGCCAGGTTTTTCATTGCTGCTGAACGGTATACTCCCGGGCGGGCCTTGTTTGAGAAGCTTATTGCCCGGTTCCCTGACCAGTTGTCTTATCGCCGGCAGTACGCCGAAGCTCTGGTGGCGAAAAACCTGTTCCGGGCGGCTTACTCGCAGTATCAGGCGCTGGCAGGCGTCCAGTCGGCAGAAATGGCTGGACTATCCGGCATGGCCCGCATGGCGCTTGCGCTGGAGGACTACCCGAGGGCCCGTCAGGCTTTGGACGCCCTTACCGCGAAATACGGACGCAGTTCAGCGGTGGCGGCGATCTCCTCCAGTTTCGATGACCGGAGGCGGGGCGAACTGGACACCAGCTTCACCATCAATAATAATTCCGATCAACTGGTGTCAGGAGACGTACAGACTACCGCCACCTGGCAGACAACCGCCGAGCAAAACCTGGCTGGCCGCTATTGGTTCCTGGCCGGAGTGGCCCGCACCCGCATCGATGATTTCACGGTGGGGCAGCATGTCATCCTTAATACTGAAAGTGCCGGAGTCCGGTACAAAGACTTTCGAAACAATATTTCCCTATGGCTTGACCAAAATAGCGCCGTATCCAGGTTTAACGGCTTCCGCTTGAGTATCGATAACAATCTTTCCGATCAGACGGTTCTTAATGTGTCTCTTAACAACACACCCTTGCTCGATATCCAGACCCTGAATCCGGCAAATGGCGGTCCGATCCTGGGGCGGTCTTACGCCATGACTCTGACCCGTCTGCCCAGCACCAAGGAGACGGCGTCCATCGGCCTTACCCGTGCTTTTTTCAATGACGGCAACCAGTTTGCCGGCTATTCCCTAAATCATAGTTATATTCTCTACAAAGACCCGGACCGGACGATAACCCGTATTGCATACTGGAATCGCGGCTCATTTAGCGATCAGAACGTTTTTTATGCCAGCCCGACTATCCGCGAATCCCTCGGCGCCGGTTGGGTTCTGCGCCGCGGGAACGCCACAGGATACTGGGAAGGTCGAATCGTTTTCAACTGGGCCCGGGACTATCCGGATCATCTCGGTTTTCAGCCCTATGCGCGGCTGGAGTATGGCCACGATTTCTCCCCGGCGACCAGCTTTGTGGCCGGCCTCGAATACGGGACACGGTCAACCAGCCTTATCGGCGCAGGCGGTCCCGGCTATGGCTATCGACAGGTTGACGTTTCCTATCGCTGCAAATGGTAGGTGATCATGATGAAGCTGCTTAAACTCGTTCTTGTGATGCTGGCGATGACCCTGGGCCTGTCGCTTCAGCCGCCGGCTGTTTCGGCAGGTGGGTCTCTTGATGATCTGATTGTCTTGAACTATCACGATGTTGGCAAACTAAAAAACGAGTATATGGTCACCCCGGCGACGCTGCGGCAGCATTTTATGCTTTTAAAGAAGCTTGGCTATCATCCGATATCTGTCAGCCAGTACCTGGCCGCAACGAAGCAGCAGGCTCAGTTGCCTGATAAACCGGTAATGATTACCTTCGATGATGGCTATCTGTCTTTTTACAGCGAGGTTTTTCCGCTGCTGAAAGAGTTTCAGTATCCGGCGGTAATGGCTTTGGTGACCTCCTGGATGCAATCCGGCGCCCCTGGCGACATAGGACCGATAATCAATTGGGACCAGGCGCGGGAAATGGAGGCGTCGGGGCTTGTCACCTTCGCTTCCCACTCCCACGCCCTTCACTATTTCCTGCCGATAAATCCTTATGATGACCGGAACACAGCCACCTCTTCCTTCCAGTACAACAAGGGACATTATGAATCAGAAGAAGAGTTCTCCAAACGCCTGCAGGCCGATATGGAAGCATCCCAGCGTGTGCTTGTCGCGAACCTGGGACATCCGGTAAGCGCCTATGTCTGGCCGTACGGCGAGTACAACCTGAAGGGAGTGCAGCTAGCTAAGGCAGCCGGTTTTGAGCTTCTGTTCACCCTAAGTACCAACATCAATAATGATGTTCACCAAAACTCAGGTCTTCGTCGCATTATTGTTGAAAACAATCCGGACGAAAGTTCATTTTTAAAACTCCTGACCCAGGGCGAAGTGTCTAAGCCCCTGAAGGTCGGTCAACTTGATATCGACCTGATTTACGACGAGTCTCCCAGCCAATTCGAAGAAAACCTGGACACCGCCATTTACTTTCTGCAGCGGTCCGGGGCGAATACGGTTTTTTTGCAAGCCTTTTGCGATGACCAGGGCAGCGGCAATATCAGCAGCGTGTATTTCTATACAACTGCGGCTCCGGTTAAAAAGGACGTCTTCAGTCATGTTGCCAGGAGGCTTGGAGACGCTGGATTCCGGGTATACGCCTGGATGCCGACCTTGGCGTGTCAGTGGCTGCTGAAAAATCACCCTGAAGACGAGGTGCTGGCGCTGGAGCTCCAAAACAAGGGATGGTACCGGCGGGCAACTCCCTTCAGCCCACGGGTCAGGACGGAGCTGAAAGCCCTGTTCCGGGATCTGGCTGCCTATAGCCCCATTGATGGTATTTTGTTCCAGGACGATCTGTACCTTAACGACTACGAAGATGCTTCCGCAGCCGCGGCCCAAATATTCCGGGAGAGATTTCAGCGGGAATTGACCACCGCTATCGTAAAAGACAAGACCGTCATGGCGGACTGGACCAAGTTGAAAACCCAGGCCCTGAGCGACTTGACTGTCGAGCTGATCAATGAAGTAAGACAATATCGGCCTCAGGCCATGACCGCCCGGAATATATACCCGATTGTCATTACATCACCTGAGTCCAGCACCTGGATTGGTCAGGACTACAGCGATTTTCTGAAACTTTACGACTTTACGGTCATTATGGCCTACCCCTATCTTGAAAAGGAGTCCAACCCCGCCGACTGGTTGACCCGGCTGGCGCGGGCTTCACTGGCGAATCCTGCGGCGGCGCAAAAAACCATATTTAAGCTTCAGGCGTATGACTGGACCCGCCACAAGTGGATTTCCTCCCGGGTCATAGCGGACCAGCTGAAGGTACTTAAGGCCAACGGCGCGATGCAAATAGCCTACTATCCGCTAAATATCTATACAGGCAAAGAAGAATTTGTCGGCTATTAAGTAATCGTTGCAGCCTAGGGATGGGAGGCGGGACATATCGAGGGTCTTATCCACTTTCTGGAAGAATTTATTTTTTATTACCCAATGGCGATGAGTATCGTGTGGATTGTGGGAGCCGTCCTGTTCTATCTCCGGCGGGAGGCTGGGACCAGGAAAAGACCGCCGCTATTGGATAACTATCCCTTCATTTCGGTTCTGATTCCTGCCCGCAATGAACAAGACGCCATCGAAAGTACGGTATCGGCCTTGCTGCGATCCAGTTATCCCGAGTTCGAGATCATCGTGGTCGATGACGGGAGCAGCGACGATACACCGCACATCATCCAGCGATTGGCGAAAGAGCATGCGCAGGTCCGCGCCTTCATCATGGAAAGAAACATGGGTAAGCCGTCGGCGCTTAGGGCTGCTCTCCTGGCTTGCCGGGGGGAGATCGTCGTAACCATCGATGCCGACGCCTACGTTGATCCTCACGCCCTGAACTGGATAGCCTGGCACTTCGTGACAGGGCCGCGGGTAGGGGCGGTTACCGGCAATCCACGGGTGCGTAATCGCACCAGCCTGATTGCCAAGATTCAGGTGGGTGAATATTCGTCCATCATCGGCATGATTAAACGGACCCAGCGGGTTTTAGGCAAAGTGCTTACAGTCTCAGGCGTTATCGCTGCCTTTCGCAAGCGGGCCTTGATTAATGTTGGAGCCTGGGATATTGATATGATTACCGACGACATCAACATAACCTGGAAGCTTGAGAAGCAGTTTTGGGATGTCCGATACGAGCCGAATGCCCTGTGCTGGATTCTCGTCCCGGAGACGATCAAGGGACTGTGGAAGCAGCGGGTGCGCTGGGCTCAGGGTGGAGTCGAGGTCATCAGGCGCCACTTCAACATCTGGGGGGACTACCGGCAACGCCGCCTGTGGCTGGTTTATCTGGAATATGTTGTGTCGGTTGTTTGGTCTTATACCTATGTCACTTTCGGCCTGCTTTGGGTGATCGGTATTTTTATCCCCCACTCGCTGCCGGTTGTCAGCATCTTTCCCGACTGGAAAGGCACCGTCCTGGTCGCCCTCTGTCTGATCCAATCGCTTTTGGCGCTTTGGATTGACAGACGGTATGAAAAAAACATTATGTGGTATCATTTCTGGGTTATCTGGTATCCTTTGTTTTACTGGATTATCGCCGCACTGGCTACCGTATGGGCTACCCCCAGGGGGCTGTTCCTGCGAACGGGAAAACCCGCGATCTGGACAAGTCCGGACAGGGGCCTGTTTACCAAACTGTAGTTATCCGCTAAACCTTATGAAAGGGGGGGTAGTGTGCTCCCGATCTCTGGCTGTGCCCCGGTTGGGGTCTCACGCAGCGCAAGAAACAAAACTTTTCCGGTTGTCCTCAGGAAAAGTGTGGTTGTTTCCATTTGTGGGATATTACTCGCCGGTCTGGTGGGTCTTGTTTTTATGGATGAAGCCGCTGATGCCGTCAAAGCGAATTTGACGGTATTCATTCTCGCTTTCTATGGGGCCCTTGGCTGCTGGCTATTGATCTGGGCGGTCTGGAGCGCTGGGCGGAGCTTCATCAAGGTCTTTGGTGCGGCGACCAAGTTGTTTGGGGTTTGGCGGCAACCCACCGCTGACAACAAACCAGGCAAGGTTACACTCATTATTGACGATCCAGAGCTGAATCACCCTTTGGTTCGGGGCCTGGAGGCGGTCATGTCTGTAAGTGTTTGGGCTGCTTTTCTCTATTTGCTGCAACCTGTGGGGACCTTATTCATGTGGGGTATCGGGACTCGGTTGGCGCAGATGGAACTTTTTGAACGCTCTGCAGTTGAAGGGACGGTTATGATGTTTCAATTTATCCTTTGTTTGGCGCTTGTCATCCTTGCTGTTAATCTGGCCTGGATGGAGTGGAACTACCGCAAATATGCCCATCTGAACCGCCGGAAGGCTCCCATACCGGTCAGTGAAACCGATTTGGCGGTCTTTTACGGAATACCCCTGGAAGGGGTAGAGGAAGCCCAAATTGCCAAATTCGCCATTATTTCTGTTACCGGGAATAAGGTCAGCTTCAAACCGTCAGTGGCTAAAGCGGTGGCTTCATTTATTTTGTTGTTGGCGCTGCTGATGCCGGTCCCGGCGTGGGCTGCGACTGCCAGCGTTTCCCTCCAGCAGACCGGATATGATGATAATCTTCTGGTTACAGGTCCCAAAACCAATACCCTATTGTCCTTCCCGGTGCCTAGGGTCAATTTGTTGCCTGGAAGCGCCATTAATCTGACTGTTGAACCATCCAGCTATATAAATGAAAACAGTACTTTCTCCTTTTATCTTGATGATCATCAAGTGGCGACCCTCACGGCGGCGCAGCTGCGGGCCAAGCCAGCAGTCAGCTTTGCTCTGCCGCCGGAAGCGGCGGCCGCAGGGGTAATAAGGGTGCGGATTGCGGCCAATATTTTTGTTACCAATGATATTTGCACTGATTATCAGCGCGGTTATTTGTTCTACACCATACGCAATACATCTGCAGCCGCCTTAAGCTTCAATCCGCCTGTGGCAGCAACCATACCGCAGTTTTTTGGTACTTTATATAACGGACTGGCGGTATTAATCCCGGATAATCCGTCACTCAGTGAGATAACGGCCGGCGCATGGGCTTATGGTATTTTGCAGAAGGCCTATCCGCATCTGCCGGTCAAATTTCTCTTTGAAAGCGAGCGATCACAGTTTCCCGGGCTGCCTAAGGTGTGGGTCGCTATGAAGAATCGTCTCCCGGCCAATTTATCGGCCTATGATTCCGGTATTCACCTCGCCTACCCTGATGTATTGCTGATCACAGCCGCCGATGAGGCTGGACTCTATTCCAACATAAAGCATATGGGTTCTTCGGTTGTTCAGGAACTACTGGCCAGCCAAAGTATTACCCCTGATACACCTTATCAGCTGACCGGACCCATAGATCGGATCTTTTTCGGCAACAACTCCGCCCAGGAGGGCATTCTAACCGTTCCGATCGATTTCGAATTGTATCCGGCCTTGTTTGGCGCAGCACCCCGCAGCCTGAAATTCCATCTTGATGGCAGCTATACCCCAAGTCCCGAAGCAGGGCATCCGACACGACTGGACGTTTTCTTCAACCGGAATTTGATCTATAGTGAGATTTTGGATTCCTCCGGTGCTCTCAATAAGGACATCTATCTTCCGCAGTCAGTCGCGGTTCAGGCCCGTGACACCCTTAGCCTGCAATTTTCCTACCCTGATCACAATGGTCAGTACTGCCGGTTCAGAGGTCCGGTCCAATCGGCGCAAATTTACCGTTCAAGTTATGTTTCCGGCGTTGATCATCTTCCTGGAGGGCTGCTCACCTGGCAGAATGTCGGACTTGCCTTCGGCGGGAAAGGCCTTATGCTGCTTGATGGACCATCTCCTGATGTTATCCGGGCTGCCGGTGAAGCTGTTTTGTGGCTAAACCGTCAACTGCCGACCGGAGTGTACGCCTACCCTGTCATGAAGACCCTTGAACAGGATATTTCCGGCGAGTCGCCTGCTTATTCCATCCTGCTTTCGCAGGCTGAACACATTCCGGAAGGGCTGCAACAAGGCCTGCCTTTTCTTCAGGGCAATGAACAAACCATCTACCACAAAGACGATAAAGCATTTGTTTACCGTTATAATCCGGCAGCCAATACGGTGTTAGGACAAGTTGGCCTCTATCGCGGCAGCCCGCTGATCGCCATAACGGCCAGCAAAAATACCGCCGCCCTTGCCCCGGCGCTGCGAAAGCTCCAAAGCCCACTGAACTACAACAGGCTTGACGGCAATATTTTTGTCCTGGATAGCAGCGGTCAGCTGACAACGGTCGATAGCCGGTCATCAAGCATCGAGCAGGAAAATCATGCATCCTGGCGCGCAACACTGGATGGATGGTGGTATAATGCACTGCATTTTGCCGGGCGGTATCAGAAACCGTTGCTAATAGGTCTGATTGTGATCATTATTGTTTTCGCGGGTAAAAAAATCTTTGCCCCCAAAGGGAAGTAACAGGTGGCACGAAAAAGGAGCCCATGCAGCATTCTGCATGGGCTCCAACAGTAGTGCGCCCGGCATGGGCGCTGTCTAGCAGGTGAAAGTCCTGCGCGTCAAGAGGTGGTCGAGGCGCTAGCTTAAGACAAGGGTGTCCGCCGTGAGGCGGAATCTGAAGGAAGTCGGCGGCAAACC
>Ga0316228_1003525_pt1 | contig 12440 bp, 11 predicted proteins | sample TBH18021metaG_FD_206005 | JGI IMG/M metagenome (GOLD analysis project Ga0316228, IMG submission 206005) | Freshwater microbial communities from Trout Bog Lake, Wisconsin, USA - TBH18021 | ecosystem: Environmental > Aquatic > Freshwater > Lake > Hypolimnion/Profundal zone | place: USA: Wisconsin... | reverse complement strand
GCCGGCGGTGCAGGTGGACACTCCCAAGGAGCGGGGTTGGCAGTTGCGGATGTTCTCGGCGATTTCCGCCGAACAGCAAGGGGAACGCGCGCAAGATGATCTCCAGGGGCTCGGCCCGGAATTTGCCCCGCGGGTGCGCTGGCTACCGGGTGGCTCGTTCGAGGAAGGGGAGTTCCTCTTCGCCCAGGTCTTTTCGTCGCAAGAGGGGGAACCCGAAGACCCCGAACTCAAAGGCCTTTGGGACCCGTTGACGCGGGGGTTTATCATCAATTTCATACGGGAATATGGCAACATCGAATACCTCAATCTCGGGCGGATCGAGGCGGAGCCTGGGGTCCACTCCGGGCGGGGCCGCCGCGGGGTCTTCCTGGCGGAGATCAAAGTGCGCGGGGAGCGCGATCCGCGGGTCCTGTTTTTGCGGGTGCTCCGCTGGGGCATCCGCGAGCGACTGGAGGAGAGGGACGACCTGGGGACCGCCAAAGACCTGGTCCGGGTGATCTTCGAGACCGAGGAATACGTGGATTACACGCTGGATCGGCGGCTGGGCTGTCTGCAATTCGGGATGCATCTGCCCACTCGAGTCAACATGCGGCGCGTGACGGAAGCCTACTGCGGCAGCCGCGAGGAGTTCGCGGGACATCATTTCCCGGTCATGTATTTCGAGCGCGATTATTTTGCGGGGGTTGCGACCAATAAGCTGCCCGAGCGAAAACTGGCCGAGCCGCGTTACGCCTTGGCCCTGGCCCGGCTGCTGGGGAAGGCGGCCGCCCCCAATATCGTGGTGGGCCGCTGCCGCGACGCTGTTTCCGTGGATGCCTCGGGAGAAACCGTGTTCGATGACGGAGACGAGATCATCGTGGAGGCTCCGGATGGACTGCCGCGCGACCTGGTGCTGGTGGACCATAGCGGCGCGTTCGCCGATTGGCGCACCACCGCGTTGCTAGCATTCGCCAAGAGCTACGCCGCGCCGGTAAACCGCCGGGTGGAAAAGGTCCCGGACCCCAAGGCCTTCGCCGAGGCCTATCTCAGCGCGTTTCGGGATGAATTCGCCCGCTTGCAGAGCGATTATCAACGGCGGCGCGGCGCCTTCGATGGCCTGTTCAAGCATCTGCCCTACGACGAACGCGGCAGTTTTGCCTGCCGGTGGGCGCATGTGTTGCGACGCCTGGGCAACGCCGATCTGGAGGCGCTCATCCGGGAGATTCGCAAGCATATCACCGTACTGAGCCAGTCGGGCCTTGAATAGGTGGGTGGTTGCTCGCGCCACCGTTTGTGCCGCGCCGCTGCGCCGGAGAACGCACACAGCCGAACGCACAGTTGACAGCGGCGCCAATCGGAAGTAAGTCAAGCGCGCACCACAACCGAACTGTATGCGGACCTTATATTCACGATTGACTCGGGCTCCCGGCGGGACCCGGGGCTATCGGCGCTGCCCCGTGCCGGGTTTCACCCTCATCGAGCTATTGGTAGTCATCGCGATTATCGCGATCCTGGCCGCCATGCTGTTGCCCGCCTTGAGCAGCGCCAAGGTCAGGGCGCAGCAGATTGGGTGTCTGAGCAACCTCCGGCAGTTGATGACCGGCTGGCAGCTTTACAGCGGCGATTTCAGCGACCGCGTGGCCAACAACTATGGGGTCGCCGAGACGGAGGCCTCGATTACCAGCGGAAAATTCGACAACTGGGTCAACAACGTGATGAGTTGGACCGCCAACGGGTCGGTGGCTGATCTGAGCGTCACCAACGTGACCTGGGTCAAGAACGGAGTGCTGGGGCCCTACACCGCCGGGGCGGTTGGAATTTACAGGTGTCCAGCCGACAACTACCTCAGCCCGGCGCAACGGCCACTGGGATGGAAGCAGCGCAACCGCAGTCTCTCCATGAACTCGATGTTCGGGTTGTTCAGCGATGGGGAGAGCGGCGACAGCACCGGCCAGGGCATCCATTGGGGAGAGACCGCTTACATGCAGTTCCTCAAGCAGAGCCAAGTGCCCAAACCGTCAAAGACCTGGCTGTTTCTCGATGAGCACCCGGACTCCATCAACGACGGCTTCTTCATCAACTCCTCGAGCGCCGGCAATTGGCAGGATATACCCGGATCCATGCACGGGGGCGGATGCGGTTTTTCCTTCGCCGATGGCCATTCCGAAATCAAGAAATGGCAAAGCGCGACCAGCCGGTATCCCGTGCAATACGCCTACCCCACCGTGGTCGGTTTCGATGCCGCCGGGGTGCGCGACTTCAATTGGTACAAAGAGCGCACGGGTTACATCCTGATCAGCACCGGCCAGGCTCAGTTCAATTATTGAGCCGTGGATCGCTCCGCCAGCCGGCGGCCTCGGTCCTCGACACGTTTACTCGAACCGCAGGACGGTAAAGGAGCGTGGCGCGAACCCACGCTGGGCGGTGCCTTGCTGGATCTCGTGCTTCCACTCGCTCGCCGTTGGAGTGATGGAAGAAGGCCGGTCGGCGGTATTCACGGCGCCCAAGGCCCCTGATAATTCCAGCACTTTTGCCGCCGGGTTCGCCGCCACAAACCCGCCCAGGTGAAGTCGGGCGGATATGGCCGCATCCGCCGGATTCACCACGTACAAAACGAGGGTCTTGCCATCCTCGCTGCGAGCGGCGGTGGCGTCCAAATTGCCTTCCGCGCCGCTAACCTGGCACTGGACCCGTTGCGGCTGGTAATTGCGGGCGAACATCTGCGTCACGTAGCCGGGCGGTTGGAGCCACACTTGCGAGGGGTTCAGGAAGAGCAGGCCCTGGTCCCAGCCGTTGTCATTCTGGCGGTCGGGTTGCAGGCAGTTGGCCGAGGTGGCAATGGGGATGCGACCGTCGCGCCGGACGGCGTTGATGGCCAGGGCGTTGGCCAGGGCGCGTCGGTGGGCATGGTTGCCGGCGTTGAACTCGAAAATAACCACCTGGTAGCGCGCCCCAGGGCTCAGGCCGGCAAGTTGATCGATGAAGCTGCGCGGTCCCGCCAGGTCGCCTGGCGCCGGGGGCGCTTCTGTGTCGACGTGAACGTCGAACCACACCTCGCGGTCCCGGGCCCTGGCCAGGTTGAGGATCTGCTGGTGCGCCGCCAAGGTGTTGACCGCCCCACCCTCGAAATGGAACGGATCGGCAATCGGCTGGTGATAGAAGAAATCGCCCACCACCAGGATGATGGCCGGGTCTTTGGCCCAGATCGCTTCGGCGAGCAATTTGAACCTGGCGAAGTAGTTGTCATCCACCCGTTCCTCGTTGCCGAGTTCGAGGTAATGGAGTCGATAGGGTTCCCGATGACCGTCGGCAACCCGCCGGCGGCCCCACTCGCTCTCGGCGGAGCCCTTGGCGTACTCGATAAAATCGGCCATATCCTGCGGAGTCTCGTCCTGGTTGAAGTCAGGCACGTATTCAAAGCCGGCGGCTTCGCAGAAAGCCATGAAGTCGGGGATGCCCCAACCGTTCGAGGAGTGGGGATACCACGTCCCGGCCGAGGGCGGACGGCGGTCGCGCGGACCGATCATGTGCTTCCACCGGTAGGCGGCGTGGTTGACCATGGAACCGCCATAGCGCAGGACGGTAACGCCTTGCGCGATCAACGCCTCGGCGACGTCGCGCCGCACGGGCAAACCCCGGAACCGGCCCCACTCACCCGGTTGGAGTGAGGCGTACCCCAGGACGACCGAGCCCGGTTGCTTGAGCTTGAGGGAGAATCGCCCGGCGGCGTTCACCGTGTCCGGGGTGAGGGTGAAGTCCAGCCGCTGCCAATCGTTGCTGATGACCTCCAACCTGGCCTCGGCGTAGACTTTGGAACCATCCCGGCTCTCCAGGCAGGCCGTGACCGACACGGGTGTTTCGGCCCGCGCCCAGACCCGCGCCTCGTACGGCTTGCCGGCGACGAAACTCAGGCCCCAGCGGTTGAGCCCTTGGTTTTCCAAACCCCACTCACCCACACCAGAAACAAAGCTCACTTGCTGGGACTGGGCGCCGACGAACGGCCGGTTGGGAAGGAGAGCAAACCGTCCGGCCGTATTCCCGCGGCGGACGGCCCGCCACATCCCGCTGACCTCAACCAGTTCTCCCGCTGGCGCGAAGGCCAACGGCTCCCTGGCTTCGCCGGCCTTCACCCAGAGGTTGCGAAAGCGCGCCTCGCGCTGCCACACGCGCAACCCAACCGATCCGGCCGCCAGTGACCTTGCGCCGTCGTCGTGACGCAAAACCAGCTTGCCGTCCACCTGGACCTCGATCACCGAACCGGTGAGTTTGACTTCCAGCGAAACCCACCGGCCTGCCGCAACCTCGCACGGCACGTCCTGGATCGGTTCGTAATTCCTGCGGTGTCGGGCCAACCGTAACACCTGACGCGCCGGGTCCAACGAGATCTCGTAGCCAAAGAAATTATCCGCACCCAGACTCGACCGGACGGCGCGCAGGATCAAGCCCGCGTTCTCGCCGGTGCGGTCCGCGAAAAAGAGCTCGACCCCGGCTGAACCGTCGGCGAACGGAGTGTGGTCGCTGACCAGTTTCGGCCCATCCAGTCCGTTGATTTGGATTTCGCCATCGCGAGCGATCCACCGCCCGCCCTGGGCCTTGAACCCGCGGATGACGGGCGAGGGCGGTGGTTCCTGAAAAGCCTCCCCGAAGATCATCTGGCTATAAAGGCCGCCGTAAATCTCGTGGTTGACGTCCTCAATACAGGCCCCCGTCAGGTAAGGCGAGACCCGTCCCAGGACTTGATCGGCCTGGACGGAGATCGTCGCCAGGGGGTGGAACGGGTCTGGTTCCGACGCCAGGGCCATCGAGTTCGTCCAGATCAGGGCCAGGGTGATTACGACGATGGTCTTCGAAGTTCTTCGCTGAGGGGTCATGGCCGAATCAGTCATCATAGTTGTATCGGGCCAGGCCGATTCCAGGAGTTGTATCGCCCTGGCGGTGCCAATCCGCCCGTTGACCCGGGGCAGAACCTCGGATCACGTCGACGCATGGACCGGTTCACTGTCCCAAAATGGGCGTCAGAGGCAAGCACCAAAAATCCTGTACCCCCTGCTCCCCACGTGCAGGGAAGCCCGCGAACCGATGCTCGATGTGGGCCCTGCCTTGCCCCGGCAGGATGAGTCGACTAAGGTGAGGCGATGGATTTCGCGGGTGACTGTTAACGCATGAGTATTACGACCAAGACAGGTGATAACGGGATGACCGGGTTGATGTACAATCGGCGGGTGCCGAAGAACCACCCCCGGGTGGAGGCCTGCGGGGCCGTGGACGAATTGAACGGGGCACTGGGGTTGGCCCGGGCCACGGCTCGCTCGGAGGCAGCCCGGGACCGCCTGCTGGGTATTCAAAAGGAGTTGGTCGGCATGATGGGCGAACTGGCGACTTTGGTGGAGGATCGCCCCCGCTACCAAAAGGACGGGCTGGCGTTCGTGAGCCCGGCGGCGACGGCCCGCCTCGGTCGGGAGATTGACGCGATCGAGGCCGCCGGCCTTGGCTTCAGTGGATGGGTCATGCCGGGCGGCAACCTCGAGTCCGCCACGCTCGATGCCGCCCGGACAGTCTGTCGGCGAGCGGAACGGCGCGTCTGCGCCTTGCAGGAGACCGAATCGAGCCCGCACCCGGAGATTATCGTTTATCTCAATCGGCTCTCCGATCTGCTGTGGCTATTGGCGCGCGAGGCCGACCGGACTTAGCGGTGGCGCAGGTTTTCCAAGCACCGTATCCCGCCACTTCCGATCGGCGGGGGTCCCCGCAGACAGGTGCCGAACCGATGGTTGCGGCGAGCGCGGTGGGAGGCTCATAATGCCATCGATGCGAAAGCGTGTTACGATGCAGAAAACTTCATTTTTCCCATTGACCGCCCAACGGCTGGTATGGTACATCACAGTTCATACAATTAGCTGTGGGTTAATTCAAATATGCGATGCCCGAAATGCGGGTGCCAGGACGACAAGGTGATCGACTCGCGTGCCTCTCGCGAGGGAGCCACGATTCGTCGCCGGCGAGAGTGTGTTGCTTGCACCTATCGCTTCACGACTTATGAAGAAGTGGAGTATGAAGGTCTGGTGGTGCTCAAGCGGGATGGCCGGCGAGAGGAATTCTCGAAGGACAAACTGCTGTCGGGCATTCGTCGAGCCTGCCAGAAACGGCCCATTAGCCAGAAGGTCATCGAAGACCTCGCGGAGAAGATTGTCAACGAGGTGGCCGACCAGTACGACCGGGAGTTGCCCTCGGCCATTCTGGGGGAGCAGGTCATGGAAGGCTTGAGGCAATTGGACCAGGTCGCTTACGTGCGCTTCGCCAGCGTCTATCGCCGGTTTCAGGAGGCTACGGACTTCGTCCACGAGGTCAAGAGTCTGGAGGCTAAACCATGATCGCCCTGGCCTCGGATTGCCTCTTGTTGCGCGTGGCCGGCGGTGAGTGCATTCCGTTCTCGGCGGACATGATCTCCATCGAGTTGATGGGGCCCGCGGCGCGGACGTTCGAGCCGGAAGTGATCTACAACGCCGCCAAAGCCGTGTTCTACTACTTCCAGAACGAGTTGGGCCGCAACACGGTTACCGCGGATGAGTTTAGCAGCGCCCTCGAAAAGGCACTGTCCGGGCTCAAACCGGCATCGTCTTCGGCCGCCCCCCATCCCGCACTCCCCGTGCTCGAATCCGACCTGATCCGTCTCGCCACCGAGGCGGAAGGAGGTTGCGAATTGTTCTTCTTTCCCCGCTTGCGTGAGGAGTTCCGCGTCCAACTCCAGCAGGAGCCGAGCGTGTTGCGCTTCAAAGGCCTCCGTGGATGCGCGATGACGCTGGCCGGGGCGCGGCGCTGGACGGCGCGCTGCCAGAGTCTGAGCGAGCAAATCGTGGTGTTCCTCCGCGAATGCGCCAACGTCGAGGCCAGCCGGCAGGAGTTCTCGCTGGTCATCGAATAGCGCCGCCCCCGCCAGCCGCATGTCTTCCCCGATTCCCACCGTCGCTCCCGATCCAACGAAGTTTGTCCGTGGGCTCGGGCTCCTGGACTCGACCATGCTGGTCGCCGGTTCGATGATCGGCTCGGGTGTGTTCATCGTCTCGGCCGACATCGGCAGGCAGGTGGGATCGCCCGGGGGATTGCTGGCTGCGTGGTTGTTCACGGGCCTGTTGACGATTGGCGCGGCGCTGAGCTACGGAGAATTGGCGGCCATGATGCCGCGCGCAGGCGGGCAATATGTTTACCTCCGCGAGGCCTACGGTCCGCTCTGGGGTTTCTTATACGGCTGGACACTGTTTCTGGTCATTCAAACCGGCACCATCGCCGCGGTCGCGGTCGCCTTTTCCCGGTATCTCGGCGTTCTGCTGCCTGCCATCTCGCCCACCGCCTGGATCATCCCGCCTATTAACCTGTCCACCAATTATGCGGTCAGCCTGTCCACCCAACAATTGGCGGGTATTGCCGTGATCGGGGTGCTGACAGTCATCAACACGCGGGGACTCCGGCTCGGCAAGATCATCCAAAATGTTTTTACCTCCGCGAAGGTCCTGTCGTTGCTGGCGCTGATCGGGGTCGGGCTGATCCTGGGCCGCAATGGCGAGGCCATCCGGGCCAACTTCAGCGATTGGTGGACCGTGCGCGGCGCCTCGCCCGTGAAGCCGGATTTCTCCTTCGCTCCCACAGTTGCCGCCGCCAGTGGGCTCCTGGGTTTCTTGGTCGCCTTTGGTGTCGCCCAGGTTGGATCCCTCTTCTCCTCGGACGCTTGGAACAACATCACGTTCATCGCCGGCGAAGTCAAAGAGCCGCGGCGGAACCTGCCGCTTTCGCTGGCAGCGGGTACTGGGCTGGTGACCGTCCTCTATATCCTGGCGAACGTGGCGTATCTCTGTCTGCTCCCGTTGGACCGGATCCAACATGCCCCGGACGACCGCGTCGCCACCGCCGCCGTCGAGGTGGTCTTTAGCGGCGCGGGTGCCATCATCATGGCGGTGGCCATCATGATCTCGACCTTCGGTTGCAACAATGGGCTCATCCTGGCGGGGGCGCGCGTCTACTTCGCCATGGCCCGTGACGGGTTGTTCTTCAAGGCGGCAGCCAATCTCAACCGGCGCAGCGTGCCAGCGGTGGGCCTGGCGCTCCAATGCGTCTGGGCGGTGCTGCTGGTGCTGCCACGCACCCGCTTGCGCGACGCGGTGACAGGTGCGCCGCTGCGGGATGCCGCCGGGCTTGAGCAATACGGCAACCTGTATAGCAACCTACTGGACTACGTCATCTTCGCAGTTCTTATATTCTATGTGCTGACCATCGCCGGGATCTTTGTCCTGCGCCGCAAACAACCCGACGCCGATCGTCCTTACCGGGCCTTCGGTTATCCCATGGTGCCGGCGCTCTACCTCTTCGCCGCCTGCGCCATCATGGTGGTACTAATCCTCTACAAAACCGAGACCACCTGGCCCGGTTTGCTCATCGTATTAACCGGCGTTCCGGTCTATTTCCTGTGGCGGAAACCGGGGGTGACGCCGAGCGGTAATTGACCCTGACCTCGGCGGCTAAGTGAAGAGGCCAGGTTGTTCGGGCTTTTTCTTGACTTCCGCCCTTGGCTGAACCATTAACCGGGGCGGTAATCGAACCGAGTCAACACGCTGAACCGATGAATTTATTCAGAAGAAGACGGATCGCGGACCTCCAACGGGAGGTGCTGGCGGACCATAGCCTCAAGCGGGCCCTGGGGCCGTTGAACCTCACCACTCTTGGCATTGGCGCCGTCATCGGCGCCGGCATTTTCGTGCTCACCGGCCAGGCGGCGGCGAAATACGCCGGGCCCGCCATTGTCTTCTCGTTCATCCTAGCGGGATTGGCCTCCGCGTTTGCGGGCCTCTGCTACGCCGAATTCGCCGCCATGATTCCCGTTTCGGGGTCGGCCTACACTTACGGCTATGCCACCCTCGGCGAGTTTGTGGCCTGGATTATCGGGTGGGACCTGATCCTCGAATACATGTTCGCCGCCTCCACCGTCGCGGTCGGTTGGTCGGGTTATGTCGTCTCATTCTTGAAGGATCTCGGAATCGTGATTCCCGCCGCGTTCACCGCCGCGCCCTATAATCATACGGCAGTGCCGGATGCCGGTTGGAATGTCTGGCGGCTTTTCACCGAGGGTTGGACCAGCACGGGCGCGGTCCTCAATGTGCCCGCCATGGTCATTGTCGGGATCATCACCGTGTTGCTCGTGCTGGGGATCAAAGAGTCCGCCACTTTCAACAACATCATTGTCGGCATCAAGTTGGTGGTGATTCTCGCGTTTCTCGCGGTTGGCGTGGCCTACATCAACCGGGCCAACTGGCAGCCGTTTGTGCCGCCCGTCATGGACGGCCAGTACGGGTGGCCAGGCGTGCTCCGTGCCGCCGGGGTGATCTTCTTCGCCTATATCGGTTTCGACGCGGTTTCCACGGCCTCGCAGGAGGCGAGGAATCCGCAGCGCGACATGCCGATCGGCATCCTCGGCTCGCTGGCTATCTGCACGGTTCTTTACATTGCGGTCGCGTTGGTGCTGACGGGGATTGTCAAATACACCCATCTGAACGTGCCGGACCCGATTGCCGTGGCGATTGACTCACTGGGCCACTCGGTCGCTTGGCTGCGGCCTATCGTCAAGATCGGCGCCATCGCCGGTCTCTCCTCCGTCATCCTGGTCATGATGCTCGGCCAGCCGCGTATTTTTTACACCATGTCCAAGGACGGTTTGCTGCCGCCGATTTTCAGCCAGGTCCATCCCCGGTTTCAGACTCCCTGGCTGGCGACTATCCTGACCGGATCGGTGGCGATGCTGGTGGCGGGGTTATTCCCCATCGGCCTGCTCGGCGAACTGGTTTCCATCGGCACCCTCCTGGCGTTCGCGATTGTCTGCGTCGGCGTGTTCGTGCTCCGGTTTACCGACCCAGGGATTTCGCGCCCCTTCCGCACCCCGGCTTTTTGGCTAGTCTGTCCCCTGGGCGCCTTCTTCTGCGTCTGGCTCATGTCCGGACTGCCTCCCGATACCTGGGCGCGGCTCATCCTTTGGATGGCTATCGGTATCGTGATCTACGGATACTATGGTGTTCGGCACTCGAAGTTGAACTCGCCTGCCTCCGCCAATAAGTGACCGGTTGGAGGTTCACAGGTATATCTCGAACGGAGATCCTGGTCTCCGTTTGACCAGAGCTTCGCGGGGTCGTGTCTGTCCGAGTGGGTCGGCTCGTCCGGGGTCTCTGACCCGCTGGGGTTCTGGGTGATGGGCGGCCTGTACTGCCCCTCTCGCGGCCTGCCATAGCTTGAACAAACCGGCTCGGTTGCGCGTCCAAAAGGAGTTAGGAAATATGAAGAAATTGAATTTGAATTGGCCGATTTTTGCTGTGGCAGGCATGTTAACGCTGAGCGGTTGCGTTACGAAGAAGTACTATGTGCAGGCTCCTCCGCCGGGCAGCCCGCCACCCGTGGTCCAGGTACCCGAGGGGCAAACCCCGCCCCCGCCGCCCAAGGAAGTCGTGGTGGTTGCGCCGGGGCCGGATTACGTTTGGACGCCTGGGTATTACACCTGGAACGGTGGCTGGGTTTGGGTTGGCGGTGGCTGGGTACGGCCTCCTCGACCCCATGCTATCTGGGTCTCCGGCCGCTGGGCCTACCGCGGTCACCACCACGTCTGGGTGGGTGGGTATTGGCGCTAAAGGATTTTCCAAAAAAGGGGCTTGCGTTCTCCCCAAAACTCCGTAATCTTTGCGCACTTGTTTGGAAGCGAGCGTAGCTCAGCCTGGTAGAGCATCACGTTGCCAACGTGAGTGTCGAGGGTTCGAATCCCTTCGCTCGCTCCAATTTCCCCACCGCGTCAGCTTGCGCCACGTTTTGACCCGCCGGGCCTGAAATCTGTGCGCGTATTTGTGTATACCCTGGAAGCCGGGGAAGTCCCTTGATTGCCTCGTAAATCGGCAGTTGCGTTTCATCCGTGTAAACCTTGGCGGTCAGCTTCATATCGCTATGCCGCATCAGTTTCATGGCGACCCGCTGAGCAACTCCGTTCCGTTGCAGGAAGGTGGCCCAGGTATAGCGCAAGGCGTGGAAATCCGCATAGCACCCCGACTCATCCTGATAGGCGATGCCGTTGCGCTTCGCGTCCACTTTCAACCGCGACGCGCGAGGGATGCCTTTCGGAAATACCAAAGCACCAGGTTCAACGCCCGCTGGACGATGACACGTCAGGGCCTCGACAATCTCAAGCACCAGGCAAACCCGCTCCTCTTTCTTGTTCTTAGCGCTGGCTTCCCGCACGACCACAAAAGGCGGGTCCGCATCGAGGCTCACATCCGCCCGGGTCAACTGCTTCAACTCCTCCTGGCGCAGCCCCGTCCCCGCAGCGGTGAAGTAGATGACGCCCCGCGGCCCCGCCCCTCGAACAAGCTTGCGAAGTTCCTCATCGGTAAACGCCCGACGGACGCGCCGGCGCTGGCCTCGTTCATCCACTTTCGGAACGTGCTTGAGAGGATTCGTTTTGATTCGCCCGACCCGCTCCAGCCAATTCAAGCCAGAGGCGGCGCCACACCCCGCTCCGCGGGGCTCTGGCGGCGCCTCTGTGGTGACCGCTGGCGAACGATACACCACGTCGCCGCTGTAGTCCGAGGAGTTGAGCTTCCCGCGCCGGTATCGCAGGGCAGGGTTGAGGTGGTAGGGCCGCCCAGTCTGGGAGAAGCCTTTCCCGGTGGTCTGCGGCGTGCTCACCGCGACCCTCCAAAATCCGCCCGGCCGCGCGAGTCCGTTACGCGTAGCGACCGGCACGACCGCGAGCAATGGCTCGTAAGCCCGGTCGTGCCGCTCGCGGGCCGGGCGGATTTGTGTCGGGAATCGCTGGCGCTGGCGCCGTCGGCCCGAAAGGACTTGCGGCCCTGGCAATGCGGCGTAATGTTCAAGTATGCAAACGTTGAGCGAAATCGAGCGGGAAGCGATGAAACTCCCCGATAGTGACCGGGCTTCACTGGCTTCTCGGATGCTGGACTCGCTGCCGGCAGTTCTCTCCGACGATGATGAGGGAGTCGCCGAGGCCATGCGCAGGAGTGCCGAACTGGATCGGAACCCTGAGATGGCGATGACCCTGGAGGAAGTGATACAGGCGGCGAAGCGGTAGTCGCATTGCAATGCGACGGAGCTTCCATCCGCTGGTTTCGAGGGACCTCCGAAATGCCCTGAGCTATTACGAAGCGGAGGCCGGGCCGGGAGTCGCTGGGCGCTTCCAAGACGAATTTCGAAGCTTGGCCGCTGCCATCGAGGAGAATCCCAAGCGTTTTCACGGGGTCGCCGGATCGAACCTCCGCCGCGCCAACTTCCGCGTAGTATCGGTCCAAGTCACTGCTTCAACTCCTACAGGCTCAGCCCGGTGGGCGCTGCCGTGAGGTAGATGGTGCCCGGCAGCCCGGGTCCCTGAGAGAGCCTGCAAAGCTCCTCATCGGTGAACGGTCGACCGATCCACTGGGGAGCTT
>Ga0316228_1003521_pt1 | contig 12446 bp, 15 predicted proteins | sample TBH18021metaG_FD_206005 | JGI IMG/M metagenome (GOLD analysis project Ga0316228, IMG submission 206005) | Freshwater microbial communities from Trout Bog Lake, Wisconsin, USA - TBH18021 | ecosystem: Environmental > Aquatic > Freshwater > Lake > Hypolimnion/Profundal zone | place: USA: Wisconsin... | reverse complement strand
CGGGCGGCGCGGCGGCGTCGGTGAGCGCCGGGGCCAGGATGACGGCCAGGATGAAGGATCTTGCAGGTGCGCGCATGCGGCCGGCAGGTAACAGCATAAGCCCCGCCTACTCAACGGCCTTCGGTCCCGATCGGACCCGCGAAGGCCCGTGCCGCCCGGTTTCCCGCTCACATCCCCGCGGACGGGGGCTTCGGGACGAGCGCCGCGGAGGCCGAGAGGCGCGGCGGCCGGTAGCTCAGGGTCTCGTGGCGCGGGCTCGGGTGACGCACCCGGGAGGCGCGGCCCCAGTCGCGCATCCGCTTGTCCGCCTCGGCCCAGCCGGGCAGCTCCGCCGCGTCCCAGTGCACGGTGCTGGCCTCGTCGCACCAGTGCGAGAGGCGCGGCATCGCGGCCCGGTGGGCGTCCGCCCCCATGTAGCTCCGCATGCTCTCGGGCCCGTCCCAGGCGGTGAGCGTCCAGAAGGTCCAGTCCCGGTCGCTCAGGATCGCCCCGCCCCGGAAGCCCGGCGCCGCCCGCACCTGCCGGGCCGTGCGGGCCGCGTGGAGCGCGAAGGCCGGCAGGAAGCGGAGCGCCCGGATGCGCAGGCGCGTGACGCTGACGAGGGGCATCGCGATTCCTTCTCCGACCCGGTGCGGCGACGATGACGGAGGCGCCGGGGATTGCCAAACCGTCCCGCCGCACGATCCTTGGGCGACGCGCCGCCCCGTCACGAGCGCGACCCAGGGAGACCGACCATGCCCTTCGCGGTGCCTTCGCCGTCCGTGCGCGCGCTCCTCGCCGGCCTCGCGGCGCTCGCGTTCCTGGCCGCGCCGGACGGGCCGGCCCGCGCCGACCCGCGCAAGGCGGCGGTCTTCCCCGTCGAGCTGCTCGATCCCGGCGTCGTCGGCGGGCGCCGGGCGCGGCCCGACGAGACCCGCAAGCTCGCCCTCGTCACCGACGAGCTGAAGGGCATGCTCGCCAAGCAGGGGGGGCTCGAGCCCGTGGATACGGCCGCCCAGGCGGCCGAGATCGCCAAGCAGGGCCCCTTCTACAAGTGCGAGGATTGCGCGGCCCCCATCGCCCGGACGCTGGGTGCGGATCTCGCGGTGACCGGCTATGTGGAGAAGGGATCGAACCAGATCTTCAACCTGTACGTCCGCATCCTGGACGCGGCCACCGGTAAGCCGGTGCGGGCCGGACAGGTGGTGATCCGGGCCGACACCGATGATACCTGGGCGCACGCGATGCGTTGGGTGGTCAAGAACCGCCTGCTCGCCGAGCCCCTGCCCGAGAAGTCGTGACCCTCTCCACGAACCTGCCCCGATCCGGTCCGCCCCGCCTCCTCGTCAGCGTCCGCGACGTGGCCGAGGCCGAGCGCGCCTGCGCGGCGGGCGCCGACCTCGTCGATGCCAAGGACCCGGAGCGCGGCGCGCTCGGCGCGTTGCCGGTCGCGAGCGTGCGGGCGCTGGTGGAGCGCCTCGCGGGCCGTGCGGTCACCAGCGCGGTCGCGGGCGAGCCCGAAGCCGCGCAGATGGAGGCCACTGTCCGGGCGATGGCGGCGACCGGCGTCGACTACGTCAAGGTCGCGCTGCCCCCCGGCTGCCCCCCTGCCCTGCTCGCCGCCGCCGCCGCCGCCGCGCCCGGCCGGCTGATCGCGGTGCTGTTCGCCGAGGACGCGCCGGACGCCGGCCTCGTCCCGGCGCTCGCCGCGGCGGGCCTCGTGGGCGCGATGATCGACACCGCCGGCAAGGACGGGCGGCGTCTCACCGACCTGCTCGACGGGCCGCATCTCTCCGCCTTCACCGCCGCCTGCCGGGTGCACGGGCTGCTCTCGGGCCTTGCCGGCTCGCTGCGGGTCTCCGACATCGCCGGGCTCGCCCGGCACGCGCCGGGCTATCTCGGCTTCCGCGGCGGCCTCTGCCGCGACGGCGACCGCCGCCGCGCCCTCGACGGCCGCGCGGTCGCCGAGGCGGTGCGGACCCTGCGGGCGCTCCCCGCCCGGGAGGCCGCGTGAGCGCGGCGCTCACCGTGGTGAAGCTCGGCGGCAGCCTGCTCGCCGATCCGGAGCGCCTGCGCGCCCGGCTGCGGCGGCTCGCGGCGGGCGCGGACGGTCCCTGCCTGATCGTGCCGGGCGGCGGCCCCTTCGCGGACGCGGTGCGGGCGGCGCAAGGGGCGCTCGGTTTCGACGATGCCCTCGCCCACCGCCTCGCCCTCGACGCGATGGGGCGGATGGCCGAGGTCTTCTTGGATCTGGAACCGGAACTGCGGATCGAGCGGACCCTGCCTGATCAGGATGTGGGCGGGAGCCGCGACGAGGCTCCCTCTCCCGTGCGGGAGAGGGTTGGGGTGAGGGACGAGAACTCTACGGACAGGGCACAGCGTCACCGCGGCGATGTTCAGCCTCATCCTAACAGGTCTCATCCCTCACCCTGTCCCTCTCCCGCACGGGAGAGGGGACCCGCGACTGGGCCGGGCTTGGCGCGGGTGTGGGATCCCATGGCCCTGCGCGCCGGCCACCCGGACATCCCCGAATCCTGGGACGTCACCTCCGACAGCCTCGCGCTCTGGCTCGCCGGCCAAGTCGGCGCCGCCGCCTGCATCCTCGTGAAATCCTTAGGCCCCCCGCCCGGCACCGGCCCGGCGGAGTGGGCGCGCCTCGGCCTCGTGGACGCGGCCTTCCCCACCTTCGCGGCGCGTTACCGCGGCACCATCCGCATCGAGGGACCGGCCGAGGGCCGGGTCGCCGCGTGAGCCAGCCAGACGTGAGCCAGCCCGAGCACCTCGTCTTCATCACCGGCAAGCTTGCCCGCGCGCGCCTGGAGAAGGTCGCCGCCGGCCTGCCGGCCGAGCGCTTCGCCTGGAGCATCGCCGATTCCGGCGTGAAGGTCGCGGCCCTGATGACCGAGGAGATCATCCGCCGCCGCGTCACCCTGCCGGAGGGCGCGACCCGGGTGATCCTGCCCGGCCGCTGCCGCGCCGACCCGGAGGCGCTGGCCCGGCATTTCGGCGTGCCGGTCGAGCGCGGCCCCGACGAGATCGTGGATCTCCCCGCCCATCTCGGGCTCGCCGGGCGCACGGTGGACCTCTCGCGCCACGACCTGCGCATCTTCGCCGAGATCGTGGACGCCTCGAAGATGACGCCCGAGGCGATCCTGCAGAAGGGCCTCGACCTCGCCCGCCGCGGCGCCGACGTGATCGACCTCGGCGGGTTGCCGGACACCGCCTTCCCGCATCTCGAGGACACGGTGCGGCTGATGAAGGGGGCGGGGCTGACGGTCAGCGTCGATTCCTTCTCCCTCGACGAGCTGACCCGCGGGGCCAGGGCCGGGGCGGATTATCTCCTCAGCCTCAACGAGGAGACGCTCGACCTCGCCTTCGAGACCGGCGCGGTGCCGGTGCTGGTGCCGATGCGGCCCGACGATCCTGCCTCCCTCGACCGGGCGATCGAGCGGATGGAGCGGGCCGGCCTGCCCTACATGGCCGACCCGATCCTGGAGCCGATCCATTTCGGCTTCGTGGACTCGATCGCCCGCTACCGCGACGTGCGGGCGCGCTGGCCCGAGGCCGAGATGATGATGGGGACCGGCAACCTCACGGAGCTGACCGAGGCCGACAGCCTCGGCGTCACCGCGCTCTTGGCCGGCATGTGCTCGGAACTCGCCATCCGCAACGTGCTGATCGTGCAGGTCTCCAACCACACCCGCCGCACCGTGGAGGAACACGACGCCGCCCGGCGGGTGATGTACGCCGCCAAGGCCGACGCGGCGCTGCCCAAGGGCTACGGGCGGGCACTTCTGGCACTTCACGACAAGCGCCCCTTCGTGCAGACCCCCGACGAGATCGCGGCCCTTGCCGCGGAGGTCCGCGACCCGAACTATCGCATCGCCGTCGCCGAGGACGGCATCCACGTCTACAACCGCGACATCCACAGGGTCGGCACCGACGCGATGGCCTTCTTCCCCGAACTGAACGTGGCGAGCGACGGCGCCCACGCCTTCTATCTCGGGAACGAGTTGGCCAAGGCCGAGACCGCGTGGCGATTGGGCAAGCGCTACGTGCAGGACGAGCCCCTGGTCTGGGGCGCGGCGGCCGAGGCCGAGGCCGAGGACACCACCGCCTTCAAGAAGGCCGGCCACACCCGGCATTCGGGCCCCGGCGTGCCGCCACCGGGCACCCGCGACGCCCGCATTCCCGTCGAGGCCGATGCGAGCCCGCCCGAGACCATCGACGCCGCGGATGCCCGCGCCGCGGTCGCGGTCGACGCAACGCCCAGTCCCAAGAAAAAGCTCGTCTGCGGCAGGCTGGTGGCCGAGGATTGAGACCGTGCCGCTGATCCTCGAGACCGTCGTCACCACCCTGTCGCCCGAGGGCGACCTGCATCTCGTGCCCTTCGGGCTGATCCGCGAGGACGACGCCTACGTGCTCGCCCCGTTCCGGCCCTCGCCGACGATCCGGAACCTGGAGGCCAACCCCTATTTCGCCGCGTCGAGCCCGCGCGACGTCCGGGTGATCGCGGGCGCGGTCACGGGCCGGCGCGACTGGCCGGTGGTGGATTGCGCGGCGATCCCCGGCAAGCGGCTGGCCGACAGCTTCGGCCACGCCGAGTTCGCGGTGGAGTCGGTCCAAGACGACGCCACCCGGCCGCGCTTCCGCGGGCGGCTGATCGGGGCCCACGCCCACGAGCCCTTCATCGGCTACAACCGGGCGCAAGCCGCCGTGCTGGAGGCCGCGATCCTCTCGACGCGGCTGCACATGCTGAGCCCGGACAAGATCCTGGCTGAGATGGCCTATCTCGCCATCGCGATATCCAAGACGGCCGGGCCGCGCGAGCGCGAGGCCTGGGACTGGATCGAGGACAAGGTCGCGCAGGCCCTCGGCCGCAGCGAGCGGGTCCTCGCAAACCCCGGCGCCGCATCCTAGACGGCGCGCGAAGGAGAAACGTCCATGCGGTTCATGAGACTCGCGGCCGTGGCGGCGCTCGCCACGGTGTCGTTCACGGCCCAGGCCCACGGGCCGACCCGCCAGAAGATCTCGGAGTCGGTCGAGATCGACGCGCCCGCCGACAAGGTCTGGGCGGTGGTCGGCAACTTCCAGGACGGCAGCTGGATCCCGGTGGTCGAGAAGACCGAGGGCAAGGGCGGCAACGAGCCGAAGGCCACCCGCACGCTGACGCTGAAGGGCGGCGCCACGGTCGAGGAGGAACTCGCCAAGTACGACGCCGACAAGAAGGCCCTGATGTACCGGATCAACAAGGTCGACGTGAAGACCCTGCCGGTGAACGACTACTCCTCGAACATCGAGGTCGAGGCGGAAGGCGCGAACAAGACCAAGGTGACGTGGCGCGGCGCCTTCTACCGCGGCTACATGAACAACGATCCGCCGCCGGACCTCAACGACGAGGCCTCGAAGAAGGCCGTCCAGGGCCTCTACCGCGCCGGCCTCGACAACCTGAAGGCCAAGGTCGAGAAGGGTTCGTGAACCTGATCGGACGCATGCGTCCCGTGGGAGGCCGGCTCAGGGCCGGCCTCCTCGCCCTGTCGCGAGCGCGCCTTCCCTCCCCCCTCTGCGGGGGAGGGTGGGCCGGCCGTCAGGCCGGGTCGGTCGGGACGAAGTCCCGCAGAGAGGGGAGGGATATCCTGCGGCTGGTCCTCGCCCTCGCCCTCCTCGCCGCCCTCCCCCACCCGGCCCGCGCCGCCGAGGCCCTGGTCACCGTCCAGGGCGACAACGCCGTCGAGGTGGTCGATCTCGACGCCGCCAAGGTCGTCCGCCGCATCCCCGTCTCCGGCTCGCCCGCCGGCATCGCGCTCTCGCCCGGCCGCGACACCGCCTACGTCACCCGCCCCGACCTGCCGGGCCTCGCGGTGATCGACCTGAGGACCGACACGGTCACGCAGGATCTCAAGCTCCCCGGCGGCCCGCTCGGCATCGGCGTCGATCCGCGCGCCGGCACCGTCTACGTCGCCGACTGGTACGCCGCCCGCGTGCTGGTGCTGCGCCCCGAGGGCGGCAAGCTGGTTGCGGACGGGGAGATCGCGGTCGGACAATCCCCCTCCGGCCTCGCCGTGACCCCGGACGGCGCCACCCTGCTCGTGGCCAACCGCGAGGCCGACAGCGTCTCGGTGGTCGACATCGCCGCGCGCCGGGAGGTCGCCCGGGTGCCGGTGGGGAAGCACCCGTTCGGGCTCACCCTCGATGCGGAGGGGAAGCGTGCCTACACGGCGAACGTCACGGGCGACGACGTCTCGGTGATCGACGTGCCCGCGCGCCGCGAGGTCGGCCGGGTGAAGACCGGCGAGCGGCCCTACGTGGTGGCGCTCGCGGGTGGCCGCGGCTTCGTCACCGACCAGTACGGCAACAGCGTCACGGCCTTCGACCTCGCGACGCTGAAGAGCGTGGGCACGATCGATGTCGGCGACCATCCCGAGGGCATCGGCGCCGCCCGGGACGGCCGCCACCTCTACGTCGCCAACTGGGGCTCGAACACGCTGAGCGTCATCGATGCCGGGACGCTGAAGGTCGTGCGCGAGATCCCGACGGGCGACGGCCCGCGCGCCTTCGGGGATTTCCTGCGGTAGGGTCCGCCCGCTCCCGGGACGCTCAGGCCGCCTCCGGCGGCTCGTCCGGGTCGGGCGCGCCGGAGGAGTTCAGGATGTCCTCCAACTCGTCCACCAGCATGTCGATCTGCTCGTGGGTGGCCAGCACCTTCACCACCTCGCCGCCCTCGGTGGCGAGCGCCAGCTCGATATGCGGGCCGACCCGGGTGGTCAGGACGCGGGCGAGGATCTTGATGGCGCTCATGCGGATCTCCCGGCAGGGCTCTCGGTCTGGTCGTCGGCACTGATGAGGCCCACCGCCAGGGCGGGGCCGCAGGTCGAGGCGAAGGCGGGCTCGCCCGCGATGCGGGCCGCCAGGATCGCGGTGAACGGGACGGCGGCACGCCCGAGCCGGGCGGCGAGGCGCTCGGCCAGGAACGCGCCGGCCCCGCAGGTGACCAGCGGTGCGTCGGCCGGCAGGTCGGGTCGCGAGAGCAGCGCGGCGGCCGCGTCGTGGAGCTGGCGCAGCTGCGCCTCGGCGAAATGGCGGGCCAGCGCGGCCCACTCGGCCGCGCTCCCCTCCCCGCGGTCGCGGCCCACCATCCGGGCGAGCCGCGTCTCGCTCTCGGGGATCGACTTGCCCTTGAGGTCGCCCGTGTGCTGCTGGTCCGCCTCCTCGGCGAGGTCGCCCAGGATGCGGTGGACGTCGCCCGCATGCGCGAAGGTCTCGGCCATCAGCCGGGTGCGTCGTCCGCGGAAGGGCGCGTGGTCGGCGAGCGCGAGGAGCGGCGTGCGCACCACGCCCGTGTAGACGAGTTCCCCCGTCTCCAGGCGCTCGGCGTCGCTGTAGCCCGCGCTCGCCGGCGCCCCGTCCACGATCGGGATCAGGTCGGCGGTGGTCGAGCCGATATCGACGAGCAGCGCGTGGCGGAGATGGCGCCCGACGAGCGCGGCGGTCGCGTGCCAGTTCGCCGAGGCGATGTCGGCGGCACAGCCCTCCGCCCGCTCCGGCGCGACGAAGCCGGCGCGGCCGGCGTAGATCCGCACGTCTCCGGCGAGGTTCCGCGCCGCCCAGCCGGCGAGCTGGGCCACCCCGTCGGCGCGGTCGGCAAAGCAGTCGGTCAGCTCGCCCGTCATGGTGACGGCGTGCTCCGCCTCGCCGCGGGTCCAGTCCGGCAGCCCGGCCAGCGTCTTGTCGAGCGCGGGCAGGCCGCGCCAGAGCGGGCAGGCCGCCTGCACCACGTCGCGCACGACGCCGTCCTCGACGAGCGCCGCCTTGACGTGCACCCCCCCGAGATCCCACCCGATTCTTGTGCGACTTGATGTCGAAGCAACTGACACGAGGCGTCTCGATGGAGGAGCGGGTGGAGGGTTTCGCGGTGATCCCGGTGCTCGACCTGCGCCGGGGCCGGGTGGTCCGGGCGCGCCGGGGCGAGCGCGACTCCTATGCCCCGATCGAGACGCCCTTGGCAAAGGGCTCGGTGCCCGGCGCAGTCGCGGCCGGGATCCTGGCGGCCTTCCCCGCCCCGATCCTCTACGTGGCCGACCTCGACGCGATCATCGACGGCAGCCCGCCCGACCGCGCCGCCCTGGAGGCCATCGCGCGGGCCTGCCCCGGCACGGCGCTCTGGGTCGATGCGGGCTTCCACGACCGGGCCGCGACCGAGGCCTTCGCGGATGCCGGGCTCGGGCGCCCGGTGATCGGCAGCGAGAGCCAGCGCGACGCCGACCTCGTGCGGGCGCTCGGCGACCGGGCGGTGCTCTCCCTCGACAGCCGGGGCGCGGCGCGGCTCGGACCGGCCGCGCTCCACGAGGATGCCGGCCTCTGGCCCCGCGACGTGATCGTGATGACGCTCGCCCGCGTCGGCGCCGATGCCGGTCCCGATCTCGACGGCATCCGCGACGTCCGGCGCCGGGCGCCCGGGGCCCGCGTCCACGCGGCCGGCGGCGTGCGCGGGCCGGACGACCTCGCGGCGCTCGCGCAAGCGGGCGCGGCCGGCGCCCTGGTCGCGACCGCGCTCCACGACGGGCGCCTGCGCCCGGAGGACATGGCGGCGCTCGCCCGGTAAACTTCCGGGGCCGGACCGGCGCTGCTATAGGCTGGTCCGACCCCGATCGACGGCACGACGAGCAATGGAAAAATTCACCACCCTGGAGGGCGTCGCGGCGCCCATGCGGATCATCAACATCGACACCGACCGCATCATCCCGAAGCAGTACCTCAAGACGATCAAGCGCACCGGCCTCGGCAAGGGCCTGTTCTCCGAGATGCGCTACAACGAGGACGGCTCGGACAACCCGGACTTCGTCCTCAACCGGCCGGCCTACCGCAACGCCAAGATCCTGGTGGTGGGCGACAATTTCGGCTGCGGCTCCTCGCGCGAGCACGCCCCCTGGGCGCTGGCCGATTTCGGCATCCGCTGCGTGATCTCGACGAGCTTCGCCGACATCTTCTTCAACAACTGCGCCAAGAACGGCATCCTGGCGATCGTGGTCTCTCCCGAGGATCTGGAGAAGCTGTTCGAGGATGCCGAGCGGGGCCAGAACGCCACGCTCTCGATCGACCTCGAGGCCCAGACCATCCGCGGCCCCGACGGCGGCACGCTGCACTTCGACATCGACCCGGCCCGCAAGCACAACCTGCTCAACGGCCTCGACGAGATCGGCCTGACGCTGGAGCGGGCGTCCGCCATCGACGCCTACGAGGCCAAGCTCGCCGAGCGCGGCTGGGCCTGAGGGCGGTCTGCGCAACGGCCCTTTCCCGGGCGCATGGAGCGTCAGCGGAATGCGACCCGGGACCCAGCACGGGAAGGCGCGAAGCGACCATCTGCTGCGCTGGTACCGAAGATGGAGCCGCTTCGCGGCCCTTTATTCTCTGGATCCCGGATCGCCTTCCACTTCGTTCCAGGCGTCCGGGAAAAGGGCGAGGGCGATCGACGCGCACCGGAGACGTGGCCTCCGGGCAACCTGATCACGGTTCCTTTACCTTGATGCCGCCTTGAATGGGCGGCATCCGAGACCGCAAGGAGCCGCCTGATGACGACGACGCCGCGCGCCACGATCCTCTCCCTGCTGGGGCTCGCCGGGATGCTGGCGGCCGTGCCCGCCCGGGCGAGCTTCGACGCGTGTCTGGCCGGCATCCAGGCCCAGGCGGCCCAGCAGGGCGTCTCGGCCCAGGCCTTCCGGGCGGCGACGGCCGGCATCAGCTTCGACGACAAGGTCATCGAGCTCTCCCAGGCCCAGCCCGAGTTCAAGACGCCGATCTGGGACTACATGGCCGCCCTCGTGGACGAGGAGCGGGTCGAGGACGGGCGCGCGGCCATGCGCCAGCACGCGGCGGCGCTGGCGCAGGCCGAGGCGCGCTACGGCGTCGATCGCCACACCATCGCGGCGGTCTGGGGCGTCGAATCGAATTTCGGCAAGAACCTCGGCAAGATGCCGCTGGTGCAGTCGCTGGCCACCCTCGCCTGCTCGGGCAACCGGCGCCGGGACTTCTTCCGCGGGGAACTCCTCGCCACCCTCAAGATCATCGCCCACGGCGACATCGCGCCCGAGCGCCTGACCGGCTCCTGGGCCGGCGCCTTCGGCCAGACCCAGTTCATGCCGACCACCTACCAGCGCCTCGCGGTCGATCTCGACGGCGACGGGCGCCGCGACGTGGTCGATTCGGTGGCCGACGCGGTGGGCTCCACGGCGAACTTCCTGCGCGCCGCCAAGTGGAACAACGGCACGCCCTGGGGCTACGAGGTGCGCCTGCCGCGCGGCTTCAACGTCGCGGCGGCCGGCCGCAAGAACAAGCACGCGGTCGGCCACTGGGCCTCGCTCGGGGTCACCCGTGTCGATGGCCGCCCGCTCTCGGGCGAGGGCCCGGCCGGCATCATCGCGCCGGCGGGCGTCGACGGCCCGGCCTTCCTGGTGACGAAGAACTTCGACGCGATCTACTCCTACAACGCGGCCGAATCCTACGGGCTCGCCATCGCGGTGCTCTCCGACCGGCTGCGCGGGCGCCCCGGCGTCCAGGCCGAGTGGCCGACCGACGACCCGCCGCTCTCGCGCGCCGAGCGCCGCGACCTGCAGGTCCGCCTGACGCGGCGCGGCTACGACGTCGGCGAGCCGGACGGCAAGGTCGGCCAGAAGACCCGCGACGCGATCAAGGCGGTCGAGCGCGAGCTCGGCATGCCGCAGACCGGCCGCCCGGGCGGCAAGGTGCTGGAAGCGCTGCGGCGGGGGTGAGACTACAGGCCTGCGGTCCAGCACCTCCGTGCCACGCGTGATGCCTATGGGAGCGGTAAATGCTTCCCGCAGCCCCGCAACAAACGTTTCGGCCTGCGCCACCGCGCGGGTCGCATCCTCCAGCGATAGAGGCCCCGCGGCGTAATCTCCCTGCAGGCGGACCTGCTGTACCTTGTTGAGCGCCTTGCTGTAGGCGACATCCAACTGGCCGGTCTGCACCAGTTCCCTGCTGAACAGCTGATCAGGCCGTTATGCGTCTTTGGACCGGGACCCTCGGAGACGATGCCCTTGATCCGCAGGGCCGCGTGGACGGCATCGAACATTGCGTAGTAGGCCCTGTTACCGGCCCCAGCCGCATCACCCTCTCGCACCAGCATCCGCGCCGACTCAAGGGCCCGGATCGAGCGTGCGCGGAAGAATTGCGGCGTGTCGCCCTCGCTCACAGGCGCACCCCCTCGCGCTTGACGGCAGCGAGGAGCGCCGGATTGTTGAACGTCTCGGGCAAGCGCAGGTCTTCGTCCCAGAGCGGCAGGACGTTCACGAGGACGTCCGTCTCCAACAGCACGTCGACGGCGACATCCGCCATGTCGAGCGTGACCTTCATGCGGTCGCCTCTCTCCCCCTCGAGCACCAGTGCCAGATCGGCGTCGCTCTCGTGCGTGTGGGTCTGGCGGGCGCGGCTGCCGAACAGGATCGCCTCGCGGATCGGGTAGCGGCCGTCGAGCCGGTGCAGGAACGCTTCCACCGCGCGCCGCGTCTGCGGATCCATCTGGCCCGGCACTTCCGCGGGGAGGTCCGGATGAGCGAGCACCATCCGGGCGATCTCGTCCTGCTGGGCAGGGGGTAATTGCCGTGCCCGCGCCAGGGCCCGATCAAGCAGCGTCGTCATCGCTTACCGCTCCGAAACGCGTCGCGAGCATCCTACAGACGATCCCCGCCCACGGAAGATGGACGCGCCGCGGCCAAAGAAAAACCCGCCCCGGACGGACCGGCGCGGGCTTTCCTCAACGGCGCCGCCCCGGAGGGCGGCAAGTCCAGAAAGCTTACTCGGCGGCGGCCGGAGCGGCCTTCGCGGCCTTCGGGGCCTTGTTGCGCTCGACGCGCTCGACGATGCGGGCCGACTTACCGCGGCGGTCGCGCAGGTAGTACAGCTTGGCGCGGCGCACCTTGCCGCGGCGGGCCACCTTGATCGAGTCGATCATCGGGGAGTGCACCGGGAAGACGCGCTCGACGCCCTCGCCGTAGGAGATCTTGCGGACCGTGAAGCTCTCGTTGAGGCCGCCGCCCGAACGGGCGATGCAGACGCCCTCGTAGGCCTGGACGCGGGTGCGCTCACCCTCCTTCACGCGGACGTTCACGATCAGGGTGTCGCCCGGCTCGAAATCCGGAATGGTCTTGGCGAGGCGCGCGACTTCCTCGCGCTCCAGCTGCTCGATGATGTTCATGGCAATGCTCCAGCCGTTGCGTCCCGGATCCCCGGATGGGATCGGCACGCCAGGATTTCGGCGATCCTGTTGTGAGTTGGCGGTGCCGTTACAGGATCGGGACGGGTTTGTCGATCCTCGGTCGCACCGGGACCCGCGGTTGAGAAAATCCCCGGGCCGGGCCACATGAGGGGCGGCGCACGCGCGGCGCCGTTCCCGGCCGGCCTTGAACCGGCGCAGCGGACGAGGATTCCCCATGTTCATCCAGACCGAAGCC
>Ga0316228_1003517_pt1 | contig 12452 bp, 21 predicted proteins | sample TBH18021metaG_FD_206005 | JGI IMG/M metagenome (GOLD analysis project Ga0316228, IMG submission 206005) | Freshwater microbial communities from Trout Bog Lake, Wisconsin, USA - TBH18021 | ecosystem: Environmental > Aquatic > Freshwater > Lake > Hypolimnion/Profundal zone | place: USA: Wisconsin... | reverse complement strand
CTGACCACCGCCGTACAGCGAGTCCTGGCCGGAGCCACCCTGCAGGATGTTCGAGCCCGAGCCAGCGATCAGCTTATTATCGCCTTCGATCGCGGTCAGATGATCGCCGCCGGTGCCGCCGATGAGCGTGTCGCCGCTTGTTCCGCCGGTCGTGAGGCTGTTGTTGCCGACGTAGACCTGTAGCGTGTCCTGGCCGGCGCCGCCGACGAGCGTGTCCTGTGCGCCCGTGACACCGCCGCCGATCAGGGTCTGGTTGCCCGAGCCGGCAGTCAGATGGCTCTGACCACCGCCGTACAGCGAGTCCTGACTCGAGCCGCCCTGCAGGACATTGCGACCGATTCCGCCCACCAAGACGCTGTTGCCGCTGCCTCCGGTGAGTGTGTCGGCGCCGGTGCCACCGAAAAGCAAGTCATTGCCGCCGCCGGAGCTCAGCCTGTGATCGCCGCCCGCATAGCCGGCGCCGAGCACGTCGTTGCCGACACCGCCCTGGATCGTGTCGTTGCCGGTCCCGCCCGTGACGTGGGCGCCGCCGGACCCCACGATCACGTTGGCGGCGACGCTGCCGGTGAGCGTAATCGTCGCCGTGTTGCTGCCGGTGGCGACCACCGGGGTGCGCGTTGCGAGCGAGGTGTCGATCGTGTAGCGGACCCCATCCCCCGTCGCGGCGAACAGATCCGTGCTCGGCGCGATCATGTAAGCTCCGTCGGTGGTCCCCGTCCGGATTGTTATGGTTTCACCGGCCGTCAGACCCGCGGCCTGAAGAGCCTGTTGGACCGCTGCTTGCGTGGTCGGATCGATCGGATGCTCGTTGAGGGCCGCCCAGGTCGTATCGAACTCGAGAAGAGGCTTTGAGGACGGTGCGCCGACGGACGCTCCATACAGGCCTGGATCCTGTCCGTCCGGTGAGGATACCGTGCCCTGCGGCACCGCGATCGCATCTGGATCCTTGGAGTAAGCGCGAATGTAGTCGATGCTCGACGTGATCGAATTCCCTGTGGCGCCAGCGCTGCTCTGTACGGCCAGATTGGCCAGGAGATACATCGGATTGTGCATGTCCGATGGTGTGGACTGGATGCCGACGAGCTGTCCATCGACGTAGAAGCTGATGGTGTCCAGTTGCCAGTTCACGCCGTAAGTGTGATAGCCTGACGAATTTGGCATCTCACTGTAGACTTGGCGATTCTCCTGCCACGGGATACCGTTTTGGGGATCGGTCGTGTGGATGGTGCTGTAGACGCCGGCATCATTGTTTCCATAATGCTCAACGACGTCGAGTTCTTGCCAGCTCCCTGCGTCGTTCGGATCAGGTGTTTGCTGGTTGGGTAACAGCCAGAACGCATCCCACGCGTTAAAACTGTTCGAAAAATCGGCGCGGATCTCAAAGTAACCGTAAGTTTGCGAGAAGTTGCCCTGCGTGGTGATCAGGCCCGACTCCCAGCTGCCGGGATAACCCGACGCGGTACGGTCGGGTACGGCCGTGATTGACAGCGCGCCGCCCTGGACGCTGAACGGATCATAGCCTGACGCAGGGTCGACGAAGGAGGATTTCCCGAACCCGATGTCGGAGTTGGCGTCAAAGCGCCACTCGGGACGGATATCAGCGTAGGTGGTTCCAGCCCCAGTCTGCGAGATGCTGCGAGTGTCGAACTCGTCGTCGAAGGTTAGCTTATAGCCGGTTAGGTCGATCGACGACATCGTCCAGATCCAAATCTGGCAAAGTGCACCTCATAGCCCACAAAAGGTTAATATCTTCCTGCTGACTCTTCGTGGTCATAAACGACGGAGCTTTGTTGCCCCTCCCGAAACGGCGTCTCACTTTTCAGACAATTGATGTTCACCGCTGTGTTCACAACGCGGTCGGACTTGGTGCCCGTCCGGCTGGGACCGCACCGAATCTGACCGCGGCGTGCTGATCTGATCGGATGGCGATCGACGAGGAGCGCATCGACGCGGCGGCTTTCGCCCTTCTGTGACTGACGCTTCACGACGAGCGTCGGGCCTGGAAGGGTTTCGACTGGGCCGTGCTTGGCCTTCTCCCAGCCAACGGGCTCATCGCCGATCTGGTTTTGAGCGCACCAAATCGCTAGTGCTGAGTGACGGGGGATTGCGTCAATTAATTGCGCTGTTCGCGACCCGGCTTACGTGACCTTCGATCGTCCAGCGAGCCCGTTACATCACTCTGGAGAGCATCGCTCCAATCGCAGATGATCCTCTCGTCAGCCTGCCCACCCTGGTAGCCTGATCCTCCCGGCCCAAGCCGGTGATCGTGGTGGCTCTCAGCGAGCTACACCACGCCAGGGGACACGACCTCGAAGCACCCCACCACTGACGCACGGCACGCAGGTCGAATTTCCACGATGACCGCGGACCGAACGGCTGTCGAGCACCGGGGATTCGCCCGGCCGCAGCCTGACGGATCCAGTGCCATTCGGTGAAGCCGAATTCGCCCACCAGGTCGGCAGCGCCGACCAACTGCTCACGCGGCATCGCCCCCTCCCCGATCCTTGTCAACAGCCACCGGCGCCGGGAACGAGTAGCCAATCCGGACGAGGTGCTGCCGGTCTCCATCGAAGTAGATGCGCCGGCCCTGCCACCACACCTCCTCGCCAAGCTGCGGAAGGAGGTCCTGCGGCTCCGCGTAGACGCACAGCTCATCGTGGACGCCTGGGCCACCGGCATCCGTGGCCACGACCCAGAGACGCAGCACGTCGGTCCCGCTGTCCGGCAAGCGCATGGGCAGGATCTCGATCAATCGACCGCCAACGCTCACGCCGCCCTCCCACTCATTGCGTCGGTCGCCCAGGTGTGGAAGGCCTGCCACATCCGCAGGTCGCTTTCCCAGCCCGCCTGCACATTGTGCCAGCGGCCTTCCTCGACCCCAGCGATGTGCTCGCGGATCTCGCGGACGATCTGCGTCTGGCCGCCCGCGCTGATCTGCGGCCACTTCGCCTTGAGCCAGTCGCAGCACAGGCTCGGCGCGTAGCTGTGGCGGCCCAGGCAGTACCGGACGCTGGTCAGCATCATGAAGGCGTCGTCGCTCGTCATGCCGCCCCGCGATGAAACGCGTTCGCCGAACCGGATAAGCAGAAATTTTAAATGCTGCCGCCGCAAGGTGTTCTAGGCGCGCAGGCTGACTGTGACGCCGAAAGCAGTTCGCATGGCTGACACCAGTGACATCGTAGAGTCTTCGCAGGTCGTGGTCGCAGCCATCAATCGTCTGCAGCGTTCCATCATGCGGCTGGCACAAGCTCAGGAGGTTGCGGCGGCCGCTAGCGCCGAGTTCATCAATCCGTTGGCGCTGGAACTGCTGGTCTATCAAGTCGACCGTCTCAAGGAGTTGGCGCTCGCCCAATCGGAAGGCATCTCGACCGCGGTTGAGGATGCGGTCGTCGATGTTTTGTTCGCGACGCAAGCGCTGACTGCACAGCGCGTTGATAGGCATCAGTGAGATCCACGGGGCAGCCACGATGCGCATCCCCGCCGAACAAGTCCCCCTTTGCGCCGTCTGCATCAGCCTCCGCGCGAAGCTTGCGCGCGATCGCCTCCATGAGCGCGGTCAGCCAGCGTCTGCGTCATGCGCTTGGCTTCGACCCAGCGGGGGTAGGCGCGCCGACGCTGGGCAAGCTCACGCTCGGCGCAGGCGGCGAGGTCGGCGGCGGTGAAGGTCTCAGCCACAGGCGCCTCCAGCAAGCTCGACAATCGCAATGCCGCGAGTCAAAGCACCTTCGGCGTAACCGAGGGAATCCAACGTGTCTGACGAAGTGCGATCCGGTCTGCCGATGGTCCTGCCGGAGCCCGCAAGCGAGGTAGAGGCGCTAAAGGCGCGCTTGGCTGTCGCCGAGCAGCGCGAGGAAGCCGTTCGGATGGTCCTGCGGGCGCTGATCGCCAGCCTGCGGCCGTTCGGCTTCGACAAGAAGCGGTTCAAGCGGTGCATCTTCGAGGAAGGCCAGGACACCCCTGACGAAGGCCCGGCATCCAGCCGACATGCCGTCCTGCACCAAGAAGGGCGCCGGGTACTGCGCGAGGCGCGCTGACGATCAGCCAAGGGCGCCTCCCGTCGCGAACGCGGCTTGCGGGCAGCCTTCTCAGCCTCTCTGGCAGCCCGAGCGGCTCTCATCTCGTCGATAACCGGCGCGAGTGCCGCGCTGGCATGCTTCCGCCACTCGGCGCCGTGCTCCAGCGCGAACGTGAGAAGCCAGTGCAGCACGAAGGCGTGCTCGTCCTCGGCCCGCCTCTTGATTTCGGCGCGCCCAGACTCGCGGAAGGCGTGCGCGATCGGTCCGGCCTCGAAGCACATGATGCTGAGGACCTCCCGGACTTAGGGCGTCAATTCCCGAGGAAAGATCATCTCGCGCGTGATGGTGCTGGACTCGGCCATGCTGCTACTCCGCGGCGGCGGTGACGGGGGTGGTGGAAGCGGCGTCGATCGCCGCGTGCCCAGCGCTGGTGATCCGGGCTTGGGCGAGGCCCATGAGACCGCCGAGGCGCTCGTAGGAGCGCTGCATCAGGCACCGGCTGCACAGATTGTCGAAGGCCGCGATCTCGTCGGCGTCGAGTCGGCCGACGTAGAGCCTATTGAACCGGCGCATGGTCTCGACGTCAGAAGCGGTCGCGTTCATGCCGTCACCCGCATGTCTGAATACGAGGCCGACACATTTAGTCGCATGTAGCGAGATCGTGTGTTTTGGGCCTGCTCGTTGCGTCCTACGCTTCGAAAATGCCGCCCGGAATATTGTTTATGGCCCGCGCCTATACGGACGTATCGGAGGGTGATCCCGGCGATGAGGAGGAGCTGGCTCGCGGCCTCATCGCTCGAAAACAGCGAGGGGAGCACGTCGATGGTGACATCCTGATCCTGCTCGACGACCTGGAGCGGGTCGGGCTGACCGAGACGGAGGCCTACAGGGCGCTCGATGCGCACAGGCCTCAGTCCGAGCCGTAGATCGGCGATTGCCCTCCGGCTGTCCGCTGAGCCGCTGATGAGGGCGCGGATCGTCATGCTGCAACGCCCTCCCCGCTCGCCGGGGCGCGCCGCTTCCGACCGGTCGGCTTCCGGCCCTCGCCGTACTTCGCCCAGTCGCGGATCTCGCTGTCGGAGATGCTCTCGAGCGTGGTTTAAGCCTCGCGGCACTGCTCCAGCGTGAACATTGCCGTGTGGCAGGTCTCGCGGGTAAGCCCCATGCGGGCGGTGAGGAAGCCGTAGACGCGGCCGCGGGCGGCGCGCTGGACGGTCTTGATGCCGTCGGCGTCGAGGCGGCCGTAGCCGCCAGACATCGGTGCGTCCTTCCAGAGCGGGTCGATCCTGCGGAGGTGCAGAAGGATCCGCGCCTCGCGCAGCGCGGCGTCGGCTGGGAGGCCCAGCGAATCCTCGGTGCCCGGATGACAGCCGAGTACGTGTCTTCGCAGACCGTGCAGGCCCAGATCGGCTTGTCCACGCGGTCGGGGCGGTTCGGGTAGATCTCGCGGCCGTCGGTCAGGCGCGTTGCGGTCTCGCAGGTCGGGCAGATAGGGGCGGTCATGGTCTCGCCTCCCACGCCGATGCCGGCGTTGCTGTGTCGAAACAGAAATGAAAGCTACAACGGCCTATTCTCCTGCGACTCGCAAAGAGAGCGCGACCGCTATGGCCAACGAGCATTTCGCCCACGCCTCCACGCACCGGGTGGCCACCATCCGCCTGGGCAGCTTCGATGTGCCGTGCACGGTGCTCTCGTCCACCGATGCGTCGACCCACGTGCGCGTGGTCACCGCCGGCGGCATCCCGGAGTATCTGATCCTCGTGCGTGACGGCGAGGCTCGGCGCGCCCGCGTTGCGATGCGCAAGCAGGGTCCGTCGGGCCTCGACCTCTGGCTCGACCTGCAGGTGGCGCAGGACGCTCGCGCGGCCTGAGATCGGCGGGCCAACCTCCTCGCGCGGAACCGCCGTTCCACCGCTGCGCAACCGCACGCGGCCAGCGGCACCGACAATCCGCCGTCGTCCTCGTCGTCGATGTCGAGGCCGTAGCCGAACTCGGCATCGTTCGCGGTGGTGTCGTGGCACCGCGGGTCCGGGCAGTCGTCGCAGCCGCAGCGGCCGAACTCGTCGGAGCCGCAACACAGGTTGCCGTTCCTCGCGCTGCCGCACGCCGCTCCCGTCAACGCCTACCTGCTGAACCATTGAGGGCACGGCCATGCGCCTCAAGCTGCGGGCCGCGCTCGCGTGCGCGCTGCTCGCTCATCCGCTCGTGGCTGGATTCGCCCACGCGGCGCCTCCGTTGGAGACCAACCAGCTTGTCGACAGCACGGGCGCGGCGATCGGCACGCCCGCCGACCCGCTCATGGCGGGCACGATGCAGCGCGTCCGAATCGTGTCGCTGTGACCTCGGCGGTGGCCTCCGGGATCCTAAAGCTGCCGATGCTCCCACCCCACCCAGTCAACTGACGTATAAGTATACCGAGAGAGCGTCCGCCAAGTTTTTCACATCGCCCGAGACCTTCACACGATCCATCGTCTCGCCGTAGGGTTTCGGATGAATGTTCCACCCTGTTGCGGTAACGTAGCCAGCGCGCTCGGCCAACATCTGAAAGGTCAGGCGTTGGATATGGCCGTTCCCGTCCAGGAAGGGATGGATATTGCCAAACACGATCATGACGCTCGCCAATTTTTCGAGCGTGCGCGATGACGGTGTTCGAGCCGAGCTCACAACCTGCGCAACTAGCTGCGCGTAGGTCTTCATGTACTCTGCCACGCGATCAGGAGGCATCAACAGCCGCGAGCCCTCGGTGGCGTTGAAGGCGCTGGCCACCAAACAGTTGCGCAGCGCCGGGTAAGCGCTGCCACGGTAGTTGCCGGCGAACTCCGGATGATCGTCTGGGGTGAGGTCGCGGTACAGCGTCCGATGAAGATCGCGTGGTTCACCGAGAGCAGTCGCAAGAGCGTCGTCGTCCAACTCGCGCAGGTCCACGAGGAGGTCGGCGATGAGCGACGGAAGGACCCGGTCAGCGCGAGCTCGATTCGTTGGCCAGAGTTGGTTCGGTGGGATCATCGAAGCGAGAATGAACGCAGCGGTTCGTCCTCACAAGCGCCCGGCCGACTTCACCGGCAACCTGAGCGTGATAGGCGGAGCGACCTAAAGGCCGCCTGTGCCTAGCAACGCAGCGAGATCTTGAGGCAACTGCCCACGGCGAGCCCGCTCCGCTGTTCCAAGAAGGAGCGCGACGCTCGCTGCGTCGACGACCTCCCCCGCGAGCACTGCGTTGACCGCTTCGCCGAAGGGCAGGCGGCGAATGCTGAGGCTCTCCTGCGGGTCAGTTTCCGCACTGATTGGGCACAGGCCCCAGGCGATGTAGCAGGGCGCCCATTCGCTCGTGATACCCGGCGAGGCAGTAAGCTTAGGCAGCTCAAACCAGTGCGCGGCCGAGTGGCCTGTCTCCTCCGCGAGTTCACGCTTGGCCGTCTCGATCGGCGGCACGTCAACTGCGCCCCCGCCGCGAGGCAACTCCCAGAGGTAGCGATCGAGCAAATAGCGATATTGCCCCACGAGGAAGGTGCGGCCGGCATCGTCGATCGGCAGAACCGTGAGGCCAAAAACCTTGAAGCGGACCGCGGTATAGGGGTGCTCGACACCCGATTGATGTTGCACTTGGTCGACGTCTAGACGCAGGTACTCGTCCTCGTGGTACGTCTCACTCGAAAGCGTCAGCCACGGGTTTGCTGTGTGATCAGTCGTCATCGCGCAGCATCTCGCATTGTCGTAAATCGCATCTGCCGAAATAACACAAATCGATGAATCCTATATTATGTCTTCGCCGCCTGATCTGAGCGCATCGTGGCGATGATCGCCTCAGCGAAGTTGGCGGCGTCATTCCCCTCCAGTTCAAAAGGAAGCCAACCGAGCCCGGGGTGCCGGAACAGGATCACACGCTTACCGCCGATGCGCTCTGCTGGAACGACCGCCTGCACACGCACAAGAGGCTGAAGCGGCGCGTTTACGTATGTGTCCGAAACGGGCGGGATGAGCGTTGCGCGGACCGCAGCCAAGGCTCGTACCATTTCGTCGAGTTCCCGAGCCGACAGAGCAAACTTCGCCCCGCCCGCATCAGTCTCAACCTCCACAATGACGGACTCACGATCGTCGGATGGTCCGATTTGCAGTGTCGACTTCGCCACGAGCAGGTATCCTTCAGCGGGGGAGCACGCTGCTGAGGTAGGGCGTTCGGATCTCAGTTCAGTATCCACTCGGTTGCCGGGATCCCGAAGTGCTGGATCACGGCTTCATCGGCGACCGCCGCCTCGATCAAGGCGTCGTCGAGCAGGGCACCAACCTAACGCTCGGCGCATTGACGGCGGCCGCGACGCTCGGGCTGAACCTCAACGCCACCTCTGCATCCGGCATGCAGGTTGGTATCGTCGTATTGCCGACTTCGTGAAGATCAGTTGGGGCTTCAGTAGAGGTCGTTTACGATCGGCCCCGCTTCCGGGTCGTCGGGAGCGGGCTTGGGCGCAGCCTGCTTCTGTGTTTTCCGCCAAGTGGGCGCGGTGTGCTGCATTGTCCCGCATCCTGAGCACACGGTGCCGCTGAGACTTTGCATCTCGGCATCGCGCTTCGCGTCCTTCTTGCCCTTCTTCGCGCTCTCAGCCTCAAATTTTTGTATCAGTTCGTCGCGCGCCTTCTGCGTAGCCTGGATCTTAGCTTTGAGATCCGTGTCTGGCGGCGTCGGCTTGACGGTCACCGCCGGCGCGGGCGCCTCGGTCGTTTGAGCGACGGCCGCACCGTCGCCGAGGGCGAGAAGGCCGAGTGCTGCGGCGAAGACCTGTGAGCGCATGGCATCTCTCGCAAAATAGGAGCGCCTCGCCATAACACGGGGCCGCCCCTTAATAGCAGCCCGTTCGTGCAGGCGCCGCAGGGCACCAGCCTGTTCATTCGCGTGATCTGCTGGTCGCGCTTAACCCGACGGGCGAAACACCGGATATCGCCAGTGTCGGACGTGCGGGCTCCGTCCCGCGCGTCCCCAGTTTCCGACCGGCCCACGCGCCGCACCCTGCTGTTCACAGCCGAGCGCTCTCGCGTGTCCGGTCGTCCGAGTGATCCCCGTCACAGGATCCGCCCGCCCGCGTCACAGCCTTCGTCCGCACCATGTCACGGCGCCCGTCCGACCACCGTCCCCAACGGTCACCTGGGACCTTGATTCCGTCCGCGCGGCGGCGACACGGCCCGCACGCACCCCTCTGCATGATCCATTTCGGCGCGATCGTCCTCGACAGCACCTTCCGGTTCAACTGGCAGATCGCGAAGCTGCCGGCGCCCTACGGCGCGATGGAGAACGCCATCGTGCTCTCCGTGAAGGAAACAAGTCGGCGCAGGCGGTGGCCGAGGAGCGGCACACCAACGTCATGCAGGCGATCGCGACCTTCGTCCCGCGCTCGGAGATCGAGAAGGACAACAGGGCACTTCACGAGCGGATCGACGGCGTCGAGAAGCGCCTCGACACGATGGACAAGCGGGACTGGGGTGCGGTCGTCAGCGCGCTCGGAGCGTTCGGCACAGTGATCCTGACCAAGGTCGGCCTGATGCACTGACCGACCGCTGTCAACATCCGTCAACGCCTTGGGCGCCCTGGCTTCAGCCGGGACGCCTTTCGTCGTTTCAGGCGCCCGGAACCGCGCTGCCTGGCCTCGCTGGCACCGCGGCGTGGAGCTTTTCTTTAACCATCGCACGGCATCATCCGCTCAGATCCGATCTCTAAACCCCCTGAGATTGGATCTGGGGAAGCCCGCCCGGTTCGCCGGCGCGGGCTTTTTCGTGCGCGAAATCCCGGCGCGAGACAGCCCAGCCGCCCGCCTTCGCACGTCTCGGTAATCGCTGCCAGCTATCCTATCGCCGCGCCGTTTTACGTATCAGCTTCTTCAGCTGAGGCATTCAAGACCCATGCCGCCGCAGAGCGAACCGCTACCTGCCATTACTCGTGGTGAGAAGGCTGGCCGGCTCGCAGCGAGCGAGATGATCAAGACAGCCAGCCCCGAGACTGGTGACCTTCAAGGCGTCATGCGTCGGCTGGAAGCGGTCGGGAACATCTTAGCCGACGGGCACCAGCGAGCCGGCATGTTGGGGATCGATGTCCGGACGTGGCGCTTCGGCTTCCAGGCTGGCGTCGGCCTTGAACTTGGCGACCATATGCGCCGCATACGAGCAGCTGCGTTTAACCGCGCGCCGTGAGCAGATCAGGGGGGGGGCGATCGGACGGTAAGCGGACCGGCGACCATTCGGCCCTACCGCCGCGGCATGTTTGACCACGCTCCCGCCGTCGCCTCCTGGCGCGATCAGATCGAGCGCCTGTCTCAGCACGCCCGGCGTTTTCGACGCGTGAAGGGTGCCGGCGGCACTAAAATGACATAAGCCATCGTCGCCCAAAAAATAACCACTTAGGCAAACCGAATTGTCGCTTATAGAGTGCCGCATATTAGCCATTTAGATCGATATACAGTTTCCCAATCTTCGGGCACGAGACGACAAGTCACGTCGTCTGTCGCAGAAGGGTGCGGTCGTGAACATCGTTTTCCTCGTCCTGTCGGCCTTTGTAGGCGCCGGACTTTCGATCGCCGGGACATGGGCCTGGTTGGGGGCTCTCTCGATCCTTGTGGCATCGGTCGGGGCCACCGTGGCATGCGTTGCAAGCGCTGCCTTGCTGTTCTCTCTGCGGCGCTCGTCATTTTCCAGCGGCCGCACATCTTCTGTTACCTCTATGCAGGGTCTCAGGCCGCAACAGCAACCCTCCGCTAGTGCTACGAACGATGATCAGGCAGGGTTGAAGCGCTCAGCATGATCTATCCTTCCTCCGATTTTATGTTCGTCAGAGACGTTCAGATCTGAGGCTCACCAATCTGAGAGTTCGCGTCCGAGGGACGCGGCTGATCCCGCCTCAGAAGCTGCACTTCTGCCCTTCGATGATCTGAGAGCCGGCGTCTCGCATCTTCGGCCGCTCGCCGAGTTGCAACGCTTCGTCGGGCGTCAGATCGACGTAGGGATTAGGCCTGGGCGGGCGGCCACCTGAACGTACCGATCACAGCGCGAACGACGCGCTGTACAATTCCCCCGCGTGAGGGTCGAGCGTTCTCATTTGCCACGGATAGGCCTTCGATAATCGCGGGTGCATACTCTTGCATGAATCGCTTGCGGCCGTAGATGGTCAGGATCTCGGCCGGTCCGACATGCTCCAGGATCTCGACTGCACGATAGGCGATCGTATCGCCTTGCCATTTGCGCCAGTGCGGAAGGTAGACCTCTCGTGCTCTATCCATCATCTGGCCGTAGGTGAGCCCAGCCATCATCGCCGCTTCAAGAACCGGTAGTAGGCCTACCACCAGCACGCGGGCAGTTGCCTCGACAGGGTCGGATGAACCAGGTCGGAAGGTGCAAGCCATGACGGTGCCTCACAGAACAGTAGCGGCGTGGAGTAATACCAGCGGACAGGCTCGGCCGGCGATGAATGAGTGAACCCGTGAGAGGGGTGGGACGTACGCTCAGATTGCCGCGGTGAGGGGCTCGCTGAATTCCCACGATAGGGGTACGCATTTTCGCGTTGGCTCACGTGCAGGACTTATGCGGCAGCCCCACGAATCGGATCGACCGGGGTCACACGCTTGCCGCTCCTCGATCAGCCCCATCTCGACCAAGGCCGGCCGTAGCTCGGGCAGGCGCCGTGTCGGAGGTCCTGCGGCTGTGCTGCGGCGGCGCGTAGGGCTTAGAGCACGCGGCCGCGAGTCGGGGCTTTCGGTTCAGTGGGCATAGCGGCGCTAGGCTAATGCAAGCCCACCAGAGAGTCGACGGGGCCGAGGAGCACGGCCAGGGCGAACAGGTCCAAGTTGGTGAGCACCTTGCCCTTCACGATCCACAGCGCGAAGTCGTCGCCCGCTGGCTCGACCTTTACTCCGTCGGCGCGGAGAGCTTTGACAGCTTCAAGGACCGGATCGCGTTTCTCGCTCATGCTGCTATGCAGACGCGATGATCATACGTTGACGGGCGGCGTCGAGCCGCTCGTCGTCGGTCTGTTCCGGCATCTCGGCAGCAATCTTCTCGACGATCCGCCGGGTATCCGCCTCGTCAAGGCCAAGCCCGCGCGCGAACCCATCGAGCCGCCGCATCATGTGCTGGATCGCAGCGCGCTCGCTTGCGGCATCCGGGTTGTCGCTCATGGCTTTAGCGTCCGGCGCCCCCGCTCCGGCGGCAAGGCCTTGTCGATGATTTGCTGGGTCATCTGAATGATCGGCTCGGCCAGCGTCCCATAGGTCGTTTCGCACGAACCCTCAACGAGCGCTCGGATGTGCTTGAGTGCTTTGATCGGGTCCATCGTAAGCGCTGTCTGGGCGGCACCTTCCGGCAGGCGGTGTGAAGGCGACATACGGAGCGGATTGGGAGCTCCGTCACATGTCGATGTCAGGGCGTATGGCTATGTCGGAGCCGATCCGGCGCCTGGAG
>Ga0316228_1003516_pt1 | contig 12456 bp, 15 predicted proteins | sample TBH18021metaG_FD_206005 | JGI IMG/M metagenome (GOLD analysis project Ga0316228, IMG submission 206005) | Freshwater microbial communities from Trout Bog Lake, Wisconsin, USA - TBH18021 | ecosystem: Environmental > Aquatic > Freshwater > Lake > Hypolimnion/Profundal zone | place: USA: Wisconsin... | reverse complement strand
AGCTGCGCCAGATACGCACCGTCCTGGCCCGTCACACCTGTGATCAGCGCTCGCTTGGCCGTCATGAACCCGTCCCGTTCCGAAGATGCCCGGCTGCTACGACCGCGGCGGCCTACGCGTCAAGGCGAGGTCTCAACATCAGTATTGTCGCAAGGGTCCGAGGAGCGATTCCTACATCACCAGACTAGCGCTACAGCGGCACGAGCCTCCGCAGAAGAAGCGCCGCACGGCTAAGGTCGCGCGAGCCAGTCTGTCACGCCCATGACTGAGCGGAATTCCTCCATCGCATGAACGCGCGCCTCCGGAAGCGCAACCCGCGCCATGGTGGCGAGGGCATGGCCGGGCCCGAGTTCGAGCACGCGATCGGCGCCGTATTCCCGACAGGCCTCCAGGCAGGCTGCCCAGTCGATCGTCCGCGAGATCTGCAGGGCCAGCTTCTCCCGTCCCTCCACGTGGCGGAACACCGTTGCACCGTCCAGGCCGCTGAGGAGCCGCGGCGCGCTTGGCGGCGGGCGGCGCGGCGGCGCGGCGGCGAGCGCCTCCCGAAAAGCCGCCGTCGCGGCGCTCAGCAGGGGCGTGTGTGAAGGCGTGCGGACGGGAAGGATCACGGCTCGCTGCGCGCCCGAGCCGGCTGCCTCCCGGCACAGCGCCTCGAGGGATTCAAGCCGGCCGCCGACGACGCCGCTATCGGCCGCGTTGCGGATGGCGAGATGGCAATTGTGCCGGGCGGCGAGGCCTTCGAGCGCGTCGAGCCTCAGGCCCCGCACGCCCGCGAGCCCGAACCCCGCGCCGGAGGCGGCATCCATGGCCTCCGCGCGTCGGGCGGCCAGGGCAAGCACGTCTGCGAAGTCGAGGCGTCCAGCAACGCCCCACGCCGCGAGATCGCCGATGCTGTAGCCGGCCACGATCATGCGGTCGGATGGCCCTCCACCGAGCGCGCGCCACGCCGTCAGGGCGGAGACGCAGCACAGGATCTGGCCCGTGCGATTTGCATGGAGGTCGCGGCCGCCCTTTCGGGCCAGATCGCGCGGGTCAGCACCGTCGAGAAGCGGCCTGGCGGCGGCGAATACGTCCTGGGCTGCCGGGTGATCGGCCGTAAGGTCGAACATCGCGGGGTGCTGGCCGCCTTGGCCGGAGAGGAGGAGCGCCAGAGTCATGCGGGCCTGCGGGCGCGCAGTCCGGCGACGGGTCTCAGGGCCAGCCGATCCAGGCTCTTGGCGAGCACCGATCCATCCACCGGTGCGTCGCGCAGCTCGCGCCAGTGCAGACCGGCGCCGTCCGGCACCAGGATCTCCCCGTCGATGCCCATCGGCGCCGTCTCCGCCGCGGCGGCGATTCCGTCGAGCAGGCTCAGCGGCACCGGCAGTCGGCAACGCCAGAGCACATCGAGGTCGGAGGTTGCGCTCAGGTAGGTCAGGCCCGTGACGGCCTGCCAAAGGAGGCTGCCGAAGGGCCGCGGCACGATCTCGTGCCGCTGGCCGAGCGCCGTCAGCGTCGCGAGGGTCGAGCCCCATGGAATCGGTGCCTGAGCGGCTGCGTCGGCGAGGCTGACCATGGGCGCGCGAGACAGCGCAGTCGGGGGCAACGAGAGCCCAATCCGTCGCTTGCCGTCCGCGGGCGGCAGCGGCAGGCCGAGCGGAACCGCGTCGCCCCCCTCCCCCGGGGCCCGCCGGCGAACGATCACGGGTCGGCCGGCCTCGGCCCATCCCTTCAGGTGCGGGACATCGCGAAGATCGGATCGGTTCGCCAGACAGGCCGTCCATGCCGCTGGGTCGACGTGAACGAGGTCGTGGCGTTCAAAGGCCTCAGCCAAGGCGGGCCTGATCGGCGATCGCGGCCGCGATGGCGCGCGCCACGGGGCGGCCGCCCCGCTCCTCGCCGAGCCGGTCCCGTACATCACCCGCGCGCATCCCGTCGATCAGCGCGCGGATCTGCCCTTCCAGGGAGAGGTTTGGCTCCAGAACGACGTGGACCGCGCCGGTCGCCACCATGTTGTCGAGTCCTGGCGCGAAGACGGGCGTCGACTTCGCCATGTCCTTCAGCTTGTCGAGGGGCAGCTTGGTCACACGGGCGACGGACGGCAGATCCATCACGCTCGGATTCGCCCCAGGCAAAGCCGCCAGGACTCGCGTGGCGAGCGCCGTAGCGATGAAGGCGCCCGCGGCCGAGTGACCGTAGATCAGCCCAATCGTCGGGTGGCCGGACCGGTCGGCCAGGAGGATCGCCTTGGCGAGATGCGCGAGGCATTCGTTGAGGCCCAGCAGTTCGTCGCGGCGGCTCATGCGCTGGCTGTCGGAATCCACCGCCACGAGGATCGGCGCGCGGTCGCCAGCCCGCACGGCGTCGAGCACGACGCGCGAAAGGACGAGCGCCCCGTCGACGCCGAGGGGCGTGTCGCCGTCGACGCCCACCACGTGCATCTGGCCGCCCGCGAAGGGACCGGTGCCGGTCACGAGGCCGTCGCGCACCGCGACCGCGTGGCCCTGCGGGAACAGGGAGGCGAGGATCTCAGCGAGCGTCATGATCGGCCTCCGGGCTGCGGGCCACGGTCTCGTCGAAGGCCCCCGTGTCCATGGCCGGCACGGATTCGGGATCGTTCACGCCAAGGCGCGCCCAGACATCGGCGGCGTCGCGGCAGTCTCCGAACTGGTCGATCCGGGCTTCCAGACGCGCCTGCTCGGCCTCCAGAGTCTGCAGGTCGAAGGCCGGCGCACGCCCGACGAGAGCGAGGGCGGCCTTGCGGAAGGCCGAGATCGTGTCGGCGCAGAAGGCGTCGGCGCCCCCGGTGAGGCGGCGGTGCTTGCCGCCCATGGTCCGCCAGACCAACGCCCGGTCGCGGGAATCGAACTCCTCCGCGCCCTTGTTGGTCTCAATCACTTCAGGCCCGGACACCGAGATGCGGCCGCCCTCCGACACGGCGAGCCGCGAGCAGGTACCGGCAATCAGGCCGCCGCCTCCGTAGCAGCCGGCCCGGCCGCCGATCAGCCCGATGACCGGGATGCCGGCCGCGCGGGCGTCGACAATGGCGCGCATGGTCTCGGCGATGGCCGTCTCCCCGGCATTGGCCTCCTGCAGGCGGACGCCACCGGTGTCGAACAGGATCAGCACCGCCGTCGGCTTCAGCTCGAGGGCCGCCCGCAGCAGGCCGACCAGCTTGGCCCCGTGGACCTCGCCGAAGGCGCCGCCCATGAAGCGCCCCTCCTGGGCAGCGATCAGGATCGGGGCACCGTCGAGCCGCGCGCGGCCGACGACGATACCGTCGTCGAAGGCGCGGGGCAGATCGAAGAGCGGCAGGTGCGGGCTCATGCGCCGCTCCGTCGGCGGCAGGAACTCGCGGAAGCTTCCCGGATCGGTGAGTGCAAGCACGCGCTGGCGGGCGGTGGCCTCGTACCAGCTCAGGCTGTCCGGATCGATGCTCGCGGCGCGGTTGCCAGCCATGGTCAGGCCTCCATCAGCCGCGCGCCCTGGAGCAGGCGCAGCGACACGGTGTCGGGGCGGGCGCCGCCGTCATTGATGCTGATGCGAAGACCCCCGGGCTGCGCCCGGGCGACGAAATCGGCCACCACCGCCTCCCAGACGTCGCCGTAGCCGGCGATCGGGGTTTCGATGGCCACCTCGCAGGCATCCGGCGGCAGAACCCGCTCGAGCAAGATCTCGAGGTTGCCGGACGCCACGACGCCGGTGATCGCGTGCGGCACCGAGCCGGCCAGCGGCTTCTTGGTGGTGTGGCGGAAGGTCAGAGTTTCCATCGCCGGCTCCTTGAGAGAGGACCCTTCATCGCGCGCCGCTCACCAGTTCCGGAACCGGGCCGGCGGCTCGTAGAGCCCGCCGGACCAATGCACGAGATCCTTGATCGACTTCGCCGCGAGCAGCGCGCGGTCGGCGTCCAGAGGCTCGATGCCGAGATCCTCTGGGCGGCGGATGACGCCCCGGGCGCGCAGCTCCTCGACCTTCGCCCGGTCGCGGCCGCGACCGACCTCGGTGTAGCCGGCCACGCCCCGAATCGCCTGCTCGCGCTCGTCGGCGTCCCGGCAGAGCAGCAGATTCGCGATGCCCTCCTCGGTGACGATGTGGGTCACGTCGTCGGCGTAGATCATGACCGGCGCCAGCTCGAGACCGATGGACTTCGCCAGCTCGAGAGCGTCGAGCTTCTCCACGAAAGTCGGAACCAGCTTTTCGCCGAAGGTTTCGACCAGCTGCACCACGAGCTTGCGCCCGCGCATCAGCGCGGGATCGCCGACGATCTGGCCCTCTCGGCCGGCCTTCATCCAGGCATCGGAAGGATGGCGGCGGCCGTGAGGGTCCGAGCCCATGTTCGGCGCCCCGCCGAACCCCGCCACCCGCGACTGGGTTATGGTCGAGGAATGGCCCATCAGGTCGATCTGAAGCGTCGCGCCGATGAACATGTCGCAGGCGTAGAGGCCGGCGGTCTGGCAGAAGGCCCGGTTCGAGCGCAGGCTCCCGTCCGCGCCGGTGAAGAAGATGTCGGTCCGCTCGCGGATGTAGCGGTCCATCCCGACTTCCGAGCCGAAGCAGTGGATCTGCTTGACCCAGCCGGATTCGATTGCCGGGATCAGGGTCGGGTGCGGGTTGAGCGCCCAGTGGGTGGCGATTTTCCCCTTGAGGCCGAGTTTCTCGCCGTAGGTCGGCAGCAGCAGCTCGATCGCCGCCGTCCCGAACCCGATGCCGTGGTTAAGCCGCTTGACGCCGTACTCGGCGTAGATCCCCTTGATCGCCATCATGGCGATCAGGATCTGCGTCTCGGTCATCGCAGCCGGATCGCGGGTGAAGAGCGGCTCCACATAGAACGGCTTGTCGGCCTCGACCACGAAGTCGATCCGGTCGCCCGGGATGTCGACCCGCGGGACGGTATCGACAATCGCGTTGACCTGCGCGACCACGACGCCGTTCTTGAAGGCGGTCGCCTCCACGACGGTCGGCGTGTCCTCGGTATTCGGCCCCGTATACAAGTTGCCGTCGCGGTCGGCGGAGACGCCCGCGATCAGAGCCACGTTGGGCGTCAGGTCGACGAAGTAGCGGGCGAACAGCTCCAGGTAGGTATGGACGGCCCCGAGCTCGATCTGGCCGCCATAGAGCATTTTGGCTATGCGGGCGCCCTGCGGACCGGAATACGAGTAGTCGAGCCGCTTCGCGATCCCCGTCTCGAACACGTCGAGATGCTCGGGCAGCACGATCCCCGACTGGACCATGTGCAGGTCGTGGATCTTGTCGGGGTCGCAGGCGCTCAGGCCGCGGGCAAGGCAGTCGGCCTGCTTCTGGTTGTCACCCTCGAGGCAGACACGATCACCGGGCTGCAGGATCGCTTCCAGCAGATCTACGACGGCCGCAGCCGGCACGACCTTGCCATCCGCATGGGCGCGCCCCGCCGCGATGCGCGCGTCGCGCGCCTTCCCCTCACCGCGCCACTCGCCCATCCGCGTGCTCCCATCGGTGTACCAAACGATAAATAGCGGCTAAACCAGTATTTTTAAACCGGCCTCACCCGGTAAATCGCATACGTAATCACCGTCCAGTCAGCGTCTTGCATACTTAAGGCGCCATCCAGCAGGCCAACCGGGAAGGAGGCCCTCCATCCGGCTTGCGTCCCTACGGCCGCTGAATGGGTTCGGAGAAGACGCCCCCATGAAGGGGCAACGCCGATGATCGCCCACAGTGTCGCCCTGCTCGCCGACTGCACGCGTATGGGCCTCTATCTCGGTGGTCTTCTCGGCCCCGCTCTGCACGTAAAGGCCTAAGTCGGCGGCATCGTCATCGCCATGATCCTGCTCATCGCTGCGGCCGGCTCCCTGGTCCTGTGCTTGGGTGCTGTCGCCCTGGTCAGCCGGACTGGCCGGTGCGATCCAGGCATCGGCGCCGTGGAGCACGGCGGCTCCGCGTGATCGGCGGCGGCGCCGAGCCCGCTGCCAGGACGGGCTGAACGCCCTGGGACACGACATCGGGCACGGAGTCGAGCACGTCTTCGTTGAGCAGAGTCTCATGGCCGCCTTCGCGGTGGTCGGTGCGCTGATCCTCGTCTCGAACTTAACCGCCAAGCATCTCACCAACGGCCGCGTCCACGGCTCCACCATCCTGATCGTGCTTGGGCTGGTGCTCGTTTATGTCGGCGGGCCTTACACGGGCGGGAGGAAGGGCCTCGCCGAATGGGCACGGTCAGCCGGGCTGCGGGCGGCCTCGCGGCGACCGATCCGAAGCTCGTCCCCTACGGCGCGCTGACGGTGCGGTCCCTGATCGGCAGACGCGGCAGCATTCCGGCGCGCCGGTCGAAATGCGGATTCGTGCCCGCCGATTAGGGTATGGTTGCGCCTCGTCTTCCCGAGGACTGGCAGGCGCCGCTCACGGGATGATTGAGGAACGGCGGATGCACGGGGACTTTCAGAAGATCGATAGCGGGCTGCTCTCGGACCGAATCCGCGACGCGCTCACCGACGCCATCGCGTCGGGGACGATCGCGGCCGGCACGGCACTCGACGAGCAGAACCTGGCCGATCGCTACGGCGCGTCGCGCACGCCCGTCCGGGAGGCGCTGCGTCAGCTCGCGGCCTCGGGGCTCGTGGAGATGCGGCCCCGCCGGGGCGTGGTGGTGGCGCGCCTGACGCCGCAGCGGATCGCCGACATGTTCGAGACCACCGCCGAGATAGAGGCGATGTGCGCCCGGCTCGCCACCTACCGGATGACGCCCCTGGAACGGGGGCAGCTCATGGAACTCCACGAGGCATCCGCCGCGGCGGTCGAGGCGGGCGATGTCGACGCCTACGACCGGTTCAACCGCGTCTTCCACGAGGCGCTCTACACCGCGACCCATAACGGATTCATGGCGGAGCAGGCGCTGGCGATCCGCGAGCGTCTCGCTGCCTTCCGGCGCACCCAGCTGCGCCACGCCGACCGGATCCGCCGCTCCCGGGAGGAGCACGGTGAAATCCTGTCGGCGATCGCGGAAGGCGACGGCGAAACGGCCGCCCGGCGCATGCGCGCCCACATGCTCCGGGCAGCCGCGGCGCTGGGGCGCTACATCGCCGGGATGGAGTGAGGCGTCGGCGTGGGCCGCGCTGAGGACTTCCGCGCGGCCGCCCGGCCCGCTCCTTGGGCGGAGCTGCGCGACGGCCGCGCACCGTCAACAGCATGGCGTCCTTGGCCTCGATGCGGCCGGGAACGACGGGCATTGCGGCTGCGGTCCATTCAGACACGGCTCGCCCAAGACTACCTCCGAGCGGCCGCTTCAACGGCCGCGCGTCTCCACCCGCATCTGCACGCCGAGCATCAGGTCCTCGGCGCCGACGCGCTCAGCGCGTCGGCGAGCCTCCCGATATGCTCGGCGGCCCGACCGATCCCGAACGCCGCCCGCTCGGCATCCTCCGCCCGCCCCCGCTCCGCAGTCTCGGCGGCGGCGCGCAGCTCCGCGACGTTGCCTTCCAGCGCCGCGATCCGCGAGCGCAGCTCCGCGAGCTCGTCGGCGATGGTCAGCGCCGCCATGACCTGCAGGCGCATGTCGCCGATCTCGCCGAAGCTCTTGCGCATCTCGGCGATGCGCCCGTCGAGGGTCGCGGCGAGCCCGGTGAGGTGCGCCTCCTCCCCCGCGCCGCACGCCATACGGTAGCTGCGGCCGTCGATGGTCACGTTGATCTGCGGCAAGGGTGGCTCCGCTGAGCTCAGACGCGTCCGAGGACATCCTGGACGGACTCGATCGCACGGTCGAGCCGGTGGCCGACCTCCCCGGTGGCCGCCGTGACCGTGGCGAGCCGGGCGCTCGCCGCATCGAGGGCTGCGGCGAGGCGAGCTCGATCCTCATCCATGAGGGCAAGTTCCGCATCCCGATCGTCGGGCTCGGCGTCGGCGTCGAGGCGATGCTGGACGACGGCATCGAGGCGGTTGATCGCCGCTTCGAGCCGGCTGAGCGCGTCGTCGATGGAACGGGTCTCGGTCTCGTCGGCCATGGGTCTTCGTCTACCTCGACCTGAAGCTTTCCGCCGAATGCAGGCGAAATTCCAGCGCGAAATCGCGAACGATCCCCGCTCCGGCCGTTCACCGAATGGATCGTCGCGATCCTTGCTTATTGGTCGGTGGAACGAAGGTCTTTGTCATGGCGATGCGTTTGACAGGTCGAGGCGCCATGCTAGACAGCCGCGCGATCCCGAAGAGGGACCGCGCGAGACATGCCGGAGGGCCGGTCCGCGACAGTTCCGAGGCCTCAGCCGGCACCGTCCGATCCGACGGTCACGGGCGTCGAAGCCCGGCCTCTCCCGGTCCGGTTCATCGCAGGTTCAAATCCGCCCGCCCAGATCCGCCCGGCCCGGCCTGGACGGTATGACGGGCCGCCGAGACCGCTCTGCGGACCGATCCCAGGTCCTGCACGCGGCGAGCCGCATCAGGAAGGAGTCACGCCGTGACGAAGGTTGCCATCAACGGGTTCGGACGCATCGGCCGCAACGTCCTGCGCGCAATCGCCGAGGCGGGGCGCAACGACATCGAGGTCGTGGCGATCAACGATCTCGGCCCGGTGGAGACCAACGCCCACCTGCTCCGCTTCGACTCCGTGCACGGTCGCTTCCCCGGCGAGGTCGCGGTCGACGGCGAGTTCCTGGTGGTGAACGGCAAGCGCATCAAGGTCACGGCCGTGCGCAACCCGGCGGAGCTGCCCCATCGCGACCTCGGCGTCGATATCGCGCTCGAATGCACCGGCATCTTCACCTCGAAGGACAAGGCGAAGGCCCATCTCGACGCCGGCGCCAAGCGCGTCCTCGTCTCGGCCCCGGCCGACGGCGCCGACCTGACGGTGGTCTACGGCGTGAATCACGACAAGCTGTCGAGCGAGCACCTTGTGGTCTCGAACGCGTCCTGCACCACGAACTGCCTCGCCCCGGTGGCGAAGGTGCTGGACGAGGCCGTCGGCATCGAGCGCGGCTTCATGACCACGATCCACTCCTACACAAACGACCAGCCGTCGCTGGATCAGATGCACAAGGATCTCTACCGGGCCCGCGCCGCGGCGCTCTCGATGATCCCGACCTCGACCGGTGCCGCGAAGGCGGTCGGCCTCGTGCTGCCGGAGCTCAAGGGCAAGCTCGACGGCACCGCGATCCGCGTGCCGACCCCGAACGTCTCGGCGGTGGACCTCGTCTTCACGGCCAAGCGCGCGACCACGGTCCAGGAAATCAACGACGCCATCAAGGCCGCCGCGGCCGGCCCGCTCAAGGGCGTCCTCGGTGTCACCGACCGGCCGAACGTCTCGATCGACTTCAACCACGATCCGCATTCCTCGACCTTCCACCTCGACCAGACCAAGGTCATGGACGGCGTGCTGGTGCGCATCCTGACGTGGTACGACAACGAGTGGGGCTTCTCGAACCGCATGGCCGACACCGCCGTGGCGATGGCCAAGCTCATCTGAGCCGGACTCCAGCGGTCGCCGCCTCCTGAGAGGTCGGCGGCCGCACCACTCTTCGGACGGCCTATCTTCGAACCAGGGACTCTCCAGGGATGACCGACGCTTCGCAGGGCACGTCGAGCGGACTGGCTGCCGCGCCGCCCACCCCCAGGCCGGCTCCGCCGCCGCCCACCACACCCGCCGTGGCACCGACCGCCGCCTCCGCGGTCCCGTCGCACGCGCTCCCGGCAAACCAGCTCTTCGACCAGCTCGCGCGAATCGAGGACAAGTGCTCGCGCATCGAGGACAAGTACGCCCGCTCCGAGGCGCTGCTGTCCCGGGTCGAGGACAAGGTCGAGAACGCCGCGAACCGGATGAACGAATCCGCGCGCCAGTCCGACCTCGCGGCGCTCCGGACGGAGATGCGCGGCCTCGCCGAGCGCACCCGGCGCCTGCCCGGGACCGGCGCCCTCGTCCTCACCGCCGTCATCACGGCCATCCTGACGGTGGTTCTGATGGTCGCTGTCCAGCGGCTCAATCTCGACCGCCTGCTGCCGCAGCGGGCTACCATCGGCACCACCGCTCAGTAATCGCCCTCACCAAGCACAGGACCGCACCAGACCGCATGAGCGCCTTCCGCACCCTCGACGACGCCGGCTCCCTCACGGGCAAGCGGGTCCTCATGCGCGTCGACCTGAACGTGCCCATGGAGAACGGCCGGGTGACCGACGCGACCCGGATCGAGCGCGTCGCGCCGACGATCCGTGAAGTCGCCGCGCAAGGCGCCAAGGTGATCCTTCTCGCCCATTTCGGCCGACCGAAGGGCAAGCGCGAGCCGAAGGACTCGCTGGAGCCAGTGGTTCCGGCGCTGAGCGCCGCCCTCGGGCGCGGCGTCGCCTTCGCGGCGGACTGCGTCGGCGACGCGGCCGCGGAGGCCGTCGCGGCCCTGAAGGACGGCGACGTCCTCCTCCTCGAAAACACCCGCTACCATCCGGGCGAGGAGAAGAACGATGCGGCCTTCGCGGACGCCCTGGCGGCGAACGGTGATGTCTACGTCAACGAGGCCTTCTCGGCGGCCCACCGCGCCCACGCATCCACCGAGGGTCTGGCGCACCGGCTGCCGGCCTATGCCGGCCGCGAGATGCAGGCCGAACTCGACGCGCTGACCAAGGGCCTGGAATCGCCGCAGCGCCCGGTGATCGCGCTGGTCGGCGGCGCCAAGGTCTCCTCCAAGATCGATCTCCTGGAGAACCTCGTCGCCAAGGTCGACATGCTGGTCATCGGCGGCGGCATGGCCAACACCTTCCTGCACGCGCAGGGCAAGGGGATCGGCAAGTCCCTCTGCGAGAAGGATCTCGCCGGGACCGCCACGCGGATCCTGGCGGCGGCCGAGAAGGCCGGCTGCCGGATCATCCTACCAGTCGACGCGATCGCCGCGACCGAGTTCAAGGCGCAGGCCCCCCACGAGACCGTGCCGGTGGATGCCGTGCCGGACGCGAGCATGATCCTCGATGCCGGACCGCGCTCGGTCGCCGAGATCAACGCGGCCATCGACGGGGCCAAAACCCTCGTTTGGAACGGCCCGCTGGGCGCCTTCGAGCTCGCCCCCTTCGACGCCGCCACCGTGGCCGCCGCCAAGCACGCTGCCGCGCGGACGAAGGACGGCCAGCTCGTCTCGGTAGCGGGCGGTGGCGACACCGTGGCCGCGCTCAACCATGCCGGGGTGGCGCAGGACTTCACCTACGTCTCGACAGCCGGCGGCGCCTTCCTCGAGTGGCTCGAGGGCAAGGCCCTCCCGGGCGTTGAGGCGCTGCGGGCGAAGGGCTGAGACGGCCGCTTTGCTCTCCTCCCCCGGCGGCATGGCCCTATCTATATCACCGGCCGTCTTCAGCCGGGAGCCGGGTCGATGGGGCACGACGTGGAGAACGCGAGATTCGAGATCCTGAAGGGCATTCAGACGATCCTTGCAGATCCGAGGGCGAAGACGGCGGCGCGCTTCGATAGACTTGAGGCACGGACCGATCGCCCCGATCTCGGCACGCGCAACGATCGCAGGAACGCGGCGGGAATGCTCGTGACGATGCGGGCCAGAGCGGGCGACTTCGACGCGCGGGTTAGCGGGCCGGACCGGCTGAGGATCATCCGCCGAAAGAATGCCCTGCGCCGCGTGGGAGATTGACCGAAAGCAAGGCACTCGGCAGAGCGACACGATACAGCTCAGCTGAGGGCCTGACGGCACCTCCGGCGATCGGGCGGACGACCAAACGGGAAACGGGAAGACACGCACGATGGCACGCATCACCCTCCGGCAGCTCCTCGATCACGCCGCTGAATACGAGTACGGCGTGCCCGCCTTCAACCTGAACAACATGGAGCAGGGGCTCGCCATCATGGCGGCGGCCGACGCCGCCGACGCGCCGGTGATCCTCCAGGCGAGTCGCGGCGCCCGCGCCTACGCGAACGACGTCGTGCTGGCCAAGCTGATCGACGGCCTTGTCGAGATCTACCCGCACATCCCGGTCTGCATGCATCTCGACCACGGCAACAACGAAGCGACCTGCGCCACCGCAATCCAGTACGGCTTCACCTCCGTGATGATGGACGGCTCGCTGAAGGCCGACGGCAAGACCCCGGCCGACTACAATTACAACGTCGAGATCACCCGCAACGTCACCAAGATGGCCCACTGGGCCGGCGTCTCGGTCGAGGGCGAGCTGGGCGTGCTCGGGTCCCTGGAGAGCGGCCAGGGCGAGGCTGAGGACGGCCACGGCGCCGAGGGCACGCTGAGCCACGACCAGCTCCTTACTGACCCGGACGAGGCGGTGAAGTTTGTCGAGGCCACGAAGGTCGACGCGCTGGCGGTGGCCATGGGTACCAGCCACGGCGCCTACAAGTTCACCCGTAAGCCCGACGGCGAGGTGCTGGCGATGAACGTGATCGAAGAGATCCACCGCCGCTTGCCGACGACCCACCTTGTCATGCACGGCTCCTCGTCGGTGCCGCAGGACCTGCAGGACATCATCAACCGGTACGGCGGTCAGATGAAGCCGACCTGGGGCGTCCCGGTCGAGGAG
>Ga0316228_1003506_pt1 | contig 12472 bp, 9 predicted proteins | sample TBH18021metaG_FD_206005 | JGI IMG/M metagenome (GOLD analysis project Ga0316228, IMG submission 206005) | Freshwater microbial communities from Trout Bog Lake, Wisconsin, USA - TBH18021 | ecosystem: Environmental > Aquatic > Freshwater > Lake > Hypolimnion/Profundal zone | place: USA: Wisconsin... | reverse complement strand
CGGTAGCCGTCGCGACCATTGCGGAATTGATATTCGGCAAGGTTCAACATCACTTGGTTGAAGTTCTGGCCGCCGTGATGCTTCTGAAGGTGATGACGCCCCGCCGTCATCGCATCGGCCCCATAAACGCTGTCGGCCGCATGATCGGTTGGAAGCGGCGGCGGCGGTGCATCACCCGCTGGAAGGGCAGTGCCGGTCTGTTCCGCCCCGTCCATCGCCATGCCCGGCATGCCGTGCATGTCACCGCTCTGGTTAGCCGGCATGGTCATGCCCGGCATGCCCGAGTGATCCATGCCTGGCATCGGCCGCTGTGCGACTTCAGATGATGTCTGACCGCCATTCGGCACCGGAACCCCTGGCGTCGATTGCGAAGTCCGCTCGGCCGGTTGGTGCATTCCGGGCATGGTCCGGTGATCTATGCTCTTCATTCCCGCCATCGGAGCAGCCTTCCGCTTGGCCGGGCTAGGTTTGCGCTTCGCGGCGGCGGGGCTTGCCTTCGCTGACCTGCTCTTTGCCGCGGGCTTCGCCCCCGGCTTCTTAGCGGGCATGGGCATCGTCATGCCCGGCATGTTCATGCCGGTCATCGACTGAGCCGACAGGGGAGCGGTCATGCTGAGCATCGTGGTGGCGGCGAGCGCCGGAATCAGTCGGTTCATGCGGCCACTCCCGCAAATGGCCGGACGGTCACGACCCGCATCATGCCCGCGGTCATGTGGTACAGATTGTGGCAGTGGAACGCCCAATCACCGGGTGCATCCGCGGTCAGGTCGAAGGTCATCTTGCCCCCAGGCGGGACGTTCACCGTATGCTTGCGGGGAGCATGATCGCCGTGCCCCGTCACCAGCTCGAAAAAGTGACCATGCAAGTGAATGGGGTGCGGCATCATCGTGTCGTTGACCAACGTGATGCGCGCGCGCTCGCCTGCCCGGAACGGAATGGGATCGGCCGGATCGCTCAACTTCTGGCCATCGAAACCCCACATGTAACGTTCCATGTTGCCGGTCAGATGTATTTCAAAGTGGCGCGACGGGGCGCGTACGTCCGGGTTCGGCTGAAGCGCCACAAGATCGCGGTAGGTGAGGACGCGGTGATCGACGTCCTTTAGGCCCTGGGGCGGCTCGCCGCTGCGATCCGTCGGGCTGGGTGAGATGGTCTGCACACCTGGGCCCATCTTCACGCCCGGCGCCTTCGCGGGATCGCGCATGTTCATGTTCATGCTCATGCTCATGCTGCCGCCTGAGCCGTGATCCATCCCAGCCATGCCGCCAGGTCGACCGGAGCCTTGCATGGCGCCGTGATCCATGCCTGCCATGCCAGCGCCGCCCGCCGCCATTTGACTATGGTCCATGCCAGGCATGGCGGCGCCCATTTGGCCGTTCCCCATACCCGTCATCGCCGCGCCTGCCATGGTAGTCCCGTGGTCAGTCGGCTCCTTCCAGCCGGTCAGCTTCCACAAGTTGCGCGAAGCATTCTGCTTCAATGTGGGGTCGGGGCCGCGTTTCTTGACCGGGTTGTCGTGCGACATGCCGGCCATGCCCTGCATGTTACCCATGTCCATACCCATATCGGTCATGGTTAGCAGCGGACGCGGACGCAGCGGTGGCACCGGCGCGATCATGCCCTCACGCGGGGCTAGCGTCGCCCGGCCCATGCCAGAGCGGTCAATCGCCTCCGACACGAAGCTGTAGGCCCGGTCCTCAGGGGTCACGATAACGTCGAAGGTCTCGGCGACGCCAATCTGGAACTCGTCGACGGTCACGGAACGGACATTCTGCCCATCAGCTTGGACGACGGTCATCGGCAGGTCAGGAATGCGAACGTTGAAGTTGGTCTGTGCCGCGGCGTTGATGATGCGCAAGCGGACGCGCTCACCAGCCTCGAACAATCCGGTCCAGTTGTCGAACGGCCCGTAGCCGTTGATCAGGAAGGTGTAAGTCGAGCCCGTGACATCGGCGATATCGGCCGGGTCCATCCGCATTCTGCCCCACTGAAGGCGGTCCTTCAGGGTCATCTCGCGACCGGCAAGAAGGCCGGCAAGTGTCGGACGCTGATAGTTAAAGTAGGCACCGCCCATCTGCTTCAGCTTGCGAAAGATCTGCTCGCCGGTCATCGCGCTATGGTCGGACAACACGATCACATGCTCGCGATCGTATGCGATCGGGTCGGTCCCTGCCGGGTCGATCACGATCGGTCCGTAAAGGCCTCCCTGTTCCTGCTCGCCTGAGTGGCTGTGATACCAATACGTACCGGACTGTTTGACTGGGAACTCATAGACAAAAGTCGACCGCGCCTTGATCCCTGGGAAGCTGATGCCCGGCACGCCGTCCATGGAGAAAGGCACGAGCAGTCCATGCCAGTGGAGCGAGCTGTCCACATCGAGATTGTTGGTGACCGCCAGGCGGACCTTCTGTCCTTCTCTCAACCGGATGAGCGGAGCCGGGACAGTGCCGTTGACGCCGATCGCAGGCGTCAATTTACCATCGACGGGCAATCTAAGACGATCGATCGTGAGCGCGATTGCACCTCCCGATACAGTTGGGAGCGACTTGACGGTTCCGCCTGATACCGGCTGCGCCCACGCGGGCATGTGAGCCGCTAAGGCTAAGCCGCCGCCGAGTAAGGCGGCGCCGCGCAACATCTCTCGGCGGTCGATCGTGCGGGTCATAGATCCTCAGGGCGTTGGACAGAAATGTCCTCGTTCCCTGATACGCGGCTTGGCTTTGAACCCCTCAGCGCCGCCCCAAATGCTCGAGCAGCCTCGCCCGCGCTCGATAAAGGCGCGTCTCGACGGCCTTCTCGCTGATCGATAGGACCGCGGCCGTCTCGGCCTGAGTAAGTCCCTCAATCGTGCGGAGCACGAGCGGCTCCTTTAAGTTCGCTGGCAAGAATGAAATGGCGCGCGTCACCCGCTCCAGCTCCTGCCGGTCGCCTGCGGCGTCATCGATAGGCACCTGGTCATCCGCCACCGTCTCAGCCTCGCGGCCAATTGATGGGGCGAAGGTAAGCAAGCGGCGCACCGTTCGCTTTCGTCCCCAGTCACGGCACTTGTTGATTGCGATCGTCGAAAGCCACGCTCGCATCGAGCGGGTGCCGTCATACCGGGGCAGTGCCTGATGGGCAGCGACGAACGTTTCCTGCAGTAGGTCCAGCGCCTCGTCCGGCTCACCAACGCACGCGCGCACCATCCGGAATATCGACTGCCGGTGTCGGCGCATGATTTCGGCGAAGGCGCTTTGCCGCCCAGCAATGCTTAGTGTCGCAAGCTCTGCCTCTGACAGCGCCGTCCAATCGAAGCTCACCGCCCGTCGTCGGTGAGCGCCTTGACCACCGCCTGGTCGAACTGCCCGGTCTGGTTCGGCCGGAGAAGCTGTCGCATGGCAAATATATGGGCGAGCGTCGCCTTCTGCAGCTCGCCCATGGCGGCGTGACTCTGGTCGACCGCCGCAGCGACACGCGGGCCGTTGCCGTGTTCGGCCTCGATCGCCTCGGCGAGGCGCAAATTGTCGGCTTTCAACTCCAGCTCGAACCCACGGCGCTGCACCGCGAACCGTTGTTCCAGAACCGCAAGCTGGGCCTTCTGGTTGGCGTCCAGCGCGAGTTTATGATGCAAGACTTCGTGGAGCTCCGAACCGGGCTGCGCGCGGGACGGGAGCAGTGCCCGACCGACGAATACGCCAAATACCGCCGCGACAAAGCAGGCGAGGATGCCAAGCAGCAGGCGGGTACGGGGGCTCATGATCCTCCGAGAAGCAATGAGGACGGCGCAAGCGAGGAGACCGGAGCTAAGGGCGTTAGGGACGCTGTGCTGGCCTCCTGCGCCGGAACGCTAGCGCCAACCATCCCCATCATGAGCGCTATCGCGATGGTCATTCCGCCGACGCCCATGCCGAGGCGCATCGCGGGCTGCGCGGCAATTCGTGCAAGCACCCGGACGTCGATTTCCTCAACACTTGCGGGCACTGGTGCGTGCGCAACCCTCATCAACACTGAATCGAGACTGTCCATGTCGTTCACTCCGCCCCTCTAGCATGGATTACGCATGCATAGTTCCCACCCCTCAGTTGATCGATGATGCCGGCCCTTGAGCAGTCGATCGCGATTGAGAATCATGGTCCGACCTCCGAGCGCTTGCCGTCAAGCTTGGCCTTGGAAAGCGCCTGCGTCTTGGTCGTCGTAGGGATGGTCGCATGGCCTTGGCACACTTGGTCCCTCGCCTCCGCGATGTGAGCAACCTGGAACCCGTGTCACACCGGGCGCGTAGTCGCGCGTGCAGCAATTGAGCGCTCCGGTGGTGGCTCACCTGACCGGAAGTGCGTGAGGGCAACGCTCCGCAGTTGCGTAAAGTCTATATAACGAATGGCGTGCGGCTAGGGTTGACCCTGACACGATGTCAGACCCTACATGCTCTCGGGTCGAAGGAGTTTCGCAATGAACGACCCACACGCCGATGCTCATGCCGCGGATTGCAGCAGCTCGGACAATACCGTGCCCCCAGCCCCAGCAGAGCCATCGTCATGCTGCGGTCATCCCTCGACCAAAACTGCAAAGGTCGGGAAACAACACGACGATCACGCAAGGGATGCCAGCTCCTGTTCTGCTGCGCACGACTCTGCTGCCTCGGGCAAGGTCGTTGATCCAGTGTGCGGAATGACGGTCGATGCCGAGAAGACGGCCCACCATGCCGATCACGCGGGGCGCGCTTATCACTTCTGCAGTTCAGGATGCCGAACGAAGTTCGTCTCCAACCCCGATGCCTATCTCGGCGACGTCCCGAAGTCCGAACCGAAGGCAACTCCAGGGGCGATGTGGACATGTCCCATGCATCCCCAAATTCGCCAGGAGGGGCCTGGTACCTGCCCGATTTGCGGCATGGCGCTGGAGCCGGAAGAGCCCTCGCTTGACGATGGGCCGAACCCCGAGCTGCTCGATTTTACGCGCAGGCTGTGGGTGGCAGGCATCCTTACGATCCCGCTTCTGATCGTCTCGATGTTCGCCGAAATGCTCGGACTGCATTTGGTCAGCCCTGCAGCCTCGCCTTGGGTCCAGCTCGCACTCACCGCCCCAATTGTGCTGTGGGCGGGGTGGCCATTTTTCGAGCGGGGATGGGCGTCACTTCGCACCCGCCATCTCAACATGTTCACGCTGATCGCCATGGGTGTCGGTGCGGCTTTCTTCTACAGTCTGGTTGCGACGCTTGCGCCGGGCATCTTCCCTGCCAGCTTCCGCACGCACGGAAGCATCGTTCCAGTCTATTATGAGGCGGCTGGCGTCGTGGTGACACTGGTGCTGCTCGGGCAGGTGCTGGAATTGCGCGCCAGGGCTGCCACGGGCGCCGCGATACGCGCCCTGATGGACCTCGCGCCAAAGACGGCGCAGCGGGTCCGACCTGATGGCTCGGAAGAGGAAGTGAGCATCGGCGATGTCCGCGCGGGCGATCGACTGCGGATTCGGCCCGGCGAAGCCATCCCGGTTGACGGGGTCGTAGTCGAAGGCCGCTCTTCCGTCGACGAGTCCATGCTCACAGGCGAACCGGCTCCCGTTTTGAAGGAGATCGAGGCGCCTGTAACCGGGGGTACCGTCAACGGCACGGGAAGTCTCGTCATGGAGGCGCGTGCGGTCGGCTCGGACACGATGCTTGCGCGCATTGTCAGGATGGTCGCGGACGCGCAGCGCAGCCGCGCACCCATCCAGGCCGTTGCTGATCGGGTTTCGGGCTGGTTCGTGCCGCTGGTTGTCTTGATCTCGATTGCGACCTTTGCTGTTTGGTCGCTGTTCGGCCCCGAGCCGCGCATGGGGCATGCTTTGCTGAACGCGATCGCCGTCCTCGTCATCGCATGTCCGTGTGCGCTCGGGCTCGCCACGCCGATGTCGATCATGGTCGGCACCGGGCGGGGCGCGCAGGCGGGTGTGCTGGTCAAGAATGCCGAGAGCCTTCAGGCCTTTGAGAAAGTCGACACTCTCGTGATCGACAAGACGGGAACGCTGACTGAGGGCAGGCCCTCGCTCATTGCCGTCGAGGCAACCGGCGGGCTCGCAGGTAATGACCTGCTCGCGCTTGCTGCGGCGGTAGAGGGGCAATCCGAGCATCCGCTCGCGCACGCCATTGTCGTTGCGGCCAAGGAGCGCGGATTGCAGCTCGGCAGCGTAAGCGACTTTGCTTCCCAAACCGGGCTGGGCGTCAGTGCCACCGTCGACAGCCGCTCGGTCGTGATTGGCAACGCGGCACAGATGAGCCGCGTGGGCGCAGATCCCAAACCGCTCAATGCTGCAGCCGGTGCCCATCGGAAAGATGGCGCCGGGGTCATTCTGGTGGCGGTGGACGGCAAGCTCGCTGGTCTGCTCGCTGTCGCCGATCCCGTGCGCGGCTCGGCCAGCGCCGCCATCGCCGCCCTCCGCAACGAAGGCTTACGGGTGGTGATGCTTACTGGCGATAATCGGGGCACGGCCGATGCCGTGGCCCGCGCTGTCGGTGGGATTGACGACCTTCGTGCCGACCTGCGCCCGGAGGACAAGGCTAGGATCATCGGCGAGTTGAAGGCAGCGGGCGCCAAGGTTGCGATGGCCGGAGACGGTATCAACGATGCACCGGCGCTTGCTGCGGCTGACGTCGGCTTGGCCATGGGTACAGGAACCGATGTTGCGATTGAGAGCGCCGGCATGACGCTGACCGGAGGTGATCTCTCGGCGATCGTCCGCGCCCGCAAGCTTGCGCGGGCGACAATGCGTAACATCCGGCAAAATCTGTTCTTTTCGTTCCTGTTCAATGGGATCGGCGTGCCAATCGCTGCGGGCGTGCTCTATCCGATCGTTGGAATCCTTTTGTCCCCGATGCTTGCAGGCGCGGCCATGGCGCTTTCGTCCTTCACCGTGGTCTTGAACGCATTGCGGCTGAACGCGGTGGAGCTGTGAACATCGGCGCGGCTGCTCACGCCAGCGGCGTCTCGCATCGCATGATCCGCCACTATGAGAAGATCAGCCTAGTTCCGGCGCCACCCCGGCGCGAGAGCGGGTATCGCGACTACGCTGAGGCCGATGTACATCGGCTGCGGTTCATTGCGAATGCCCGCGACCTGGGCTTCCCGATCGAGAAAATCCGCACGCTGCTCGAGCTTTGGTCTGATCGGCAGCGGTCCAGTGCCGACATGAAGGCGCTCGCGGAAACGCGCGCTACGGAGCTGGCGCAAAAGATTCGCGTACTGCAGGCGATGCATCGTTCGCTCACGGAATTGGCGCAATCCTGCGCCGGCGATGACCGGGCCGAGTGTCCGATCCTGGATCGCTTGTTGGAATAATTTGAGCTTGAATCAGATATTAAGCCCTCGACTGTCCTGAACGGCACGTCGTCCGAAATCATTTGTGTAACTCTCTGCAGACCAGGCCCGTATAAGGTTGCACTCGATGAAGTCCCTTCTCGCCTTTTTCATGATGCTGCTCGCGGTGACCGCAGCGTTCCCGGCTGCGGCGGCGCAGAGCGGCTGCGGGATGACGGGGGCGATGCAAGGCATGACGATGGCGCCGGAGAGGCAACATTCCCAGGGATCGTGCTGCGATTCGAACAAAGGCTGCGCACAAACGTGCGATATGGTCTGCGCACCCAACGCGGTTGCGCCCTTGATCGGGGCTGTTCAACCGACGCGCTCGTTGCGCCTCGCGGCCGTCGCAGGTCGACATCCTCAGCTCACCTCATCGATTTCCACGACGACCGACCCGCCTCCGAAGACCGCCAGCTGAAGCAGCCCCTAAGGCTGCCCTGAAGCGGCTCGCTCCTCGGGGCGAGTTTCGGCCGTTCCCGGCGCTGTGCGCTTGGGCGAAACGAGGGTCATACCATGCTTTCCAGTCAAACCGGCGTGCCTTCGGTGCGCTTCCGCGGAGTCCTGGCGTTCGTCGCCATGCTCCTGTCCGGCGCCGCTCAGGGGCGACCAATGACGTTCGACGATGCGCTTAGACAGGCGCGCGGCGACTCGCCGTCGCTTCGTGCCAGATCGCTCGAGATTGATGCTTCGCGCCTGGAACGCGACGCTACCGGGCGCTTGCCCGATCCTAAGCTCCGAGTTGCAGAGGATAGTTTTCCAATCTCGGGGCCGTTGGCGTTCAAACCTTCCCGCGATGACTTCAACTGGGTCAGCATCGGTGTGTCGCAGGACATCCCGAACGCCGCCAAGCGCCACGCGCAGCAGCAGCGAGCCGATGCCGAGATTACGGTCGCAACGGCACAAGCGATCGCCGAGGCGCGCACAGTGGAAGTCCAATCCGCGCTTGCCTGGATTACCGTCGCTTTCGCCCAGAAGAGGGTCGCCGCGCTCGACGCGGTGCGGCGGCAGCTCGACCGACTGGTCGGCACGACGCCGAGCGCAGTCGCGGCGGGTAATGCGCGGCCAGCGCAGGTGTTGGCGGGGCGGCAGGCGCTCGCCGCCCTCGATGATCGCCGGGATGAGCTAACCTCGGCTTTAGCGAAGGCTCGTGCTGTCCTCACCCGGTGGACGGGCGATCCCGACCCGGCGATCGCCGGGCCCGTACCGGACTTCGACGTCGATGCAGCGCGGCTGAAGACCGCGCTGGACGCGAACCCCGCACTGGCGACTGTCGCCGCCAAGGTCACCCAGTCGCTTGCGGAGGTCCGGGTCGCGGAAGCCGAGCGGCGCCCGGACTTCAGCGTCGATGTCAGCTATCAGCGCCGCGACCCGCGCTTCGGCGACTATGTCTCGGCCGGGGTAACGATCGCCCTTCCGCTCTTTCAGAAGCACCGTCAGGCGCCGCTCATCGCCGCTCGGCAGGCCGATGCCGCGCGCGTGCTCGCCGAACAGGAGGCGGCGCGGCGCGCGCTCCGCGCCGAGCTCGACACCGGACTTGCCGAACACGCGGCTCACCACGCCCGGCTGCAGCGTGCCCGCCGGATCATCGAGCCGCTCGCCCGCGAGCGGGTCGACCTGGAGACGGCAAGCTATTCGGCAGGAAGGGCCGGGCTGATCGAGATCGTCGATGCCCACAGCGCACTGGCGAATGCAGTGCTCGACACGCTCGACCGTGAAGCCGACGTCGCCCTCGAAGCGGCGCGGATCAATCTCACCTACCGGAGCGCGGCAGCGCAGCTATTCTCGCCGTGGTCGCCAGCGGCGCGATCGGCTTCGGCATTGCGCGATGGACCGCACCTGCCGCTCAATCGGAGACCACTGCCTCTGCTTCCGAGGGCAATAAGAAGGTTCTCTATTACTACGATCCGATGGTGCCGCAGGAGCACTATAGCAGTGCCGATGCACTCTCATCGATGGGCATGAAGGCGTTCAAACCCAAATATGCGGACGAAACCGACGCAGCCGCCGGGCCGCCAACGGTAACGGTTGATCCAGGCGCTCAACAAAATCTCGGGATCAGAATCGCGACCGCGACCACCGGTACACTGGCTGGCGCGCTCGACGTCACCGGCACAGTCGACTTCAACCAGCGCGACATCGCCATCGTCCAGGCGCGATCAGCGGGTTTCGTCCAGCGAGTCTATCGCCGGGCGCCGGGCGACGTGATCCCAGCCGGCGCACCAATCGCCGATCTACTGGTGCCCGAGTGGGTCGGCGCGGAAGCCGAGTACAGAGCAGTGCGCCGCACCGGCGATCGCGCCTTGATCGCCGCAGCAGGACAGCGCTTACGGCTGCTCGGGATTCCGGCCGGCCAGACCGGGGGGCGCGGAGTGGTAACTGTCCGAAGTCCGATCAGTGGTGTGATCCAGACGCTTGATGCTCGCGCCGGGGTGACGCTCGCGCAAGGCCAGACGCTGGCCCAGATCAACGGACTAGGCACCGTGTGGCTCAATGCCGCGATCCCGGAGGCACAGGCTGGTCAGGTACGTGTTGGCCAGTCGGTTACCGCTGATCTGACCGCGTTTCCAGGCGAGCCCTTCGGTGGGCGGGTCGTTGCGGTTCTGCCGACGGCCTCTACTGAGAGCCGGACACTCACCGTCAGGGTTGAGTTGCCAAATCGCGGCACGCGGCTGCGGCCGGGAATGTTCGCTACGGTCCACCTCACGAACGACGGACGGTTGGCCCTGCTCGTGCCGAGTGAAGCGGTCATTCGCACGGGCAAGCGAACCCTTGTGATGCTTGCTGAACGGAAGGGCCGTTATCGCCCGGCCGAGGTGCGCGTCGGCCGGGATGTCGGCGGTCAGACCGAAGTCCTCGCCGGGCTTAGTCCCGGTGAGAAGGTGGTTGCATCGGGTCAGTTCCTGCTCGACTCCGAGGCTAGCCTCAGCGGTATACCGGCGCGGCCAATCGGGGGCGACTCCAAGTGATCGCCCGGATCATTCGTGCCTCGGTCAAAGGCCGCTACCTGGTTCTCCTGGCGGCGCTCATCGTGATCGCCATTGGCATCGCTGCGATCAAAACGACTCCGGTCGATGCCTTGCCCGACCTCTCGGACGTGCAGGTCATCGTCAAGACCAGCTATCCGGGGCAAGCGCCCCAGGTCGTCGAGAGCCAGGTCACTTACCCGTTGGCGACGACGATGTTGTCCGTGCCGGGTGCGCGGGTCGTGCGCGGCTATTCGTTCGAGGGCGACAGCTTCGTCTATATCCTGTTCGACGACAGCACCGACCTGTATTGGGCGCGCAGCCGCGTTCTCGAATATCTCAGTCAAGTGCAAAGTCGGCTGCCTGAAGGCGCCAAGGCATCGCTTGGCCCGGACGCGACAGGCGTCGGGTGGATCTACGAATATGCCTTGGTTGATCGAACCGGCCGGCACGATCTGTCGGAACTGCGCAGCATCCAGGACTGGTTCCTGCGTTACGAGCTGAAGACCATTCCCGGTGTCGCCGAAGTCGCGAGCATCGGCGGCATGGTCAGGGAATATCAGGTCTTGCTCGATCCGCAGAAACTCGCCTCCTACGGCGTTACCCACGACCAAGTCGCGGACGCGCTCAAGCGCGCCAATCAGGAGAACGGCGGCTCGGTTATTGAAATGGCCGAGGCGGAGTATATTGTCCGTTCAACTGGCTATCTAAGCTCACTCGACGACTTTCGCGCGGTTCCGCTGAAGACGGCAGCCGGCGGCGTTCCGGTGCGGCTGGGTGAGGTCGCCACGGTCCAGGTCGGTCCCGCCATGCGCCGCGGGATCGCCGAACTGAACGGCCAAGGTGAAGTCGCCGGCGGCGTTATCGTCATGCGTCAGGGCAAGAATGCCCGCGAAGTCATCGACGGCGTGCGCACCAAGCTGGCCGAGCTCAAGCGGAGCCTGCCGCCTGGCGTCGAGGTGGTCACCACCTATGATCGTTCGGGGTTGATCGACCGTGCGGTCGAAAACCTCACCAGCAAGTTGATCGAGGAGTTCATTGTCGTCGCGCTCGTCTGCGGGCTCTTTCTTTGGCACGCCCGCTCGGCGCTGGTTGCGATCTTGACGCTGCCGCTCGGTATCTTGTTCGCGCTGATCGTCATGCGCCTGCAAGGCGTCAACGCCAATATTATGTCGCTAAGCGGGATCGCCATCGCCATCGGCGCGATGGTCGATGGCGCAATCGTGATGATCGAGAATGCCCACAAGCATATCGAACATTGGGAGCGCGCTCGCCCTGGCGAGGTACTGGACGGTCCGGAACGGTGGCGCGTCATCACCGACGCCGCAGCCGAAGTTGGTCCGGCGTTGTTTCTCAGTCTCCTGATCATTGCGCTGTCGTTCGTGCCGGTGTTCTCGCTCCAGGGGCAGGAAGGACGCTTGTTCGCCCCGCTCGCGTTCACAAAAACCTACGCAATGGCGGGCGCGGCGATCCTCTCGATTACCTTGATCCCCGTCCTCATGGGCTTCTTCATCCGCGGCAAAATCCCGGTGGAGGAGAGCAATCCGATTAATCGCTGGCTGACCCGCATTTACCGGCCGGCGCTTGACTGGACCTTGGCCCGGCCCAAGCAAGTGCTGGTCGTCGCCGCGCTGCTATTCGCCACCATCCTCTGGCCCGTCAGCCGGCTGGGCGGCGAGTTCATCCCACAAATGAACGAAGGCGATCTGCTTTACATGCCCTCGGCACTGCCGGGCCTGTCTACCGCCGAGGCTGGACGGCTGCTCCAGCAGACCGATCGTCTCATCAAGACGGTGCCGGAGGTTGCCAGCGTGTTCGGCAAGGCCGGGCGCGCGGACACCGCGACGGATCCGGCACCGCTCGAGATGTTCGAGACCACTATTCGGTTCAAGCCGAAGAGCGAGTGGCGAGCGGGGATGACGCAGGACAAGCTGATCGATGAGCTCGATCGCACCGTGAAGGTCCCCGGACTCGCCAACTTCTGGATTCCCCCGATCCGTAACCGCATCGACATGCTGTCGACGGGCATCAAGAGCCCGATCGGGATCAAGGTCGCAGGGTCCAATTTGGCTGAGATCGACGAGGCCGCCCATAAGATCGAACTCGTGGCGAAGACCGTTCCCGGCGTCAGTTCGGCGCTCGCCGAACGTCTGACCGGCGGTCGCTATGTCGAGGTCGCGATCAATCGTGCGGCGG
>Ga0316228_1003505_pt1 | contig 12475 bp, 6 predicted proteins | sample TBH18021metaG_FD_206005 | JGI IMG/M metagenome (GOLD analysis project Ga0316228, IMG submission 206005) | Freshwater microbial communities from Trout Bog Lake, Wisconsin, USA - TBH18021 | ecosystem: Environmental > Aquatic > Freshwater > Lake > Hypolimnion/Profundal zone | place: USA: Wisconsin... | reverse complement strand
TCTACGCCGACCCCGCCAAGGTGCGGATCCTCGATCACGCGGGCCGCTATTTCCGCGTGAAGGGGCCGCTGAACATCCCGCGCTCGCCGCAGGGCCATCCGATCCTGATCCAGGCCGGCTCGTCGGGCCCCGGGCAGGACCTCGCGGCGCGCCGGGCCGACGTGGTGTTCACCGCCCAGCAGGACATCGCGGAGGCGCAGAGCTTCTACGCGAGCCTCAAGCAGAGGGCCGCCGGCTTCGGGCGCGATCCGGCGACGGTGGCGGTGATGCCGGGCTTCCTGCCGGTGATCGGCCGCACGCTGGCGGAGGCGAGCGCGAAGCTGATCGAGCTCGACCAGTGGACCCCCATCGCCAGCGCGATGCCGCTCTTGGAGGAGCGCCTCGGCCACTCGCTCGCATCCTACGACCTCGACGGGCCCCTGCCCGACCTGCCGGTCTCTGACCAGCTCCGCAGCCGGGCCGAACTCCTCACCGCGCTGGCCCGTCGGGAGGGCCTGACCATCCGCCAACTCGCCCTGCGGGTGGCGGCGGGGCGCGGGCACCACATGATCGTCGGCACGGCGGCGGACGTGGCCGACCGCATGCAGGCGTGGTTCGAGGGCGCCGCCGCCGACGGCTTCAACGTGATGCCGCCCTTCTTCCCCGACGGCCTGAGCGACTTCGTGCGCGAGGTCGTGCCGCTGCTGCAGGAGCGCGGCCTGTTCCGGACGGAATATGCGGGCACGACCCTGCGCGCGCATCTCGGCCTGTCGCGTCCGGAGCCGGCATAGGGGACCTCTCGGGCCTGAACCGTCCGCTGCGCGGCTGTACAGCTCAGGCCGCACGTGTCAGCACGTGGGTCCGAATGTCGCGGGGTATGCCGACCCTCGCCGACGCGAGCCGCCGGGCCCGTCGGCCTCCGGAACGTAGCCGGCCCGCGATCCGGGCATCGCGCGACGCGGTTCGCGGTCGCGTCCCCGATCGCTTCAGACGCCGCCGGATGCCCGGTAGTCGCGCGGATTCAGGCCGTAGGCCTCCCGGAACGCACGACTGAGGTGGGCGCTGCTCCCGTAGCCGTAAGCCTCACCGATCGCGCTGATCGACCGCCCATCGAGGGGATTGTCGAGGGCCGCCCGCACCGCGGCGAGGCGCTGCCGTGCGAGGTAGCGGGCCACTCCGCCTTCCGGTTCGAACAGGCGGTAGAGCTGTGAGCGCGACATGCCGAGAGTCCGCGCCATCGCGTCGATCCGGGGCGGCGCGGAGAGCTGGTGGCGCAGGAGCCGCTTCGCAGCCCTGAGCCGGGCGGCATCGAGCGGTGCGGCGGCGCGTGCGGCCCCCTCCAGGCTCGGGCGCGCGCAGGCTGCGACCATGTGGAGCGTGGCCTGGGCAATAGCGGCGGCATCGGCCGTGGTGATCGCGTCGCTGTGCGCGGCCAGGCTCCGGATGTGGTCGGCAAGGAGACGGCCCGCACCGCCGTGCAGGATCAGCCCGTGCATCGAATCCTCATCGGGTAGCACGGTGGCCATGGACGCACGCGAGACAGCCAGGATCAGCGAATGCGTCTCCGACACCCGGCTGCGGCGATACGGCTGCGACAGATCGTTGAGGCTCACGGCGCCCGCCGGAACCTCCACGACGCCCCGCTCGGTCTCGACGCTGTAGGGGTGCCGGCTCAGATGCAGGACGAAGCCGTCCTGGCCGTCGCGCCGGATCTGAGACCTGGACCGGGCAGGCCCCTGCGGGGCCGCGTCCATGACGCGCAGGGCCATCGGGCCGATCAGGGTCGTCTCGATCCGGCCGGAGAATCCCTGCGGGTCGGCATCGAGGTCATGGGCGGAGAACAGCGCGCGCCACGCGGCGAAGCGGTCGCGCTCGGGCAGGGCATCGGTTGTGAAGAGGGACCGGGCTACGAAGGTCACGGCATCACGGGATTTCACGTTGGCCGGTAACTTTACCTCACGTTGCGCCTTCAGGCAGTTCCCGCGGGGACACTATCGGCGATCGCGCACGAGCGTCGTCCCGCAAGTGCGAGTTGCCGGCGTCCATGGGACGGCCAGGACCGGCTGCCGTTGATCAACGGCGCTTGGCCCGAGACCTCGACGAAGGGAAGCCGCTGAAGGCTTGCGCGAAATATAACGTGTTATACAACTGCGTTCCGGGAGGACGACATGGCCGCGGACATCCTCGACGAACTCGGACCGCTGTTCCTGGGCAGCCGGCTCAAGCGCCTCGCTGACCGCTTCCAGGCGGACGCCGCCAGGCTGCTGCGCGACGAGGGGCTCGGCATCCAACCGGCGCAATTCCCGCTCCTTGCCGCCATCGACCGCTACGGCCCCCTGACCATCAACGATGCGGCTGCGGCCCTCGGGGTCAGCCAGCCGGCGGCCACCCGCACCGCGGCCAGCCTCGTCGAACTCGGACTTCTCGACGAGACGCGGTCGGATACCGACCTTCGCCAAAAGGTTCTGTCGCTCAGCGTCGCCGGGAGGGACCTGATGGGGCAAGCCAAGGCCACGCTCTGGCCGCGCGTCGACAAGGTCGTGTCGAGCCTGTGCGCCGGTCTGTCGGGACCGCTGCTCGAGCAGATCGGCGCGCTGGAACGCCGGCTCGACGCCGTCCCGTTCGCGGCCCGCATCCGGCACGAAACCGACGCCGGCGATGCAGCGACGGCCCTGACGATCCGTGAGTACACGGATGCGCTGGCAGGCTGCTTCCGTGACATCAACGCCGAATGGATCGAGGCGATGTTCTCGCTGGAGGAGAATGACCGCCGGATCCTCTCCGATCCAAGCGGCCAGATCCTGGACCGTGGTGGCCTCATCCTCTTCGTGGAGGCGGAGGGGCTCGGGATCGTCGGCACCTGCGCATTGATGCGGATGGACGAGGGCTGCTTCGAGCTGACCAAGATGGCCGTGTCCGAGCGGGCCCGGGGACGCAAGGCCGGCGAACATCTCCTGCGGGCAGTGCTGGCCCGTGCGGAGGCCATGCGGATCGAGACGCTTTACCTGCTGACCAACACCCAGTGCGAGCCCGCCGTGCACCTGTACGAGAAGGTCGGGTTCCGGCACGACCCGGAGATCATGGACCGATTCGGCCGACGCTATGCCCGCTGCAACGTGGCCATGCGCTATCCCCTGTAACGTTGTCCGCCTTGGCCGCGCTCAGTTGCAGCCGTTGCAGATGCTGTTCTCGATCTTGTTGAGCCGGGCGCGCTCACGCTGCTGCACGGCGGGCGGCGGTACTTCGCCCGGGCCCAGCGACGTACCGGGCGGCTTGGTGACGCCGAGGCTGTTGGTGTTCGGCGCCGTGATCGTCGAGGCCGGGCCGCCGCCGGTGCCGGTCTGGTCGGGCGCCAGGGGCTGTGCCGCGAGCGCGGCGGGAACGGCCAGACTCAGCAGGGCCAAGCCTACGGGGCGAAAGCGGATTCGGGTCATGGTACCTCCCGTCGTCGTGAGCGCGTGAAACGTTGCGGCGGCATCCGTCATTGGCCGGTGCCCTTGGTGCCCAGATTTGATCAGGCCGACTCTACGAGCCACCACAATCTGGCTGACTGATACTGTTTCGATTTCGCGCAGAAATTCCAGTGGGTCGACGGGCGCGCGTGCGCGGATCGCTCGTGACGCCCTTCGCGCCTCGGTTAAACGCTGATGTCGTCGCGCTCTGGTCTGAGCGCGTATGCCAACCTCGCCGCCGATTCGGTCGGTTCAGGCTGAACGTCATGATCGGCCGGTGGAAAGCTAGCCGGTCAAGCATTGGCTAATCGCTAAGAAAGCTCAGCAAAATATCTGAAACAATAAAAACAATTTTTGACGATAAAATGCTGTTTTTCCGGGGCTTGCGTGTAAAGCGTGTGCGATTGGGTGCCCCATTTCCAAGAATTCGGGAGCGGAGGCGGGTTTCGATCGCCGGTCCGTGCTGCGGTCGGGCGCGGCCAGATCCGCGACGGCCCTGCCGTTGGACTTGCTGCCGACGGACTCGCGCCGACCAGGGCAGGAGCATTCCGGCAGCCGCGGCGCCGGCCGACGTCGTGTTCCACAATGGTCCCGTCTGAACCATGGCGGGGCCTGCACCCTGGGCCGACGCGGTCGCGATGCGCGGCAACGCCATCGTGCATCCGACCGGACCGATCCGCGGCTTCGGCCGGTGCGTCGACATGTTTCCGCCGGGAGGCAATCGGGCCGAACTCGCCGCCATCCTGCCGGGCCGGCCTTTTTCGCCATCGACGGTCACAACCTCTGGGCCGTGGGCGGCGATCCCGTTCGGGTCCGCCGGACGCACGACTTCTCCTCAACAGGGCCCGGGCTTCCGCACCGACGGGCGCCGCGCTGCCAACGCCCGTCGAACCAGAGGCCGCCTCTGGCCGTTGATGGTTGTTCAGCGTGACCGTTCGAAGAGTTCTGATGGACCGTCCCCGCCGCGTCGGCCTGCCCTGGTACCCCCCGGAGCATTATCAAGCGTTGCGCGCTTGTCTCGCGGACGGTGCCAAGCTGCCGCCGGAATACGAGACCTGGCGCGTCGCCACCGAGCAGATGGAGCGGGAGGTGCAGCGCAGCGGCGTCGAGGTCGTTCGCGTGCCGATCGAGCCGGAGATCTTCACGGCGTGGTGTGAGCGCGCCGGCCTCCCGCGCGACGCCGCCGCCCGCGCCCGATACGCGGCCGCGGCGTTGGCGGCGGACTGGGCGATCTGAGGAGCGAGCCCCGGGCCGAGCGAGGGCACGCCGACGCGTCTTCCGCCGCTCTCGTCGGCCGGCAGGTCGATCGCAATCGGCACGACTGCGGTCGGAGAGGCCCGCTCGTGGCGCAGCATCCACGGCACAATCATCGCGCGTCTCTACGGGAGGCCCAAGGTGGGGCGGACCGTTGCCGCCTGCGCTGAGGCGTTCTCGCCCGCGTCGCAGGCCTCCTTCGACGCGCCATGAGGTGGGGTCATTTCAGTCTTCGATCCTCATGCGAGCGACAGCAACGCGCAATCTTGCGATTGTGCGCAACGCTTTTCAGGTCCATTTTTCTTGTCGCGGTCCGAGGGTGAGACCCGGGAAAATCTGGCAAATTAGAATTATTACATATTGATATTGTCGCTCATCTGCAACTGAACTGATCTTATAGGCTCGCACGCCGCTGCAACCTATTGCGTTCGTAAGTCGCCACCGCGCAGATGGAAGCCTCGCAGCCGAATCCGATCGCGGCGGCTGCAGCGCCCAAGAGTTCACTGCATGTGCGTCGAGATCGCTTCCGCCTATTCCGATCGACCACAGAGGCGCACTCTGTATTGGGGGCCGCTCTTGCTGTCCGCTGCCGTCGGCTTCTCGCTGCCGGCCGACGAACTGGCCGCACAGCCTCTGAGCGGGGGCGAGACGTCTGTCACCCTCGACGAGATCCAGGTGGTCGGGCAGGGCAGACCTTCGCCCAGCACGGCGACCGGGCCGGTCAACGGTTACGTCGCCAAGGCGAGCGCGTCCGGTACGAAGACGGACACCCCGATCCTCGAAACGCCGCAGACGATCAACGTCGTCGGCGCCCGTCAAATCCGCGATGAAGGTGCCACGACGCTGGCCGAGGCCCTGGCCTACACGCCCGGCCTGAGCAGCCAGGCCGTGGGTGGCTTCGCCAAGGTTTCCGACGGCTTCACGATCCGCGGCTTTCCCGTCGAAACCGGCAATGCGGGGCTGCTGCGCGACGGTCTGAAGCTGCAATCGGGCGTCTATGACGGGACGCAGGAGCCCTACGGGCTGGAGCGCCTCGAAGTCCTCAAGGGCGCGGCCTCGATCCTGTACGGCCAGCTCTCGCCCGGCGGCATCGTCAACGCCGTCAGCAAGCATCCGCTTCAGACGCCGTTCAACGAGATGAACGTCACCTTCGGTCAGTACAACCGCAAGGAAGTGTCGGGCGATTTCACCGGGCCGCTCACGGATGACGGCACGTGGTCGTACCGGCTCACCGGGCTGATCCGCAACAGCGACAGCTATCTCGCCTTCACGCCCGACGACAAGCGCTACATCGCGCCCGCGATCACGTGGCGACCGTCAACGGCGACCTCGGTCACGCTGCTCGGCTATTATCAGGAGATCCACACGCGCTTCCCGCCGCCGCTCCCGGCGGTCGGCACGCTGCTGCCCAACGGACAATTCCCTCGGTTCGCCATCGACCGGTTCTACGGCGAGCCCGCCTTCGACCGGTACGATTCCCGATCGGGCGCGATCGGCTACCAGATCGACCACGCCTTCTCGGATTCGGTCCGGCTGCGCCACGCCCTGCGCTACTTCCAGTCCGGGGTCGACTGGGACTACCTGACTCCGAACGGGCTGCTGGCGAACCGGCAGGTCGCGACGCGCGGCATCAGCATGCGCAACGAGAACGCGACGGGCGTGGCGTCGGACACCTCGCTCGAGACGAAGTTCGTCATCGGCCCGACCGCCCACACCCTGCTGACCGGCATCGACTACTACCGCAGCTTCCTGAATTCGGAGCGGTATACCAACGGCACCGTCGGCAACCTCAACGTATATGCCCCAGTCTACGGCCTCACCTACCCGAGGATCAATTACGCGATCAACACTGGGTCGAAGAGCCTGCTCGAGCAAGTCGGCATCTACGCGCAGGATCAGGTCAGGTTCGATCGCTTCGTCTTCCTGGCCGGCGGCCGTCAGGACTTCGCGCGCACGCAGATTCTCACCTACCGCACCGGCGCGCGGCTCGATCAGAACGACAGCGCCTTCAGCGGGCGGCTCGGCCTCCTCTATCTGGGCGATTACGGGCTGGCGCCCTACGTCTCCTACAGCCAGTCCTTCCAGACCTTCGCGGTCACCGACCGGAACGGCAACCCCTTCCAGCCGTCGCTGGGCGAGCAATACGAGGGCGGCCTGCGCTGGGAGGTGCCGGGGGCCGACACCCTGCTCAGCGCCGCGTTCTACCGGATCAACCAGACGAACGCGCTGGTGCCGGATCCGGTCAACCCGGTCTTCAGCACGCAGGCCGGGCAGGTGCGCTCCCAAGGCTTCGAGGCCGAGGCCCGGACGAATTTCGGACCCCTGGAGGCGGTCGCATCCTATTCCTACACCGATGCCCGGCAGACGCGGACGACGGTGGCGGCGAACCTGAACCAGCGCATCGACCTCGTACCCTACAACCAGGCCGGCCTGTTCGGCACCTACGACTTGGGCACGTTCGGCATTCCGGGCCTGCGGCTCGGCGGCGGCGTGCGCTATGTCGGCAGCTCGAACATCTCGGGCGCGACCTTCGACACGCGCGCGGCCACGCTGTTCGACCTCGTCGCGCTCTACGATTTCGGCGTCGCCGACCCGAGCCTGAAGGGATGGCGCGCCCAGATCAATGCCCGGAATGTCCTCGACCATTCCTACGTCACCTGCGTCGGGGTGAACGGCTGCCGGTACAGTGAGCCGCGCAACGTGTTCGGCACGCTCTCATACCGGTGGTGAGCGGTTCGCCGGCTTCCGCACCCGCTCAGGACACGGAGCGCGCTTCGCGCTTCAGGCCGACGCCCAAGGCGGGCGCGTAGCCGCGCGCCTTTGGGCCGCCGCGCCCAGGCCATGCACGGACGGCGGCGATCAGGCCCGGGCTCGCCGTCGCCCCGGATCCGATGACGGCGCAGATCAACGGCCATGAACCAGCGAGCCGTCGCTGACCGTTCTCACGCGCGACGCACCACGTCCGCATGCGAGAATCAGACCCCGCCGAACGCAGCTGCGGAGCCGCCGTCTCAACGGAATCGGCAGCGGCCCTCTCTCGGAAGGCCCGCGCTCGGGTCAGGCGCCGGCTGCGTCGAGGGCTTGGGCGATCGCCTCCTGGAACGCGGTGCTCTGCAGGATATCGAGGTGTCGCGCGCCGGGGATGATCTCCAGGGCGGCGACCGGCGCGAGCTTGCTCCAGTCGCGCAGGCGCTCCGTTCGCGTCAACGAATCCGCGGCCTGAAAGACGTGCACGGGCCGCGCCAGCGGCGCGAAGGCGTGACGCTTGGCCTGCACGCGCTTGTCCAGGAGGGCCCACAGCTCGAACTCGCGCGCCGTCAGGTCGGGCCCGTCCGACGGCAAGTCCGGGTTGTCGACGAGATAGGCATCGAGCGCCTCCCGCTCGGACGCATCCATGCGGGCGATCAGCCCCTGCCATTGATCGGCCATCCGTGAGCCGCCGAGCCAGCCCGCGAGGCGCTGCGCGGCCAGCGCCCGCTCGTCCGCGTCCACGACCCGGGACGCGGCGAGATGCACCGACTCGAACACGTCCACGAGCCCGAGGAAGTCGACGCGCACGCGTCCATCGAGGCGGCGCGCGGTCTCGAAGGCGAGATCGCCGCCGGACGACCAGCCGACCAGCGCGCAGCGGCCGCCCGGGGTGTGCGCGGCGATGAAGTCCGCGTAGGCGCCGCTCAGCGCGGCCACGTCGAATCCCTGCCAGCGCGCCTCCGTGTAGACGTGGCTCACGAAGCCGTGGACCGGCCGCTCCGGACCGAGATGCGCGGCGAGGTCGGCGAACTCGGTCGCGTTGGCGATCAATCCGGGGATGCAATAGAGCGGGCTCCGCGAGCCCGCGCTGCGAAGATGCACGACCTCCGGTCCGCGCGGAGCCGCCGGTGCGACGCGTTCGGCGAGGTCGGCCAAGCTCCTCGCGCCCAGGATCTGGGCGAGCGTGAGCGTCCTGCCCCCCTCGATGCCGTGCCGGCGGATGCGGGCGAGCATCTTCAGGCTGAGGATCGAGTCGCCGCCGAGGTCCGCGAACGCGTCGTTGCGGCCGATCGCCTCCGCATCCAGGCCGAGGAGATCGGCCCAGAGAGCGGCGAGTACCCGTTCCGTGCCTGTCCGGGGCGGATCCTTCCCATCCGTTCCGCGCCCCACAGCGAGGGATACCAAAGCACGCCGGTTGAGCTTGCCGTTGGGGGTCAGCGGCAGCGCGTCGAGCCGGGTCAGGCTCGTCGGCACCAGAGCCGCCGGCAGCCGCGCGGCGAGTTGCGCGGCGAGTGCGGAGAGGGCGAGGTCCGGATCGGCCACGACGTAGCCGGCCAGGCGCAGGCCGTCATTCCCATCACCGTCTGGCTCGGCGAGCGCGATGATTGCGGCATCGCGCACACCCGGAAGGCCGCGCAGGGCCGCGGCCGCTTCGCCGGGTTCGACCCGATGACCCCGGATCTTCACCTGGTCGTCGGACCGTCCCACGAAGGCGAGGCTGCCGTCGCGGAGCCGCCGGACCCGGTCGCCGGTCCGATAGAGGCGCTCCCCGGGGCCCGCGAACGGATCCGGGACGAACCGCTCGGCGGTGAGACCGGGCCGGTCGAGATAGCCGCGCGCGAGCTGAGGTCCGCCGAGGTAGAGGTCTCCCGTGGCGCCCGACGGGACCGGCGTGAGGAAATCGTCGAGCACATAGGCGCGGACGCCCGGAAGCGGCGTCCCGATGGGGACGCCGCCGGCCCACCGGCCGGCCCCGTCCTCCTGGCCACGGTCCAGGCCATGTTGCCCCGCCTCCGCGAGGACCTCCTGGCACAGCGCACCGACCGTCGCTTCGGTGGGCCCGTAATGGTTGACCACCCGACAGCCGGGCTTCAGCGCGGCGATCCGGTCGACCAGGGGCCAGCGCAACGCTTCGCCGCCGAGGATGAGGAGCTTGTCGGGCAGCACGGCCGCGGGCTCGGCCGCCTGGAGCAGGGCGCCGAGATGGCTCGGCGCGATCTTCAGGGCATCGACCCTCCGGCCCTCGGCCGCGTCCCCCGCGACAGCCGCGGCGCAGCAGTCGGGATCGAGGGCGGTCTCGTGGTCGAGGAGATCGAGTTCCGCGCCTCCGGACAGCGCCCCGAACAGCACGGTGTTGCCCAGGTCGGCCGCCACGGTCGACACCATTGCGAGGCGGCCGCCGGCGGGCAGGCTGACGCGCGCGAGCATCCCGGCCACGTAATGCGCGAGGCCGCCGCGGGTCACGACGACTCCCTTGGGCCGCCCCGTGGAACCCGAGGTATAGAGGATATAGGCCGCGGAGGCGGGATGCGCCGCCGCGGCCGCGAAGGGCGGAGCCGCCGCGTCGGCGGCCGGATCGAAGCGCGCGGCGACCACCGGCCGATCGGGTCGGTCACCGGGGACCGGATCGCCCAGGACGAGGCACGCCGCACTTTCGGCCACGAGTGCGGCGCGGCGGCTGGCCGGCAGGCCGGGATCGATCGGCACGTAGGCGGCGCCGGACTTGAGGACCGCCAGGAGGCCGAGCACCCAGTCAGGGCAGCGGCCGAGATGGAGGGCCACCCGCGTGTCCGGACCGGCCCCATGGGCGACAAGCTGCGCGGCGAGTCGATCCGAGGCGCAGTCCAGTTCGGCGCGGGTGTACGAGCGGTCCCCCTGCCGCAGGGCAGGCGCCTCCGGCGCCTCGGCCGCACGGGCGCGCCACGCTACGAGCACGTCGGGCGCGGATGAGTTTGGCGGAGCAGCAGCCTCCGGTACGGGGCTCGCCAGCGCGAAGACCGGGCGGTCGGGTTCGGCGACGGCCTCGGCGAGAAGCGTCGCGAAGGTCGCGGCCAAGCCCGCGATGGTCGTGGGGTCGAACAGGTCGCGGGCGAAGGCGAGACAGCCGTCCAGACCGTCGGCGGACTCGACGAGATCGAGGCTCAGGTCGAAGTGGACGTCGCCCCCGTCGAGGCCGCGCAGCCGCATTGGCAGATTGGCGAACCGGGCTTCGGGACGGGGTGCGGCCTGCTCGGTGACCTTGACCTGGAAGAGCGGATGCAATCCGGGCTGGCGCTCCGTTGCGGACGCCTCGACGATCCGGTCGAAGGGCAGATCGGCATGCGCCTGGGCGGCCAGCAGCCGATCGCGGACTTGCCGGAGATGGGCGCGGAAGCCGTCCCGCGGGTCGATGCGGGCCCGCAGCACCCCGATATTCGTCAGGTGCCCGACCATGCCTCGCGTCTCGGGTCGCGCGCGATCGGCGAGCGGCAGACCGATGCGCACATCCGTGCCGTCGCCGTAGCGCGTCAGCGTCAGCGCGAAACCCGTCAGCGCGGCCATGAACGGCGTCGCGCCCTCGCGGCGGGCGAGGCTCCGCAGGGCCGCGCTCACCCCGGGCGCGATCCGGAACGCGTGGATCCCGCCCGAAGCCCCACGCTCCGCGCGACGGGGCCGATCGAGGGGCAGCGGCGTCTCGGCCGGAGACGCGCCCAGTTCCGAGCGCCAGTACGCGGCTTGGCGCTCGGCCTCCCCGGCCTCGAGGCGGCCGTGCTGCCAGAGGGCATAATCCGCGTATTGCACCGTCAGCGGCGGCAGCCCGTCGGGTTGCGCCTGCCCTGACCGGGCCGTGTACAGGGCGTCGAGGTCGCGCAGCAGGAGGGGGATCGACGGCCCGTCGGCGGCAATGTGGTGCAGGCCGAGCACGATCCGGTCGGTGCCGTCCCCGAGACGGTGCAGCTCGACGCGCAGCAGGGGACCCGCTTCCAGATCGAACGGCGCGCGGGCCAGGGCCTGCGCGAAGGCCTCGCTGCGCCCGGCATCGAGCCCGTCGCGGACCCGGACCGGAACCGTGGCGGCCGGGTGGATGCGCTGGCGTGGCTCACCCTGCGGATCCAGGCTGAATGTGGTGCGCAGCGGCTCGTGGCGCCGCACCAGATCGTCGACGGCAGCCTGAAGGCGGTCGGGATCGAGGGCGCCCGCGATCTCGACGAGGCCGGTCAGGTTGTAGGCTGGACTCCGGGGTTCGCGCTGCCAGGTCAGCCACAGGCCGCGCTGCGCCGCCGAGAGCGGCAGCGCGGTCCGATCGTCCGCCGGGACGATCGGCAGCGTGGCGAAGTCGATTCCGTTCTCGGCGAGCTTGGCGAGGAAGGCTCTGCGCTGTTCCGGCGCGAGCTTGGCGAAACGGTGTGCGATCTGTGTGGCCTGGAGGGTCATGTCCGCGTCGCTCCTGCCGCCGTCGTCTCGATCTCGTCGAGCCAGCGGTCCATGTCGGTGAGATCGGCCGTCCCGTGCCGGCCGTCGGTGCCGTCGAGCTGCGCGGCGAGGCCCGCCAGCGTCGGATGATCGAAGATCGTGCGGAGCGGCAGAGATCGGCCCAGGCTTTCCTGGATGGCGGCGACGAGCTTCATGACGAGGATGGAATCGCCGCCGCGCTCGAAGAAGCTGTCGGATCGGGCGATGGTGCCGGGCTCGGGCAGGCCGAGGACCGCGGCCCAGAGCGCGGCCAAGCGCGTCTCGGTCTCGCCGCGCGGCGGGTCGGCGACGTGTGGGGCGGGCGCGGCCTCATCCCCGTCCGGCAGGGCGCGGGTGTCGAGCTTGCCGTTGGGCGAGAGCGGCAGGGCGGGCAGGGCGAGGATGCGGGCGGGGCAGAGCGCCTCCGGCAGCGTCTCGGCCAGGGCGCGCCGCAACGCCGCCTCGTCGAGCGCGCCGCCTGCCGCCGGCACCGCGTAGCCCACGAGCCGCAGGGCCCCGTCCGGTCCGGGACGGGCGACCACCGCCGCCTCGGCCACGCCGGGCTGGGCGCGCAACGCCGCGGCCGCCTCGCCGGGCTCGACGCGCTG
>Ga0316228_1003503_pt1 | contig 12490 bp, 12 predicted proteins | sample TBH18021metaG_FD_206005 | JGI IMG/M metagenome (GOLD analysis project Ga0316228, IMG submission 206005) | Freshwater microbial communities from Trout Bog Lake, Wisconsin, USA - TBH18021 | ecosystem: Environmental > Aquatic > Freshwater > Lake > Hypolimnion/Profundal zone | place: USA: Wisconsin... | reverse complement strand
CGAGAGTTCGAATCTCTCAGCTTCCGCCATATTTAAAAAAACCCCTGACTTAATTAAGTTTTGGGGTTTTTTATTGCCTAAGATTTATCCCTATGAATATCATTCTTCTACCGCAAAATACTTCATCGACCGCTATTATTGATGATAAAACGAGCGTGATGCATTTAAAACAGGTGCTTAAAGTGACATTGGGTGATACGGTGAAAGTCGGTATCAAAAATAGGCATTTAGGCACAGCGGTTGTGAGCGATATCCACGATTCAAGTATCGAATTATCGCAAATCCACTGTACTATTGCGCCACCTGCCAAACTTCCGCTGACGGTTATTTTGGCAATTCCCCGCCCCAAGGTATTGCGTCGTCTATTTTTGGATATGACGGCGATGGGCGCCCAGCATATTATCTTGGTCAATAGTTACCGTAGTGAAAAGAGTTACTGGCAAACCCCATTTTTAACTCAGCTCGATAACTATATCCATGAAGGCCTACAACAAGCCTGCGATACCGTAAGCCCAACCGTAAGCCTCAAAAAACGCTTAAAACCTTTTGTTGAAGATGAACTACCTACTTTAATTGCAGGCAAACAGGCGATTTTGGCACATCCTTATGCCAATGAGCAGTTTACCCAAGTGTGGGACAATGCCTTGCCACATGTGCTAGTGATTGGGGCTGAAGGCGGCTGGATCGATTATGAAGTCGAATTATTCAAAACTGCTGGCTGCCAAGCGGCGCATATTGGTAATCGCATCTTACGCACTGAGAATGCCGTGAGTGTGCTATGCGGTCATGCACTGTTAACTAGCCAATAAAATAGCCCATAAGAACAGCCCTACCTTGCCGTCAGATAACCTGCTATCGCCAAAGTTAAGCGGATGCAGGTGTGAAAAAATCATTACAACAACATAACAATTTTGTCTTGGGATTGATTTTGCATAAGGGTGTATGATATTTCCTGCTTCATGTCATAACGATAAAATTAAATAATATTGCATAACTAGATAACATGACTGGATAATATAACGAGATAAAAAGGAAAGCTGATGAAAGCGAGTGATATCTTAGATAACGCGACGTTTATGCCTTTTACTGCCCCACCTTGTTCGAATGGTCCTTACGAATTTTTTGACCGCGAATACTTTATTATCACCTACCGCACTGATCCCGAAAAACTGCGCGCTATTGTACCTGAGCCACTCCAAATCACTGATGACGCGCTGGTGAGTTACGAATTTATCCGCATGCCCAACAGTACAGGATTTGGCAACTACACCGAATCGGGACAAGTGATTGAAGTGATTGATGCCGAAGGGCGTCATGCCAATTATACCCATTGTATGTTTTTAGATGACTTTGGACCTACCGCGGGCGGGCGTGAGCTGTGGGGTTTCCCCAAAAAAATGGCGTCGCCTGTATTAACCGTTGACAACACCGACACGCTACTTGGCACCCTCGACTATGGCAGTGTGCGCGTAGCCACAGGCACTATGGCGTATAAATATGATGAGCTGGACAAAGCCACCGTCAAAGCCAATATGGAAAAAACGCCCAATTATTTGTTAAAACTTATTCCCCATGTCGATGGCACGCCGCGTATTTGCGAGTTGGTGCGCTATTATTTGACCGATGTAGAAGTTAAAGCAGCCTATACAGGACCTGCTACCTTACAGTTATTTGACCATGTGATGGCACCCGTGTCAAAATTACCTGTGCTAGAAATCGTCAAAACCTCTCACATTATTGCTAATCTCACCCTGGCGTTGGGTGAAGTAGCGGTAGACTATATTGCCGATGCGCAAGCCCGTCCCGATAGTAACTTTCAATAATTAATTTTCAATAAGTAAAACCGTCATAATAAAACCACTTTGTCATAAAAAATTAAGGAGAAAATCATGGCTACCCAACTCACTACTGATTTAACCGGGAAAGTCGCACTCGTCACTGGCTCTGCAAGTGGTATTGGTCGCGATATCGCAGAAACCTATGCCAAAGCAGGCGCTGCGGTAGGTATTGCAGATATCAACCCAGATGCAGCGCAAGCAACCGTGGATGCAATCAAAGCCGCAGGCGGTAAAGCGGTTGCCATTGCAATGGATGTGACCAATGAAGACGCGGTAAATGCTGGCGTGGATAAACTAGTACAAGAATTTGGGGATATTGATATTTTGGTATCCAATGCCGGTATCCAAATCATCAACCCAATCGACCAATTTAGCTACGCTGATTGGAAAAAAATGATTGCCATTCATCTAGATGGTGCTTTTTTGACTACCAAAGCGGCACTTAAATACATGTATCAGAATGACAAAGTAGGTACCGTCATTTATATGGGCTCAGTCCACTCGCATGAAGCATCAGCCCTAAAAGCACCGTACGTCTCTGCCAAACACGCGCTATTAGGTCTAGCACGCGTATTGGCTAAAGAAGGTGCAGCTCACAACGTGCGCTCTTATGTGGTATGTCCAGGCTTTGTCAAAACCCCACTGGTTGAAAAACAAATCCCAGAACAAGCCAAAGAAAAAGGCATTTCTGAAGAAGAAGTGGTGAAAAATGTGATGCTAGGTCAAACCGTTGACGGTGAATTTACCACAACCGATGATATCGCTCAATTAACCTTATTTTTAACGGCTTTCCCAACCAATGCGATGACAGGTCAATCATTTATCGCAAGTCACGGCTGGTTTATGAAATAGCCGAATACTGGCTTACAAAACTAAAGTACAAAACCGAAGTAAAAGAATAGACTACAAGAATAAACTACAAAACTGACTGATAAAAAAGGACTAGCTTGGCTAGTCCTTTTTTTTGGCGTTTGCACGCTAGATAAATGGTTAATTCATAGATTACAGATCGTCAATGAACTTTCGACCATCACTCGCCACAGGTTCATGGTCAATTTTTTGAATCTCTGATTTTATAAGCTGTTCCTTATTATCAGCGATACATTGCATGATCATGGCAAGTTGTTGCTTGGTCGCATCTTGATATTTTTCTGCTAAGATTTGCCCGACGTGACCCGCGGTTTGGGCGGCTTTTGGATTGGCAAGCCAGTGAGCCAGTTGCTGTGTTAATTCATCACTACCATTGACTTGCACCAATGCACCCGCTTGTTTTAACTGATCCACAATCAGTTGGCAAGATTGGGTATATTGCCCCATAATAATCGGCTTGCCGACAATGGCTGCTTCTATCGGATTATGCCCCCCGATATTCACCAAAGACCCACCGACAATGGCAATGTCTGAAAGAGCATACCACACGCCAAGTTCACCCATACTATCTGCTAAATAAACGCTCTGATTTTTGGCAGGTTCGCCATCTTGACTACGCCGAATCACCGGCAAATTTTTTGAATCAATCAATTTGGCGACATCATCAAACCGCTCAGGATGACGTGGTACGATAATGAGCAGCGGATGACGGTTGGCATACTGGGCTTTCACGGTTAAAAAGCTGTCTAAAATTGCTAATTCTTCGCCTTCATGGGTGCTGGCTGCTAAAATCACGGCGCGATCTGACAAGTGCCAACTTTCTCGTAACTTTTCTGCACGGCTTAGCATCAACGGGTTGGTTTTACTAGACCATTTAAGCGAGCTGGCAATGCGGATTTTGTCACTGGTAGCGCCCAATTGGCGAAAGCGTTTGGCAGAATCGCTATCTTGGGCAATGATAAGGCTTAAATTCTCCATCATACTTTGGCTAAGCTTGGCAGCTTTTTGATATCCCTTAAAAGATTTTTCAGACAAGCGGCCATTGACCAAAATCGTGGCAATTTGACGATTGCTCAGTTCAGCAAGCGTGGTGCCCCACAATTCAGTCTCGATAAATAGCGCGGCGACGGGTTGGACATGGGTCAAAAATTTATCAATCACCGCTTTGCTATCGACGGGTACAAAACTATGGTACACCTTGCCGGCTGCTATCTCAGGCGCAAACAGCTGTTCGACGCGGTTATAGCCTGTATGGGTGGTATTGGTCACCCACAGTACATAGCCTTGCGCGAGCAAATCTCTTAAAATCGGTTCGGCAGTATTGGTTTCACCGAGTGATACCGCATGACACCAAATCATCGGCTGGCGGGTGTGAATCTCAGGAAACACTTGACCAAAGCGTTGCTGCTTTTCATTAGGCAAGGTGGTTTTGCTCGCAAGTTTTAGTTGGTATAGTGGCTTTAACAGCGACATGGCGAGACGATAGTATAACGGTGTGGCTTGCATAACGACTCTTGAAACAACTTAATAAAAAAATGCCGTCATTGTAAAAAACGAGGGCTAAAATAGCAATAAAAAAACCCTACTTTATAAGTAGGGTTTTTGAACTTAGACGTTCGCTAAATTCAAAACCAGCCATTAGGCTTGTTCTGTCCAGCGTTTCTGTGATTCTTTAATCACCGCTTTGGCTTCATCGATGTCGCCCCAGCTTTCAACTTTGGTTGTGCCCGCTTTTTTCAAATCTTTATAGTGATTGAAATGGAACTCGATTTGCTTAATCAATTGCTGTGGTAAATCTGCTAGGGTATTGATAGCGTTACCGTTGTTGCGGTCATCGGCAGGTACTACAACCACTTTATCATCTACTTCACCATCATCCACGAATTTCATCACGCCAATGACTTTGGCTTCGATAAAGATGCCTGTTGGTAGCGGGGTGTCAGTGATGATTAGTGCGTCTAATTCGTCGCCATCTTCATCAAGGGTTTGTGGGATAAAACCATAGTTGGTAGGTTTGGCAAATAATTGTGGCTCTACGCGGTCAAGTTGCATCACGCCAAGTTTACGGTTCCATTCGATTTTGTTGTTTGAACCCGCTGGAATTTCGATAACCACGTTAATCACGCCGCCATCAACATCGCCCGCATCAAGAATTTGGTTAAAATCTGCCATGAGTTTTTCCTTTTTGTTAGTAAAGTTGTTTACAAAACTGCTTGTAAAAAGTAGCCTAAAAGTGGATTGATTATAGCAAAGTCTGTTGGCTTTCTCTATTTTTTCCCGTCGCAACTTCTAGGAAATTATGAATATCCATAGGCAAATTTGGAATTAAAAAATTGGTCGTTTAACGTCCTGTGTTAATTTAAATGCACTTACTTTTCAATAAACCTGGCTTTGTCTTTAAACATACATTCATCAAACACCGGGCATTTGCCACATTCCGGACTTCTGGCTTTACAAGTATAACGCCCATGCAAAATCAAATAATGGTGCGCGTCCAATATATAATCCTGTGGTATTCGTGCGATGAGTTTATCTTCCACTTCTCGCACATTTTTACCCGTTGCCAAGCCTGTGCGATTGCCGACACGAAAAATATGGGTATCCACTGCCATGGTGGGCTGCCCAAAGGCGGTGTTGAGCACCACATTGGCAGTTTTTCGCCCTACCCCCCCCAGACTTTCAAGCTCGTGGCGGGTTTGCGGTACTTCGCTAGCAAATTTATCCACCAAGTCTTGGCAGCATTTCATCACATTTTTGGCTTTGCTATTATATAGCCCAATAGTTTTGATATAACTTTTTAGCCCCGCTTCACCCAAATCCAGAATTGCTTGCGGGGTATTGGCAACGGCATACAGTTTGCGGGTAGCCAGATTGACACTGACATCGGTGGCTTGTGCCGACAGTATGACCGCGATCAACAATTCAAAGTTGCTCTGATATTCCAGTTCCGTCTCTGGTTTTTCAATGGTTGCTGCTAGTTTTTGGAAAAACGGTAACACGTTTTTATTGGGCATGCGCCGTGAGGGCGGCGTCTCTGCGGTTTTGGGCACTTGGATTTTTGGTTTGATGTTGGCAACCATTATGCACTCTTTAGGTTATGGCAGTGTCGCAAGTTGCTGCTGAAAGGCTTGCACCAAGGCTTGTTTATTGTCATCAGCGCGTACGGCAAGTTGTTTTTCTAATTTTTTGATTTGGGTGCGTAGTTTTGCCGCTTCAATGGCGTTTTTAGCCGCTGCTTCATCGATATCGACTTTGATATCATTGAGTTTGGCTTGTACCATACTGACCACAGGTTTGGCATTGGTATTGTCATTGACTTGGCGTTCGATACGATCAAGATGGGCGTAATAGCGCGCGCGTAATCCGTCTTGCTCGGTTTGCCTTGTCGCGTCATCCATCAACCGTGTGAAGGGCACCAGCTCGATGCAGTCCACTGGACAGGGTGGCAAACACAGCTCACAACCTGTGCATAGGTCGGTAAAAATGGTGTGCATACGTTTGCCCGAACCAATAATGGCATCGACAGGACACGCAGGAATACATTTGGTACAGCCAATGCAATCTTCTTCTCGAATGATGGCTCGCATTTCCATCGGACGATTGGTAGCGGGATCGGTTTGCCACTTTGAGGCTTCAGCTGTCAGTGGGATACGCCCAAGCAACTTGCCGATTTGGTCGGTGACCGATTGTCCACCGGGCACGCATTGGTTATGCGATTCACCCAGTGTGACAATGGATGTGGCATACGGCAGACAGCCTTCAGGATGACCGCATAGCCCGCATTGGGTTTGCGGCAGGACTTGGTCGATTTGTTGTATTAATCGTTGATGCTCGATACTTAGGCTATTTAAGTTTAAATTATTAAATAGATTGGGTACCTCAAAAACAGGTTGGCTATCAGACATGGCTCAATTTTTATTCACTATAATCATCAATGTGTATTTTAGCATAGCTCATGCCTATTTCGCCTATAACCTATTAATACAAATCATCAAGACAAATAATGAAGACAAATCACTTAATCAATCTGTTTAAGATTAGTAATGCTGTTTGACCCATTCGATCAGTTGGTAAGCAATCGTGCCTTTTGGCGGGATGATAGGGCCGTTTTCATCTAAGCTATCTACATCAAAAAATTGGGCATCCATCAGCTCATTATTATCTATGATGATATCACCACTTTGGTACTCTGCAATAAAGCCTACCATTAAATTGCTGGGAAAAGGCCACGGTTGGCTGCCAAAATAGCGCAAATTGCTGACAGATAACCCCACCTCTTCCATCACTTCACGATGCACGCATTGCTCTAAGCTCTCACCCACTTCCACAAAACCTGCCAGCACGGTATACATTTTGCTATCTGTCGCCCGTAGATGATGCGCCAACAAAATCTGCGGTTTATCCGCGGTGGTTTTGATGATGGCGGTGATGATACAAGGCTGTACTCTGGGATATTGGTGATAATGGCAGCTGGGGCAAACGGTGGCATTTTCAATGGGGTGTAACTCCGTGGGCGTACCACAGCGGCTACAAAATCGATGATCTTGCCGCCAGCTTAACAACTGCATGGCTTTGGCTAATTGGCTGGATTGTAGGGCATCAAGGCTGCCAATCAGATGTCGAAAGCGCAGAAACTCAATCTGTCCTGTAATCTCTTCTGGCAATTGCGACAAGTCGATATCTTGATGGGCAATGGCATAAATACTGTTGCCTGCCCCATCGGTATTCACTTTAACTGCCTGAGCAGGCACGTCCTCACAACAATAAAAAAAAGGAAGTCCGCCTATACAAGCGAACTTATCGTTATCACAAATAAGCAAATGATGGTGTAATGCGGTCATATTGGTTACCAAATTACCCTAAGCCACAAGCATGTGTTGTAAGCTGCGATAGCCGACATACATTGCATGGTTGCCTGCTGGTTTGTTCGTTTCAAGACTTTCTAGATAATAATCGGCTGATATCACAATATCGGCAATTTTAGCAAGCTCATGCTCTGACAACTCGCGACCCTGTTGCTCGATTAAGTTTTGTAGCACTGTGGCACCGCGTTTTAGCAGTTGGCTTTGTCGAGGTAAGTTTAGAAATAAGCAAGCACCCGAGATAGTGCGCATGATATCAGGCACAGGCGTGATATGTAGAATATCTTTGTCGGTGTCATTTAGATAATCATTGAGCGCAGTTTCAATGGTGGCAATGGCGGTACGGCTTTCTTGGACAAGCGTGTTGTGAGCCGTTTCGATTTGATGTAGCGAAATAGTCTGGTTGTACACCGGCAATGTCACCGCACCTGGGGTATGTGATTTTGCTAGGTTAATCGCCGCATTTTCTGCCATCATTAAAGTGCCAAGCAAGCCATCAAAATCATCAGGCGTTGGCTGCGTCCAAGTTTTTACTTTGCCAATTTGTTGAGTCAGCGCTGCACTAACCTCATTTAAATTTAAGGTTTTAAATACGCTACTTAAATCATGCAAATGCTGCGCCATGGTATCAATCTCATCCGTGCTTGAGTTGAGATTATCTTGGCGGGCATAACTGTCACTGGCAGATTTAATCAAATCAATTTCTTGCTGGATGAGCTGGTTAAGCGTACTGGTCACTTCACGGTCAGGTCCAAATAGGAAGCCGCGCATGGTTTTTAACTGGGTTTCGTCTAAGATATTGGCCGAGAATTTGTGCTGAACTTGCAAGGCAAGCTGGCTATCTCTTGAACTGGCAAATTGCACCAAATCAGCAAAGCGAGAATCATTGACAGGTAGATAGTCGTTAAATTGTTGTTCAACAAAAATGAGCGCCCGCTTTTGCAGGTTACTCAGCGGTAAAGCCCTCTCCAAATCTGATACCGCCGCAGCAGCAGCATGCCAAAACAAACTATCGGTACGTTTTGAAACCATTTCACACGCAGCTTGCATGGCTTTGAGTTTTTCTCGCTCTTTAGGCGATAATTGATTACTCTGTGCAGTGAGTGCTACGCTTAGACCTGCGCGATAAGCTTCCACCAATTTTTTTGGGTCAATGCCGAGTGATTTTAACGGTTGGTAATTTTGTTCTGGATTGGCAATTACGATACTGCTGTTTTTGTTGGCAGTTAAGTCTGATAGCTGCAGTGCTGGCTGATGCAAATCGCTGTGAAGTTGATTGATAATCGGCAACAACAGCGAAGGTTCAATGGTCTCTTTAAGTAATACAAACTCGATATAACGCGCCAACGTCATGATACCTTCTGAAACATCCATCATCATGTCATTGTTGGGTTGGTCGCGCTCATCATAGAGTTTTTGCAGTCCTGCCGATAGACTATTGGCAAGTTCATAGCCTTCCTCTAATTGAATCAACCGCAATACTTTTGCCAATTGCGCTAAGGTATCCACGGAATCAAGCAGCAAAGGCGCTTGACTACTGTCGTCATTAAACTCACTTAAATGCATCTCGGCATCATGTAGCGTCACGGCAAGTTCAGGTCTTAACAAATGCAATGAAGGCAAATCAAAATTGGTGACCGTTAGTTTTTGTGAGTTAGGACTTGGCAGACTCATGTTTTTTTATCCAAAATGATTTTAGGGTGATAAAGGTAAAATGACAGTGTTTAGGCGTTTTTAACGTAGACTTGCATATTAATTCAACGCGCCTATAATAACAGCTACGCTTATTGCTGATTATTGTAAGACGTCCCTATGCCAGTGTCTATGTCAAAGTGTTAATACCCGCACAATAATTACACTTTATCATGAAATTTTGCCCATCACAGAAATGCCTTCACAAAATTTAATGAGGCATTTTTTATTGTTAAACACTCGCCCAGTTTTCAGCCAGCTGCGGGTTGTTATCTTTTAAGGCGTTAAGCCATTCAAGATGCGCCTGCTCAGCATCACTACTTGCCAAAAAGCGCTTGATAGTCGTGCTAAAACGCTGATGTTCAGTTGCGCCGCCGACACCGCCGCCGCCGACATCATCATCAATCGCTAACGCAACCTGTCCACCTGTCATCGCCAGATACACTTCCGCTAAAATCTCGGCATCGAGTAATGCCCCGTGGAAGGTACGGTCTTGTTTACCGACATTGAGACGTTTAACCAGCGCGTCCAAGGTATTGCGCTGCCCTGCGAACATGCGTTTGGCGATGGCAAGGCTGTCTGTCACGGTGACGGTTTGGTTAATATCGGGCAAGCCAAGTCGCGCAAACTCAGCTTGCAAAAAGCTCATGTCAAACCCCGCGTTATGCGCGATGAGTTCTGCGCCTTGCAAAAAATCATAAATTGCTTCACCAACTTGCTCAAACACGGGCATATCATTTAAAAACACATTGTGAATGCCATGAACGCGAGTGACTTCCTCACCCATCTCAATTTTTGGGTTGATATAGACATGCAGTTTTTCACCGGTAAAACGTCGATTAATCATCTCAACGATACCGACCTCAATGATACGGTCACCATTTTGTGCTTCAAACCCTGTGGTCTCAGTATCGAGAATCAGTTGGCGATTAGCCATGCCTTTGTGTTTGGCGATGGGTAATAAAGGTATAAAGTTTGGGTTGGGCTGGCTGGTAATACCGTTAAACACGGGACGCTGAGCAATCAAACTGTCATCTTGTGCGACAAATTGCCCTTGTGGATTAGTAAACACCGTAAAATGGGGGTTAGCACTTGTTGGCGAGTGGGTCGGCTGTCCCCCTAACGATGACTGAGTTGATACATTTACACTTTGAATATGGCTGGCTTGAGCCTTGCTTGTTTGGGTAGTGTTTGTGTGAGTAGTGATTGGGGCGGGTTCACCGTCAAGTGCCTGCAAAAAGATATCACCCATCATCTCACTGTCGACAAACGCCATATCTTGCGCGTCACCAAAAGACGCATCGCTAAAATCGCGGGTTAACGCTGAGTAAGTGGGAACTGGATTGTTATCGGTTGACATTGGGTTCATGCGCGGGTCTTTTTTTTTATCATCAAAATCAGGGTTTTTATCACTAAAATCCGATTTTACATCTTTAAAATCAGTGGTAGGATTGGGTGGGTTTTTAATCACTTTGTTAAAGCTTTTGGGCAGTTGGTCAATGCCTTGATTTGCAAGCTTATCGGCATATTCATTGCCATCATGACCGGCATGTCCTTTGACCCATTGCCAGTCAATTTGTCGCTGCTCGCACAGCCCATCAAGTCGCTGCCATAATTCCACATTTTTGACATTTTTCCAATGTTTATTTTTCCACCCTGCCAGCCATTCGTTGATGCCTTTGATGACATAGCTAGAGTCTGACCAGATTTGAATCGGTAACGTTTTTGGGCTGTTTTCCAGTGCCGCAATCGCACCCATCAGCTCCATGCGGTTGTTGGTGGTATGCGCCTCACCCCCGCAAATATCAATTTGCTCACCCGTAGGTAAAATCACCACAGCACCAAAGCCCCCTTTACCAGGATTGCCACGGCAGGCGCCATCAGTGTAAGCAAGGGTTCGACCCACAAGGGGCGTTAAGGCATGATTTGACATAGATAACAACCCATATGAAACAGCAAAACAATCAAAAAACAGCCCTCAGTATAAGAAAAAAAAGCATAAAAAGCCATGCCAAAACGTCTATAATAACCGCTTATCGTTGCTATCTGTTGGTTGTAAAGGACGTCTATGCAAAAAAAATCTCGTGCGCTCGTGTCAGCTGCGTTGACCAAGCTGGGTATGGCTATGGTCTGTGCGCTAAGCCTAAATTTAGCGGCTTGTAACAAGCCCCAATCCCCTGCAACCACTAGCAGCGATGGCGCAAAACAGTCGCCAGCGTTATCACCACCTGCCGCTAGCGATGATGTGTTTGTGGGCTGTTACACAGTCAGCCATACAGAACCTGCCCAAATCAAAATCATCAAAAATGGTGATAGTAAAAATGGTGAAAGTTACGCCATGCAAATGCGCGAATTTAACGACCCCAGCAAAAACTGGGACAAGCCTGAAGCCATGCAAGTCATCGCAACTGATAGCCCGGATATACAAAAATACTTTGACATCAAAACCGATGAACATCAATATTTAGAAAAAGTCATTGCCCGTCCCGACCGCGTGTTCGTGCTCGCCAAAATCACCGATAGTTTTGCAAGCCTAAACCCGCAATTTGACAGCCCGTATCTGGGTTATATCTACAAAGGTAGTAATACGGTCTATAAAGTGGCATGCGAGCAAACTACCAACCTTTAATTACCTGAGTTGTTGCTTGATTTGATGAGCTTGGTTTGCTGCTTGATTTGATGCTTGAGTTAATACATCTCATCCAAATTTTAACCCCAAACGATTGATAGAGAATAAGCGATGAATTTTTTTGCATGGTTAGTGCTGGGCTTGGTGGCATACACTAGTGGCTTTAGTATCCGTCATTTTCGATACAAAGGCACAACCCTCCCAAATGATAAAAAATGGCAATACGCGGCGATTTTTTTTGTGATCGCGCTCGTAGTCTTTGCGCTATTGAATTTATATGTTATGCATAAACCTGCGCTTGATATGATGTTTGTGTTGGTATCGAGTTTGGTGGCGACAGGGGTTTTTTATTATGGTATTTCGGCAGATACCAACAACAAGATGAATATACCTGATTAAACATACCGGATTAGTTGAACCATGATTTTTTGTAAGTCGATGAATTTGTTTGGATAATAAAATGTCTCAAAAAATGGCGAATACTCACACCTCCATGACTACCACCCACTTGGCTGGCTTGACGCGGCGCCGACTGCTAAAGACAGGGATAGCGCTATCGGCAGCGACGGTAACGGGTGCAAAAGCGGATTTGACCATTG
>Ga0316228_1003502_pt1 | contig 12494 bp, 16 predicted proteins | sample TBH18021metaG_FD_206005 | JGI IMG/M metagenome (GOLD analysis project Ga0316228, IMG submission 206005) | Freshwater microbial communities from Trout Bog Lake, Wisconsin, USA - TBH18021 | ecosystem: Environmental > Aquatic > Freshwater > Lake > Hypolimnion/Profundal zone | place: USA: Wisconsin... | reverse complement strand
CAGCCAGGCAGTTGTAGGAATATCCCTCCCACGGGCGGTCAGACTTGCCGAATCCCCGCAAATCCATGGCAACACAGCGAATACCACACTTGGGAAGCTGGTCGAACTGATACTCGAACATATTATGGTCGGCCGGCCAACCATGGACAAATAATATGGTTTGTTCTGCATCCGGGTTCAAATCTTCAACGAAGATTTTGACCCCTTGATCGACTTCGATATAAGGCAATTTGTCTCACCTCTTTTTTTGTAGTGAAAATACCTTACTATACGGTATGCGACTCGACATAAGAGGGTGACTTAGAGTCTAGCGGCGACGCAACAGTGAGAGGGTAATGACCTTGCTGCAAGTTTTCTTCGACCTTGCCAGGCCTGCCTAGATATGGAGAATTAACAAAAACGTAACATTGCCATAACACTTCGGCCAAGCCGGAAATTTATAATGGAAATGAAATATAAACCATGTGGGAGGCAATATCATGAAAATTTTCCGGAATATCAAAATAGCGGCTGCACTAATGGTGCTGGCAATGACCATCGGCCTGCTGAGCGGCTGTGGCGGCGACAAGAAGGACGCAGCGCAGTCAACCGAGATTCAGGGCACAGTCACGGCTTCCGGCTCGACCGCGCTTCTGCCGCTCTTAAAGCCCGGCCAGGAAGACTTCCAGAAGAAAAACCCAAAGGTTACGATTAATATCGCCGGAGGAGGATCGTTCACCGGCATGAATCAGGTGGCGTCCGGCTCTGTCAATATCGGTAATTCAGATGTGGATGTTCCGAGTGAGTTGAAAGACAAGGGTTTGGTCGATCATCAGGTCGCGGTTGCTCCCTTCGTATTTGTTGTTAATCCTGACGTGACTGTCGATAATCTTACCCAACAACAGTACGTCGATATCATGACAGGCAAGGTTACCAACTGGAAAGAGGTCGGAGGCAAAGATCAGAAGATTACCATTATCCATCGGGCTAAGTCTTCCGGTTCGCGGGCAACTATCGCCGAAATCGTACTGAAAGGTGCGGCTTTCACTGACAACGCGATCATCCAGGATTCCAACGGTGCAGTCCGGGCGGCAATCGCCAGCACCCCCGGCGCCATCGGTTATGTCGACGCCGCTTATGTCGACCAGTCGATTAAGTCGCTGGCTTATAATGGTGTAAAATACACTTCTGATACTGTTATCAACCACACATACCCGGTTTTTGCATACGAGCATATGTTTACCAAAGGTCAGGCAACCGGTGCGGTTAAGGCGTTCATCGATTACGTGATGAGCAAGGAATTCCAAGAGGCGTTCGTAGAGAAGAATGGTTTTATCCCCATCACAAAAATGAAATAATCTGCGAAAACTATATATCGAGTTAAAGCCACGCCTGCCCGGGCGTGGCTTTAACTGTTTATTATGGCCGGGCGGTGACGACCCTGGGCTCTTGAGGGGGATTTCCAGCCGGAGAGGATAATGACGGTTTAAGGGATAAAACCAGCTGGAAAAATCGTCTGTTTGGAGTTATGATAATAGTGTTTTCGAAAACGCTTCTGAATTTGGCGGCAGGATCTGTGAGGGTACTTTCATGGAAATATGGAAAAGAAATCTGATGGTTTGCTGGTTTGGCGTGTTCGCCACGTCGGCAGGACTGAGCCAAATTACTCCGGTTCTGCCTCTTTATATCGATTTTCTCGGGATTCATGACCTGTCGGAAATTGCGCGCTGGTCCGGGATTACCTATGGCGTAACCTTTATCATTATGGCTATTGTCTCGCCGCTGTGGGGTCAAGCCGCGGACCGGTACGGACGCAAATCGATGCTGCTGAGGGCGAGTCTGGGGATGGCCCTGGTCGTAACCAGCATGGGTTATGTGCAAACCGTCTACCAGTTGGTGGGTCTGCGGTTGCTGCAAGGAGCCATTTCGGGGTTTTATTCGGCAGCTATCACCCTGGTTGCGACCCAGACGCCGCGGGAGAGGTCGGGCTGGGCTCTTGGAACCCTCTCGACCGGGGCGGTCGGCGGGATGCTGCTGGGGCCGTTGTTCGGGGGCTATATGGCGGAAACCATGGGACTGAGAAGTGTGTTTTTATCGATTGGAGTTTTGCTGCTGATCGCCTTTTTGCTTTCCCTGTTTTTCGTGCAAGAAGAATTTACTCCTCCTGTAGAAAAATCTCCCCGCTTCGGCGAAGTTTGGTGTCAGCTGCCGGAGCCTCAGGTGCTTGTGGCCATGTTTGTCACAACATTTATTATGCAATTCGCCCTGATGTCCATCCAGCCGATTATAACTGTCTATATTACTCAACTGTCCCAGGATACGACTCATGTCGCGCTTATGGCCGGCGTAGTCTTCTCCGCTTCCGGCCTTGCCAGCATGCTGGCTGCTCCTCAGCTTGGCAAACTGGCGGACAGGATAGGACCGCATAAGGTGATGCTGTCGGCGCTGATTGTCGCTGGCGTCATATTCATTCCGCAGGCCTTCGTGCAAAACTCATGGCAATTGATGGGGCTGCGCTTTGTATTGGGACTGGCGACAGCAGGTTTATTGCCCTCAATCAACAGCCTGGTCAAACAAATTTCCCCGGATGAGATTGCCGGCCGCGTCTTCGGCTACAATCAGGCCGCCCAGTTTCTGGGGGCGTTTGGCGGTTCGGTGCTGGGTGGCGAAGTGGCAGCCCGGTATGGCATTCATTATGTGTTTTTCCTGACAAGTGCACTGCTGCTGATCAACGCGGTATGGGTTTACAAAATGGTGTATGCGCGGAAGCTGTCGTGCAACTAAACTGCAACTATTGCGGTGTTGATCGGCGATGGGTGAATTTCCCGACTGTTTATTAGAATCGTCCATTCAGAAGGGACACATATTATATGCAAGTGACGAATAGCTCCCACAAGCTAGAACGGAAACGTCACATGAGAAAAGGCTGGGAACTGGTAGTCCCAGTCTTTTTGTTTTCGTATTGTGGACGAAATTACCGAAATATGGTTGACATTACCGGTGCAATATTGGTAAAATTTTGTCGAAGAATGTTGAATGGGAGTTGGCCAATTGAAGTCATTAAGTACAGTAAGAAAATTAGATGCTGCAGGTAGGGTCACTTTGCCGAGAGCAATAAGACGCCGTTGGGGCATTGAACACAATGATGGTCTTGAAATTGCTGTTGAGGGCAGTAATATTATTCTGAGTAAATATCGACCTGTCTGCATTTTTTGTGGAAGCGCAGACGGCATAACAGAGATTAAGAGCAAACAGGTATGCGAAGAATGTCTTACTGCTTTGGGGCAGCAAGAATGATGACTGAGTCGTGCCGATAGACCAGAAGGTAACTGATAGGTGTCAGGCGAAGAAAAACCGAGGAATCTTTCCCCGGTTCTTCCTTTTCACAGAGCTTCTTATTGGTTTTGCTTTATTATAATTTGAATAGGATCAGGAGTTTCCGTGGGTCTTTGTAGGTCAATTTGTTTTAGTAATAGCTGAATTTCTCTGAGCATCAATAATCAAAAAATCAGCAATACTAGGCATTAGTGAGCACTGCCGAACAGAGAAGTCTAACAAAGTATTAACAAAAACTTAACACAGGACAAAATATAAAAGCCAGTATTTATAAGGATTGATGGGCCATATATGTTCTGGAGTTTTTCGTTTTAGGACAGTTCTTAGGACAGTAGCCGGAAATAGGCATGCAAATATATTGATTTACATCATTGACAACTAAAAACCAACCATGATAAGCTAGGTTAGGCAACTGAACAAAATATTAAGCGTCTTGTTTCTGATAAACGGCATCTGACTTCCGCATAAAAGCGCTTTCGCGCAAAGGCGGGTGGATTATGCTGTTTTTTTAGTTTTGAGCATTTTGGCCCGTAGCCTGGTTGACCAGGTGGCGGGCCTTTTTGCACATCGGGAGGTCAAAATATATTAACAGAGGTGAAAAGTACAATGAGCGAGGCTAGAAAAGCATATGACATAAAGGCCGTAATGAGGCTTTTGTGTTTGTCCCGGAATCCAGTAATGGACTTGCTGAGAAGTGGGCGCTTGAAGAGCGTTCGGGCGGGCCGTCGTTGGATCATCCCCGGTTGGGCGCTTGATGAATTTCTTGGCTCGAACTGAGGAAAAGAAAAGAACCCGCTTCAACGGGGGTAAGGTGGTAAATAGATATTGAGAGTTCGAAATGATAGCACACAAAATTCTGAGACATTGCAATCTGCCCTAATGTACGCCCGCCACGGCTTGCCGGTTATCCCCCTTTATGGCCCGGGGGAGAAGTGCAAGAAGCCGGGTAAACAGCCACGGGAAGAAGATTGGACGCATAAAGGGACTACGGACGAAGGCGCGATTTTGTGCATGTCTGACCAATACCCGAAGACGAACTTCGGTACTTTGACCGGACGAAAAAGTCGCCTGGTAATAGTTGATGTTGATAACAGAGCGTCATTTATCAAGCTCACTGGGAAGTACGTGGGGATTCCGGATACCGTTTGTGTTTTAACAGGGCGCACCGATGAAGAAGGCAGTCGGCATATACAATACTATTTCCGTTATCCGGAAGGCGCTGAGATCAAAAACGGCTCAAATGTGTTCGGACATTGGGGTCTGCCTGGTATCGACATCAGGGGCGATGGTGGGCAAGCAGTTTGCGCTGGAAGCGTCCATATTTCGGGGCTTCGTTACGAATTTGAATTTTTATGCAGTCTTGCAGAAGTAGCGATTTCCGAAATGCCCGGCTGGCTTATCGATTTACTCAGGCAGCCGAAGCGGGCAGACAAGGCGACACTTCCAAATGACGAATGCGAATCTATCCCAGACGGATGCCGAAACACGGAGCTAACAAAAATTGCCGGCAGTCTAAGGCGGCAAGGGTTAGAAGTCAATGAAATGTTCGACGTACTTCTAAAAATCAATGAACGCCGCTGCCAGCCACCACTTGATGATAGCGAACTCCAGACAATCGCCAGCAGCGTGGCGCGATACCCAGTCGCGACGGTCGGCGCCGCCTTGGATTTTAGTCAAGACCCTGCTGAGTGGCCAGACCCGCTGCCGATTAATGAAAAGTCTTTGCCCCCTGTTGGCGTCCTGTGGCCCGAAATGATCCCTGCGCCGTTCAAGCCATGGCTGATGGACATCTCCTGCCGAATGCAGGCGCCGATTGATTTCGTGGCCGCTGGGGCGATTGTGGCGGCGTCAGCGTTAATTGGATCAGGATGCTCGATCAGGCCGAAGCGGCTCGATGATTGGGAAGTAATTCCGAATTTATGGGGCTGCGTAATCGGTCGGCCGTCGATGCTGAAAACTCCGAGCCTCGTCGAAATTATGAAGCCATTATCGAGATTAGAGGCCGATGCGAGGCAGGAATATGAAGATATGACGGCCTTTAGCGAAGCGGAGCACGCTGCGTACAAGGCCAAACGTGTTGCAATCGAGGGAAATATGGCCAAAGCGGCCAAAGTGGGCCAAGAGCTCGCACCCTTCCAGGCACAATTCGTTGAACTGAAGGAGAGCCCCGCTCCCGTGAGACGGCGCTTTAAAACGAACGATTCGACTGTCGAAAAACTCGGTGAGTTATTGAATGCTAGCCCGCGCGGCCTACTGGTTTTTCGTGATGAACTGACCGGCCTGATGGCAAACTGGGAACGCGAAGACCGACAAGGAGATCGATCTTTTTACTTGGAGGGATGGGGTGGCGGCCAGAGCTTCACTGCTGACCGCATCGGCAGAGGAACTATTGATATTCAAAACTGTTGCATCTCTATTCTTGGCAGTATCCAGCCGTCAAAGTTAACCGATTTTTTACTGCATAGCGCAACCGGCTCGCAGAATGATGGAATGATCCAACGCTTTCAAGTTATGGTGTTTCCAAACGAACCGTCCTGCTGGGAACTGGTCGATCGGAAGCCGGACGTTGGAGCGATAGAAAGAGCGCACCGCATATTTAACGCCCTGGCCGAAATTGACTTTGTGGCTGCCGGGGCGAGTGCGGATGACCGGCGCCCATTTTTTCGCTTCGACGATGTGGGTCAGGGGGTCTTCTATGATTGGCTGGCGAACCTGGAGGGCGCAATACGAAGCGAAGAACATCCTTTGATGACAGAGCATCTTGCGAAATACCGAAGTCTAATGCCCAGCCTGGCTCTACTGTTTCATTTGATTGAAATCGCTGACAGCGGCAGTCCGAGACCGGTAAGCGGAGAGGCGGCAGAGATGGCAGTCCGATGGTGCGTTTATCTCGAAAGCCACGCGCGGCGCGTCTATGGGCTCCTGACCGGTGGGGAGGAGAAGGCGGCGGCCGCCCTGGCGAAGAAGATCAAGGCCGGTAAGGTGAAGACCGGCTTCTCTGCACGCGATGTATACAGGAATCACTGGGCCGGGTTGGACAGCCCTGACGTGGTTGAGCGGGCCTGCGGGGAACTCGAAGAACTTGAATGGCTGCGCCGGGGGGCGCTTGATATCCCTGGCAGGCATCCCAAAATCATCTATTACGTCAACCCTAAAATTTCTACGTAAACTGCTAGGTAAAGTATCGTTAGTGTCGTTGGTTAACCGATGGCACTGATGGCACTCCACTACCCTGGCGTTTTGAGAAAAATCAAGGAGGCAGATATGAACAGAAGAATCAAAAACGCCCTCAAATTCCTTGGCGGTCAATATGGCGTCAAAGTGATTGACTGTGTTCCGGCAATCTATCTTGACCTTTACAATGGCCATGACATCGAAGTTTTTGGCTTCTACAGTCGGTCGGGGTCGCCTATTCATATCGTTGTGTGGCAGGTCAAACCTTTCCGTGAGGCGGTCGAGAAGATTGATGTCCGTGGCCTGCCGGAATTAAAGGCTGTCCTCGACGACATCGAGGCCCGTTATGGGGGGGGCAGCACACTGTAGGGCACCAGGTTGATTGAGTACACACGCGGCGGTATCAAAGTTTTTCCGGCTCCAGCGGGGCCATACGTCCTCTTGGATGCCATCCCTGGTCTGGTGCACCGGCTAAATGAAAGTCTGCATAGCCGGCTCGGATGGAGCACTGGTATACACTCCGCTTCATCCACCGGCTTTAGGGCAGGGTAAGACGATTCTATCGCCATGGCGGTGCGGTATTATGGCCTGAATAGTGGGGACGAAGCAAGCCTACCCAGGAATATCTTTAAGGTCAACTGATGGATAATCAGCCTGTCTAACTCATCTCTGAAGCCTGATTAGAGAGATGCAAGTGCGTAAATTTACTGAAAACGAACGGGCTGGTCAGTGCCATTAGTGCCACGGGTCAACCTATGAAACCTATGGCACTGACCTATCTGGGTGTTTAGAGGAATCGCATGGATTCGGTCGAGCCCACGAGAGGTTGAACGTAGGCATGAGCTTGCCCCCCCCCGGTTTCGCCAAGAGACGGGGGTCGGGCAAGACCGGTGGCATACCTCAATTATTGCGCGGAAAAAAATATATGGGGGGGTGGTGGTTGCGTGGGGAAAATCGTCGATGACGAAATTAAGGACGAGGTGAGGAGACTTGCCAGGTTATTCGCAAAGATCGACAATCAACATAAAAAGTTTGTTTCCCCTCTGATTGGACGGGTTGCGTTCTTAACCGTTTCACTGCAAGCCTTGGAAGAACAACTTAAAAATGAAGGTTTAGTTATTGAGTTCGATAACGGCGGCAACCAAACTGGTGTCCGATCACATCCGGCGGCAATACTGCATGTTAACTACACCAAAAATCTTGCCTTGGTGATGAAACAGTTGGCCGGTTACTTGCCGGAGAGTGAAGGACAGGAAGATGAGCTCATGTTGTTCCTTCAGAAGCACAATTCGAGATAAAAAAAGGGGGGCTAGCCGCCCCCTGCCTCGTTTTGCCCCTGGCCATCAGGAACATATTCCATAATATCCCCCGGCTGGCAGTTCAGGGCGGCACAGAGTTTGTCTATGATCTCAAGGGATACATATCCGTTGGTGTTGAGTTTGGCCATTGTCGCTTTTGAAATACCTGTTCTTCGCATTATCTCCTGTTTCTTGGTGCTCCTATCGATCAATAATTTCAAAAAAGGCTTGTAACTTATCATCTTTTCACTCTCCTTGGTTTAGATATTAATATAAAAGGTCTAGTTAGTCAAACTTAGGTATTGACATATGAACTTATAGCGATTATACTTTGGTATAATATATTGAACTTAAGTATTATATATTAAACAATATAAGAAGGGGAGTATGGAAAAATGATATTAAAGGGCGGGTATCCCCGCGCACCGACACTGATAAGGCGGCAAGGCAGCCAAACGCATTTATAAATGGAGAGAAATCATCATGGCAACAATCGCTGTGTTAGATGACAATGGTCGGGTTATATCCCCGGCTAAAATAGACCAGCGGGGTGCAATTGTTGACCTGGAGTATGGGACATATTCTTTTTGTTAGGCGTAAACAATAAACGGCTCATAGGGCAAATATGGCGGTCAAATTGATGGGGGCATTTAAATGGCCACTCGTAATCCGGCAGGAATGCCGAGAATCCACTATGATGCAGGTAAGGCACTCCATTATACAAAAGTGAGCTATACTGACCAGGCAGGGACCCAGCGGAGGAAATCACTTTATGGCAAAAACCCTAAGGAAGTGGCCGCCAAGATCAAGGATTTCACCAGGAACAAGGATGCTGGACTCATTATGGACGCCGATAAAATGTCGCTGGGGCAGTGGCTTACCCAGTGGCTGAAAACTTACAAGAAGCCATCCTTGGAGGTCACAAGCTACGCCGCCTATGAACATCAGGTTAACCAGCATATCATTCCGGAAATGGGCGCTATTCCCTTAAAAAAGCTGCAGAGGATTAGGATACAGGAATTTTTCAATCAGAAGGGGGCAGATTTATCGCCCAGTACCTTGGAACTCATTAAAGCCATTCTGGGCAATGCGCTAAGAATGGCAGTGGTTGACGGCTACATCGTAAAAAGCCCGGCTGTCGCCATCAAGCTGCCGGCCGTCAGGAGTAAGGATGTTAAACCGCTGGACAAAGAAGAGATCGGTAAACTGCTTGAGGCAGCTAAGGGTCAGCGGTTATATTCAATGATTTATCTTGCCATTCATACCGGTATGCGGAAGGGAGAACTTGCGGGACTAAGGTGGCAGGACGTTGACTTGAAGAAGGGGATCGTCAATGTGCGGCAAGGCGTAAAGCATGACCGGAAAAACAAAATTTATATAATTGGCAGCACGAAGACTGAGACCGCTGTCAGGTCCATCCCTATAAATACCAGTGCTATTGCCGAATTACGACGCCACAAGGCTAGACAGGCTCAGGAGAGGCTAAATTTTGGGGAGGCATACGAAGAGACAACGGTCTGGTATTTACCCTCCCGGGCGGTCTAATAGTGTCCCTGAATGGCGTGAGCGACAAGTTTATCACCATTGTGAAAAAATCTGGCATCGATCGGCGGACTTTCCATGATATGCGACATACGTTCGCAAGCATTTGCATATCCCAAAAAGTAAACATCAAGGCGCTGTCGCAGTACCTGGGCCACGCGGACATAAGTATTACTCTGGACACCTATGGTCATCTGTTGCCGGGTGATAAAGAGGAGATAGCAAATACCATAGAGGCTTTTCTGGCGGGCATATAGCTCGCCTTTTTTCGTTAAACTCATGACGAAGAACATTGAGAAGGATTTTATTGAGCAGGCCAGCAAGGTCGATGTAGCTGCCATTGACACCCGGCTGGGGGAATTGCGTGGGGAGATGGCCACGCTGGTGAAGTTGAGTTTGACGGCGGGGGTTGACACTGAAATTTATGGTGAGGAGTATCACCGGATAAATGGCGAGATGGAGGAACTCAGGGGCAATCGGGCGATTGTTACGCAGGCCGAAATTGTGCGGCGGGAAACACTGGAAAAGGTGCGGGAGATTGACAAGGCGCTCCGGGGAATGGATGATGTGCAAGAATTTGACGAAGGATTGTTCGGGATGCTGGTTGAACGGGTTATGGTGATGAATATTGTACAGGTTCAGTTTGTGTTGCGGTCGGGGATTCGGGTGACAGAGGTTATCTAATCGTATATTGTTCCACAACATGTCACTTATGGCATGTTCGTAAAGGTTACATCTCTATTTTAAATCAATTGAGAAGATATTATCACGAGAGTTCATGAGAAACGTGGAAACTCCTGTCAATTCTATGTGGATTAGACAGGAGTTTTGTTGCTTATGGTAAATGTAGTATTAGAAGAGTGAGCGGGACTGTTACTTTTTTTGAATTAATGCGTTTAATCATGGGAGAAAGATAAGGAGCTGTGGAGGTATAGTCAATGAAAAACAAGGTGTCTATTTTGGTTATTATGGTTTTTCTTGTACTGGTTTGCTCAGGAAGCATTTCGTCTGCAGAGCTTCAGCATCCTACGACTGATATTACAGTTATTAACGGGGAGCCAATGGGTGAGTGGATTTTGATTAATGGGGGTAATGAAGCTCAGTGGGTTATTACCGGATGGCGAGTAAAAGTTCAAAATATCGGTACTACGCCTGTAGCGCATATCAAATTTAGATTAAAGATCTGGAAGGCAGAAAATAACCAAATGATGTATTCTCAGGTTCACACAATAGATATTCACCTTGATCCGCAGGATATTCTGACATCTCAGAAGTTCTCTTTAAAGGAAAAAATTTGGTATGATGATAAGAATATTATTATTTATAATAAATTCGGATGGGGTGCAGAGATAATGCAAGTCTGGTAAAGACAGCCTGTTTAAAATATAAGGGTTTCTATTTTATTTGCCCTATTACTTATGTGTCGCTTTGGGGAGAAAAGGCGAATTGAGCGGGGGGAGCTGGCTCAAGGTGAGCAGCAGGATACGTGACAAAATTAATTGCCATAACGTGTAGAAACAGGTAACGTCTAGCGAGAAAGGAGGGAACCACATGAAGAGAATCTTATTTGCATTGCTACTAGTCATTTCTTTTTGTTTTGCTGGGATTACCTTAGAGAGCAATGTTGTGTCAGCAAAACCTAGTTGTACACCGTGGACGCTTCAAGCTGACGGAAAAACCTACTGGTGCGAATGCGTAAATGACGATGGATCAGTACATTGTTATGAAAATCAAAAAGGCAGCAAAGTCGTCACAACAGTAAAGTGTGGTAAATAAAAAAAATCAATACCAAAGAAATGCTTTAGAGACAATGTAGCCTGTTGAGATGAATATCAGGTCAAATGGGAGCATCCGTATGTTCTCGAGGGTATGGTATTTTGTGTGCAGTCCATGACACGAATGCTCCCACAAACTGAAGGTTCAGTCGAAGCAATACATCTAAGTGCAGGAAAAGAACAGGGGAACCGGCTACACGTAATACAAGCGTCCATGCCGGCAGGTGGCAAAAAATCCGGCTACAGCATGCCTGATGGAAAATAAAACGCCCCTGGCACAATGACAGAGACCGCGCGATGGGTTATGGCAAAGTAGGCTTTTGGCCGTCATCCTTGCCTTCTCTGGCATATTTGAGAGCAAAAGCTAATTCTCGGTTAAGTAATTCATTGTCATCCACTGGGTTAAATGCACCCATTGTAATATCATGATAAATTTCGTGACCGTTGGCATCATAGCAGTAGTTTTCTAAGGTCCTAATGTGCCGAGGATCTGATGTGATAACTTCACACTTCCATATCTCTTTCTTGGTTCCAATTACATCTGGCTTTTCAAATATTTGTAGCACCCAATAGATCACCTTATTGCCGTTTTTCACAACAGTGTCTTTATCAACGTATTCGATAATGTTATAACTGAAAGCACGGCCTTTACCAACGTACCCCCAAGTTGTAGCAAATGCTGTATTGGACAAGGTGAACAGGCAGACTAGCACTAAACAGATAACCCTTCTCTTCATAGCAACGCATCCCTCAACAAGTTTTTGAGTAGACATTTATCTACGTACTTTCTGGCCAAAGGGTAATAATCCTGCTAGATGCTGGTCCCAATCTGATTCAACGCGTTTAATCAGGGAAGAAAGATAATTAACGTGGAGGTATGACTAATGAAAAACAAGGTGGCTATTTTAGTTATTTTATTTTCCCTATTACTTATGTGTCTTGCTGTACCGGCCTATGCCGCACAGGTGCCTGATGGATTCGCAGGAGTACCCTGGGGTGCTTCTCGGGCGCAAGTCAAACAGATCTTGAGTGAGCGAGGCTGGAAGATGGTGAATGATGAGCCGCAGAGGGTGGCGAGTAAAGGATCCTTTAATGGAATAAACGCCCAGTTAACTTTTAGTTTTGAAGGGAATGGTTTGGTTGGCGGAACAGTGATCATGGGCGTACAGCCGATAAAAAATATTTCAGCTTCGGCATACGCTTACAAAAATTTGGTAGAGAGTTTAACGAAAAAATACGGTCCGCCAAGTGGCACGAGTGAAGATAATCTGACGGCTAATTCCGGCTGGAGCTTTGTGGACACTGATACCAAAGACGAATACACTATTTTGGCTATGTTTACCAAATATTCCTCTTTCATGGACCCTGATTATCCTGCCAATGCAGAATT
>Ga0316228_1003498_pt1 | contig 12500 bp, 12 predicted proteins | sample TBH18021metaG_FD_206005 | JGI IMG/M metagenome (GOLD analysis project Ga0316228, IMG submission 206005) | Freshwater microbial communities from Trout Bog Lake, Wisconsin, USA - TBH18021 | ecosystem: Environmental > Aquatic > Freshwater > Lake > Hypolimnion/Profundal zone | place: USA: Wisconsin... | reverse complement strand
GACCAGCAGATTGCAGCAGCCTCAAAGAAACCCCTTGCCAACGGAGAGCCGTCCACACACGGCCAGACTACGTCGCGCCGGATCGCCAACGCACGCAGGACCGGACATTCGGCTTCGCGCCCAATTCGGTCATCCTGCAGAACCAGCGGATTGCCCAACAGCAGACATGCATGCGGGCGAGGCAAGCGATTGATTAGATTGCCTGATAAGCTGGGAGCTTTCATGGCTTCGCAAGTGCGGCAGTCCCGCGGACCTGAGGCTTGGGTAAAGATCTGCCGCTCGATCATACATGTCGCAATTCGACCCAAGGGTACCGCGTGTTCGCGCAAGCCCATGGCGCATCGCGTGGTCCCGCCTGAGATGGATCATCCGAATCTGAGCTGTTGAGGCGACTCAGCTTGTGCGTTCCCGATGGAGCAGCATTGAGAACTTGAAGCGCCCAGCCGGGTGGATGGTGAGCGTGATCTCGAACGCCGCGCCCGCACTGTCCTGATAATGCCGGATGATGCGCAGGGCCGGTGACCCCATCTCGACTTGCAGAGGCGCGGCCAAGTCCGCCGGCACCAGCACCGCGTCGACATCCTGCCGGATGTTAGCGATCGTCTTACCGTGGCGCTTCTCGATGAGGTCGCTGATCAGCACGTCCGGCGTCGAACGGATCGCCTCGGCAAGGTCGGCATAGGCCGCATCGACATAGGCGTCGGTCCACGCGACGGGCGGTGCACCCGGCTCCCCGGTACGGCGCAGGCTCGACACGCGCAGCCATTCCCGGTTGACCGCACAGCCGAGCGTCCTGGCGAGGGCGCGCCCCGCTGTGACGGGAGCAATCGTCTGAACCTCCCGCGTATGCGACACGCCGAACTGTATGAGGTCATCGACGGAGCCGAGGGACTGGCGATAGCCCGCCTGAGGCGACGCGGCCTCGACGCGGGTCCCGACCTTCTTCCGGCGGGACACGAGCCCGAGATCCTGCAACTCCTGGATGGCCGACCGGATCGTATGGCGGCTCGCACTGTACCGGTCGCAGAGCTCGAGTTCGGTGGGTAGGAGCGAGCCGACCGGAAACCGTCCGTCCTCGATCGCCGCCGTCAGGTCCCGGGCGACCAACGCATATCGTGTTTCGCTCATGTCACATGTTTACCCGGTTCGCGCGCACCCGTCCCGATCTTCGCGATTGACGATATGTCCGGACATGATAGTGATGATTATGTCCGGACATGAGAGCCGCGACGGGGGAAATGCACCATGCCGGGACCGTCGCGCCCCACGGCCACGACCGTGCTCGACTCCATCCTGTTCCGGGATGCGTTCGGCACACCCCAAATGCGAGAGATCTTCTCCGACTACGCGCTGATCTCCCGTTACGCCGAGGTGGAGATCGCCCTGGCCAAGGCGGAAGCCCGCTTCGGCGTGATCCCCCAGGAGGCAGCCGAGGAGATCGCCCGCTTGACCGACGTGTCGGCGCTGGATTTCGACCTGCTGCGGCAGGAAACCGAGATCGTCGGCTACCCGATCCTTCCGCTCGTGCACCAGATGGTGAAGCAGTGCGGAGATGCCGGACGCTACGTCCATTGGGGCGCCACCACCCAGGACATCATGGATACGGCCGTCATCCTGCAGGTGCGCGACGGCCTCGCGCTCATCGAGCAGGACATCGCCGAATTGCGGCGCATCCTGGCCGGTCTCTCGTCGCGCTACCGCGATACGCCCATGGCTGGCCGCACGCACCTGCAGCAGGCCCTGCCGGTCACGTTCGGCTATAAGACGGCGATCTGGCTCGCGATGTTCGACCGCCATGCCGAGCGACTGGAGCAGCTGAAGCCGCGGGTGTTGGTTGGCGAGTTCGCGGGGGCCGCTGGTACGCTCGCCTCGCTCGGCGACAAGGGGCTGGAGGTGCAGGCAGCGCTCTGCGAGGAGTTGGGCCTCGGTATCCCGGTCTCGACGTGGCACGTTGCCCGGGACGGATTGGCCGAGGTCGTCAATTTCTTCGGACTCGTCACCGGCTCCCTCGGCAAGATCGCCCTCGACATCATGATCATGGCCTCGACCGAGTTCGGAGAGGTCTACGAGCCGTTCGTGAAGGGCCGCGGCGCGTCCTCGACCATGCCGCAGAAGCGCAACCCGATCTCGTCTGAACTGATGCTCGCGGCGTCCAAGGGCGTACGCCAGCATGCCGGCCTGATGCTCGACGCGATGGTGCAGGATCTCGAGCGCGCGACAGGGCCGTGGCACGCCGAGTGGATGGCCATTCCGGAGAGCTTCGTGCTCACGGCCGGCGCACTTCATCAGGCGAAGTTCGCCCTCGCAGGCCTCATCGTCGACGAGGCCAAGATGGCCGAGAACCTCGATCTCAGCCGCGGGCTCATCGTCGCCGAGGCCGTCATGATGGGCTTGGCGCCACAGATCGGCCGGCAGCAGGCCCACGACGTCGTCTACGACGCCTGCCGAGTCGTCAACACGCGGGGCGGCACGCTGGCGGAGGCCCTCGCCGCCGATCCCGGCGTCTCCGAACGCATCGACCGCGCCACCATCGATCGGCTGACGGCACCCCGGAACTACCTCGGGCTCGCGCCCGAGATGGTGGATCGCGTGCTGGGCTCGGTGCCCCGCGACGCTTGAGGCACTCACCTGCCAAGCCGGGCAACCGGCGCGATCGGTCCGGACGGGCAAGGGGACAATAATGAACGAGAGCGCGAGTCTCGATGCGGCCGCCGCGACGACGGAGCAGGGCATTTCGCCTGTCTATCGAAAAATTATCTGGCGCCTGATCCCGTTTTTGTTTCTTTGCTACGTTCTCAATTATATCGATCGCGTGAACATCAGCTTTGCGAGCCTTCAGTTCCGCGAAGACCTCGGAATCAGCACGGGGGCCTACGGCTTCGGCGTTGGCATCTTCTTCGTGGGGTACGTGCTCTTCGAGGTACCCAGCAACCTGATGCTGCAGCGGTTCGGCGCACGGACGACCATCATGCGGATCATGGTCGCCTGGGGCCTCGTCTCGATCTCGACCATGTTCGTCACGTCGGCGACCCAACTCTACGTCGTCCGGGTGCTGCTCGGCATCGCCGAGGCGGGCTTCTTCCCCGGCGTCGTGTTCTACCTGACACTCTGGTTCCCGTCCGCGTTGCGAGCCCGCATCATGGCGATGTTCGTGCTGGCGATCGCCGTGGCCGGCGTGTTCGGCGGCCCCGCCTCCGGTTTCATCATGAGTAGCATGTCGGACCTGTGGGGTCTGCGGGGATGGCAGTGGCTGTTTCTCCTCGAAGGTATTCCCCCGGTCATCGCCGGCATCGCGGCGTACTTCCTTCTGAGCAACGGTCCGCACGATGCGGATTGGCTGAGTGAGGAGGAGAAGGCCGTCGTCATGTCGGATCTCAACGCCGAGACGAAAGCCCGCGCGAGCGGCAAGCACGGATCCTTCCTGATGGCCGCGCGGGATCCGCGCCTCTACGCCATCGCGGGTGCTTGGTTCACGATCGCTTGGTGCGGCTCCGTCATAAACTATTGGTCTCCCGCCATTATCCGCAACTCAGGCATATCTGATACGCTCTCCATCGGACTGATTTCGGCCATTCCGTACGCCGTCGGCGCGCTCGGCATGCTGATCATCAACAATCACTCGGACATCAAGCTGGAACGCCGCTGGCATTATGCGTTCAGTGCCGGCTTGGCGGCCTTGGCCATCGGGTTGCTTCCGCTGGCCGCGAACACCTGGCAACTCGCGATCGTGCTGCTGACGATGCTGTCCGTCGGCTACCTCGCCTCGGTGGCGCTCTTCTGGTCGATCCCGACAGCCTACCTGTCGACGGGTGCGGCGGCCGGAAGCATCGCGCTCATCAGCAGCCTGGGTCAGCTCGGGGGTCTCACGGCGCCGAACATCATCGGATGGACCCAGCATGTCACTGGCAACTTCGCGGCGGGCTTCTACACGGTGGCCTTCGGCATGATCTTGGGCACGGGGATCATGCTGATCTCGGTCCCGGCTAAACTGTTGAAGGAACGGCGCATCGTCCAACAATGACGATGCGTGCCATCGCCCTGTCGCGGCGATCGAACTGCACATCCTCAGATGAGTGAGCGGATGAAACCCACAGTCGTGTCCTGCGCCATCACCGGTTCCGTCCCGGGCAAGAAGGACAATCCGGCCTTGCCGGTGACGCTGTCCGAGCAGATCGAGTCCACACACGAAGCTTTCGAAGCGGGGGCCAGTCTCGTTCATCTTCACGTGCGCAACGACGACGAAAGTCCGTCTTCCGATCCAGCGCGGTTCGCACGGGTCAAGGAAGGGATCGAAACGCACTGCCCCGGCATGATCGTTCAGTTTTCGACGGGAGGCCGGGGGCGAGATCCGTCTGAGCGCGGCTCGGCCCTGTACCTCGGCCCCGACATGGCCTCCCTATCGACCGGATCGGTGAATTTCCCGACGGTCGTGTACCAGAACCCCACGAGCCTCGTCGACGATCTCGCCGGCAAGATGCGGGATTACGGCATTCGGCCCGAGATTGAGATCTTCGATCTGTCGCATCTCCACGGCGCGCGCCGGCTCATTGAGAAGGGGCTGATGGATGATCGCCCGCACGTCCAGTTCGTGATGGGCGTCCAGAACGCGATGCCGGCTGAGGAGCATCTCCTTGATCTTCTCCTCGCGGAGCTGCGCAGGGTGCTGCCCCACGCGACGTGGACGGCGGCCGGGATCGGTCGCGCCCAAGCCACCGTCATGGAATGGGCGCTCGCCCGGGGGGCGGACGGCGTGCGCACTGGATTGGAGGACAACATCCGCGTGACGCGGGACAGGCTGGCCCGCAGCAACGCGGAACTGGTGCGATTGGCGGCGGATGCGATCACGCGGCACGGCGGCCTGGTGGCAACGCCTCAGGAGGCACGGCGGGCTCTCGGACTCCGCCCGGCGGCGGAGGCCGTTCATTGACGCCCGATCTGTCACCGGATGCGTCCGTCACGGAAGCCGTTCCGAGCGGCTGGGAACGGCTTCCGACCGAGGCGTTCGGCAACCATGTCGGTCCCTTCTGGCGGCCGCCGGGTGAGGGAGACTGCCTTTGCGGGTTCATCGCGGACGGACGTCACGGCAACAAGCGCGACGTCGTGCATGGCGGCATGGTGGCGACGGCCTTCGATATCGGATTGGGCCATGCCTGCTGGAGCGCGGCCGACCGTAATCCGATCGTCACGGTGTCGTTGCTCATCCAGTATGTCGACGCCCTCAGGATGGGCGAGTTCGCGACCGTCCAGACTGAAATCGTGCGCACGACGCGAAGCATGGTATTTGTTCGCGGCGTGATGAAAGTGGCGGACAGAACGATTGCGACGGCCGATGGTGTTTGGAAGCGCCTCGCGCCGCGGGCCGCTTCCTGAAGTCGGTCGAAGTGCAGCGAAGATGGAGGGCGGGTCGCCCTCCCGACCCCGGGCCGGCCGACAGCGCCCTAGCCGTGATCGGCCCGCCGGATGCGCTGGCTCTGCTGCCCGAGGCCCTCTATCCCTAGCGAGACCGTGTCGCCCGGCTGCAACCAGACGGGCTCGGGCTTGATCCCCATGCCGACGCCCGGCGGCGTGCCCGTCGCGATGATGTCGCCGGGTAGGAGCGTCATGTATCGGCTGCAATAGGCGATGATCTTGCGCACGCCGAAGATCATCGTGCGTGTATTGCCCGTCTGACGGCGGGTTCCGTTCACGTCGAGCCACATGTCGAGATGCTGCGGATCGGGGATCTCGTCCATCGTCACGAGCCAGGGTCCGATCGGGCCGAACGTATCGCATCCCTTGCCCTTGTCCCATTGGCTGGACTGAAGCTGGAAGGCCCGCTCGGAGACGTCGTTCACGACGCAGTACCCGGCGACATGATCGAGAGCCTGTTCCTCGGTGACGTACCGTGCCGTCGATCCGATCACGATACCGAGCTCCACTTCCCAGTCGAGCTTGGTGGAGCCGCGGGGCTGGATCGTGTCGTCGTTCGGCCCGCAGACGGCGCTCGGGGCCTTGAGGAAAATGATCGGCTCGCTCGGGATGGCCATGCCGGCCTCGGCTGCGTGGTCCGAGTAGTTGAGCCCGATGCAGATGAACTTCGAGAGGCCCGTGAACGGAACGCCGAGGCGGGGGCTTCCTTCTACCCGGGGCAGGCGTGTCGGATCCGTCTGTGCGATCCTGGCGAGACCGCCGGGGGTGAGTTCGGCCGGGCCAAGATCACGGCACACCGACGAGAGGTCGCGGAGGACGCCTGCAGCATCGACCAGAGCAGGCCGCTCGGACCCAACCTCACCGTAGCGACAGAGCTTCATCGATCATCTCCTGATTAGGGGCGATTCAAGTGGGTGGAAACCGGTCCAGCGGGTGCCCCTTCGGCGAAGGAGCCGAGCCAGTCGCGGGCGAGGGTCACGTCGGCCGCCGTCAGGTCGTGGCCGCAGGGTAGGACATGGTGGGCTGCTTCGGCGCCCTGCTTGGTCAGGCAAAGTGCCAAATCGGCCCCGAGTGCCGGCGGCGCGATCGAATCCGTCTCGCCCGAGACGACGACGGCGCGCCGCCCGTCGAGGGCAGCGGGCGCGGCACCAATCAGCGGTGGAACGGCGCGCAGCAGGATCGCGCCCGCCAGGAGAGCGGGATGCAGGAGCATGATGGCAGCCGCGATGTTGGCTCCGTTCGAGAAGCCGAGGGCGACAGGGGGCGCGAAGCCATAATGGCTGCGGGCGGCCGCGACGAAGGTGGCGAGTTCATCGGCCCGTCGGACGACCTCGGATCTCTCGAAACGTCCGTCCGGATGGCGGGCGAAGTGGCGCAGCTTGCCGCCTTCCGACACGGCCCCGCGGACGGCCAACATCGACGCGCCGGGGGCCGCCGCCCGGGCGAAGGGCACAAGCTCGTCTTCGTCACCCCCGGTGCCGTGCAGGAGGAGAAGCGACCACCGCCCTCCTTGCGACGGATGCCAACTGTAGGCCAATCCGTCGAGGCTCACCGGCTGACCTCCGGCTCGAACGCGAGCCCGGGGGCGGCGGGGTGGAGTGTAGCCCGGGTGAACGGGCGGCGTGTAGCCAGGAGCAGCACTACGATGCCCGTCAGCATCAGGCCGGTCATGAACCAGAGGCCGGGCGTCAGGCTCCCGGTCGCGTTCCGGATCCAGCCGAGCAGGAAAGGGCTCACAAAGCCTCCCGTGAGGCCGAGGCAGTTGATCAGCGCCAACCCGCCCGCGGCCGAACGCTCAGGGAGATAGGCCATTGGGATGCCGTAGAAGATCGGCATCGCGCCGAAGAGCGTCGCGGTCGCCACCGAGAGGAGGGCCAGGACGACGGGGAGGTTGGCCCCGGCGAGGGACGCTCCGATCAACGCGCAGGCCCCCACACCGACGCAGACGGCGTAGTGCCATCGCCGCTCCTGCTGCCGGTCCGAGCGTCGGGACAGCCACACCATGCCGATGCCGCCGATTGCATAGGGTATCACGGACCATAGGCCGATCGCGGCGGCTCCCTGGACTCCGGCGGCCTGCATCATCACCGGCATCCAGAAGGTGATCGCGTAGAGTCCGCAGACGAGGGTGAAGTACGCCAGCGCGAGGACGTAGATCCGTGGATCGCGGAACGCAGACCCGAATGCGTGGCCGCCGGCAGCCAAGTTCGCGTCCCGGTCGATCTCCGCCAGGAGGAGCGTCTTCTCGGATGGTGTTAGCCAGGGAGCATCCTGAGGCTTGTCGACGAGGATCCGGAGCGCGACGAGCCCGAGAAGCACGGCCGGCATTCCCTCCAGGAGGAACATCCACTGCCAGCCCCTGAGTCCGAGGACGCCCTGCATGCCTTCGAGGATGAAGCCCGAGACGGGTGCGCCGATCACGCCCGCGAGCATGCTGCCGCTCAGGAAGATCGCAGTCATCTCTGCCCGGCGACGGTTCGGATACCAGAGCGTCAGGTAGTACATCACCCCGGGGGCGAGGCCCGCCTCGAACGCGCCCAGGATCAGCCTCAGCGCGTAGAACGAATGGGGCCCGGTGATGAACATCGTCGCCGAGGAGGCGAGCCCCCACAGGATCAGGATGCGCGCCAGCGTTCGCCGGGCGCCGACGCGCTGAAGGACGAAGTTGCTCGGGACTTCGCACAGAAAATAGCTGACAAAGAATAGTCCGGCGGCGAGGCCGTAAACCGCGTCGTTGAAGCCCAGCTCCGCGCGCATGTGCAACTGCGCGTAGCCGATGTTCACCCGGTCGAGATAGGCGGCCACGTAGCACGCGAAGAGGAACGGCAGCAGCCGCCACTGCAATTTTCGATAGAGTGCGGCGCTATCCACATCATCCGTCGCGAATGACTCGGCCGGCGGCCGGCCAAGCACGGGCGGTTCACCTACGGGCGTCACGTCCATTCCTATGTCCTCCCTATCTTGTTCCGGAACTTCCGTCCGGTTCGAGGGCGCGCCGGGCGCATGCTCTTTCGCGCTCGCCCTCAGAGGCGCGCAAACCAGTCCTCTAGTTCGATATTGAGGGGGAGGAGGATGCGGACGACGCAGTTGTACCAAGCGGTCGTCAGGACCAGTTCCAGTCGCTCCTGCTCGTCCAGGAAGCCGCACAGTTCGGCCCAGAGGCCGTCATCGACACGGCCGGTCCGGGTCACGTCGCGAGCGAAGCGCATGACGGCGCGTTCGGAAGCGGTGAACAGGTTGTCCGTCTCGAACTGCGCAAGCCGCTCCAGCTTGGCTTGGGGCAGCCCGGCCTTCACCGCCGAGTTCCAGTGATGCGCGACCTCGTAGTCCGCCCGCGTCTCGAGGCCGACGGTCAGGACGGCGAGTTCGCGAAGTTGCCGGTCGAGCAGAGTGCTCTGGCGCAGCGACATCGCCATGGCGAGGACCCCGTCACAAAGGGCAGGAGCATTCGCGACGGCGAGAAAGACGTTCTCGACCGGCTTTCCCCGCAGCGCTTCCAGGCGGTCGAACAATCCCTGGTGATCTGGTCCGACGCTGTCCCGGCTCGCGTTCCCAATTCTCGGCACTTCGAGCTCCCAATCAGGGCGTTTGGCGGGGTGGCGGACCGTGAGGGAAGGAGCCGTCAGCCCAGCGTAAGGACCGTATAGCGCGCCGAGTTGCATCGATATAATGATATCGATGCATACAATTGATCGATGCCGTCGATCGAACGGGCAGACCGATGGAACTCCGTCACTTGCGTTACTTCGTGGCTCTGGCCGAGCACCTGAGCTTCACCCGGGCCGCGCGGCAGACGCACATCACTCAATCGACCCTGTCTCACCAGATCCGGCAATTGGAGGATCAGGTCGGGCAACGCCTATTCGACCGCGTCGGCAAGCGCGTGTTCCTCACGGAAGCCGGGCAGAACCTGCTGCCCCGTGTCCTACGGGCCCTCGGCGAACTGGACGAGGGTCTTCGGGCGCTCTCTCCCCAGGATCAGGTCCTGACCGGTTGGCTCAGGATCGCCGCCACGCACACCTTCAACGTCAACCTCGTCCCCGCCTGCCTGACCGAGTTCCTCACCCGCAACCCCTCGATGCGTGTCGTCGTGGAGGAACTCGCCGCCAGCGTGATCGAGGAGCGGCTCCTGGCCGGCGCCCTCGATCTTGGCATCTCCTACAGACCGGACCACCAGCAGGATCTCGCCTTCGAGCCCCTCTATGACGAGCCTCTGGATCTCGTGCTGTCGCTTGACCACCGGTGGGCAACCCGGAAATGGGTCCGGATGGCGGAACTCCACCATCAGCCGGTCGTGTTGCTTTCACCGGAATTCACCACACGCAGGCTGCTTGATGAATGCTTCCGGCAATGCGGCGCCGTCCCGCACCTAGTCGCAGAGATGAACACGATCGGTCCCATCCTCGGCCTCGTTCGGCGTATGAACATCGTCGCGATCCTCTCGAGACAGGCCGTCCCGGAAGATGGGACGCTGTTGTCGGTCCCACTGGAGACTCCCACACCCATGCGGAGCCCTGGCGTGCTACTGCGCCGGAACGAGGCCCTGCCTCCGCACGTCGCATCCTTCCTGCTCACGCTCCGTCGAGCCTGCGATAAGACCTCTCGCCCGCCGCGGCGGCTGTAACGGGAATGTCGTCGCGGAAGCTCGCCAGCGTGTCCACGACCCCTACGGCGAACGAGCCCGAATTGGAGTGAGATATGGCAGCCAAGCAGGTCACCCTCACCTTCGACAACGGCCCCACACCACATGTGACGGATCGGGTCTTGGGAATCCTCGACCAGGCCGGGATCAAGACCACCTTCTTCGTGATCGGGCAGAGGCTCGACGACCCCGCTGCAGCCGATCTCATGCGGGCCGCCCATACAGCGGGGCATTGGATCGGGAATCACACCTTCACGCATTCGGTGGCGCTCGGGGACCGGACGGCCCGGGACTATGCGCTCCGAGAGATCGAGGAGACGCAGCACCGGATCGGATCGCTGACGCGACCAGAGAAGCTCTTCCGTCCCTACGGGAACGACGGGCTGATCGGCCGGCATCTGCTGAGTCGTGCGGCGCTCGATCACCTCCTCGCTGAACACTACACGACGATCACCTGGAACAGCGTTCCCGGTGACTGGAAGGACGCGGACGGCTGGGTTGAGACCGCGATGGCCCAGGTGCGGGAGCAGGACTGGAGTGTCATGGTCATCCACGACATCGAGGCCGGATGCCTCGCCCGGTTGCCTGAGCTGATTCAACGTCTGACGGATCTTGGGGCGACCTTTGAGCAGGCGATTCCGCGGTCGGTGATCCTGACCGAGGCCGGTCGGACCGTATCGATGTCTCCAGACTTCATGGCCGATTGATCGGCGCGCACCCGCAGGACGCGCGACAGATTTGCCGGCATCATCGATCGATGTCATCGATTGAAACGATGCAAATATATCATCGCAACACTGCAAAGTGACCTGCTATGCTTCATCGCGAGACTTGGCTCGGTAGGGACGGCGCGAACTCCTCGAACAGGGTCGCGCCGCGGAAGCCAAGCTCGCGATGGGGGATTCGGAATGGCCGATGCGTCCACGCCGCGCGTTGCGATCGAGCAGGCGTCTGAAAACGAGCGAGCCATGATCTATCGGAAGATCGGCCTTCGGCTGATCCCGATGATCTTCCTCTGCTATGTCCTGAACTACATCGATCGCGTAAACATCAGCTTCGCCAAGTTGACGTTCCAGAGTGACATCGGTCTTTCGGACGCGAGTTACGGCTTCGGCGTCGGCATCTTCTACGTCGGGTACATTCTCTTCGAGGTGCCGAGCAACCTTCTCCTCGGCCGCATTGGCGCGCGGAAGACGCTGACGCGCATCATGTGCCTGTGGGGCCTCGTGTCCTGCTCAATGGCGTTCGTGACGAGCCCGGCGACCTTCTACCTGGCCAGGATCCTCCTCGGTGCGGCCGAAGCTGGCTTCTTCCCGGGTATAGTCCTCTACCTCACATTCTGGTTCCCCCATCGCCTGCGCGGGCGGGTGATGTCGCTGTTCGTCCTCGCCATCGCGGTGTCGGGCATCGTAGGCGGGCCAGCCTCCGGTTGGATCATCCAGAACCTCGCCGGGGCGGCCGGCTTCAAGGGTTGGCAATGGCTGTTCCTCGTAGAGGGGGCGCTGCCGGTACTCGTCGGAGTCGGCGCGTTCTTCGTGCTGAGCGACCGACCCGCGGATGCCGCCTGGCTGACGCTACGGGAGAAAGCGATCGTGGCGGCCGATCTCTCGTCCGGGACCGTCGAACAGGGACACGCGCCCGCGAGGGCCTTCCTGTCGGCCCTGCGGAATCCAAAGCTGTGGATCGCGACCTTCGGATACTTCTCCATCACCTGGGCGGGGACCGTTCTGAACTTCTGGGCGCCGACGATTATCCAGCGATCGGGCGTGGCCGACGTGTTCAGCGTCGGGCTCCTGTCGGCGATCCCCTATTGTGTGGGCGGTGCCGGCATGCTCCTGCTGTGCCGCAGTTCGGACCGGCGGCTCGAGCGGCGGTGGCATTTCGCCCTGGCCACCTTCCTGGCCGCGACGGCCGCCCTCGCCATCTCGATCGTCGCGCAGAACGTTGCGGCGGCCATCGCCTGCCTTGCCCTGCTCGCCATCGGCTATCTGTCGGCGACCGCCCTCTTCTGGACCATACCGGTGCGCTTCCTGACCGAAGCCGAAGCCGTGGGAAGTCTCGCCTTCATCAGCAGCATGGGGCAGGTCGGAAGCCTGACAGCACCAATCGCGTTCGGTTCTTTCGCGAGCTGGACCGGCAGTCTGGCCGTCTCGACGGGCCTCGTCGCCTTTGTCCTTGCCGCCGGCGGAATGGCCATTCTCTCGCTCCGCGGCTTGCGTTCGGGAGAAGGCTCTTTGTCATCGATGCCAATAGACACGAGCAGCGAGTTCGGCACGCGGCCGTGACATCGGTCTCTCATCGCGAGTGCCCGAATCTACGGCGGGCACCCTCTGAAGCGGACGCGCTGCTTTTGATGTTGTGGACGGCTCTCCTCCCGCCTGCGGTAGTCATACAGGCTGAGCCGAAGGGAGAGCGTCGATGGCAACGATTGCGACGATTGGGTTGGATA
>Ga0316228_1003496_pt1 | contig 12502 bp, 10 predicted proteins | sample TBH18021metaG_FD_206005 | JGI IMG/M metagenome (GOLD analysis project Ga0316228, IMG submission 206005) | Freshwater microbial communities from Trout Bog Lake, Wisconsin, USA - TBH18021 | ecosystem: Environmental > Aquatic > Freshwater > Lake > Hypolimnion/Profundal zone | place: USA: Wisconsin... | reverse complement strand
TCCGGCAGGCCAGCCAGCAGACCGCGGCCGGCACACGCCAGGTCGAGGCCGCCTCCGCCAACCTCACCGAACTCGCCCAGGCCCTCATGGCGCTGGCCGAACGCTACCGGCACTGAGGCGGGCGCCCCTTGGCCGAGGACATTCGCAAGCTCCTGCTCGCCGCTTTCGACGTCGAGCACCGGGAGCACGTCGCGGCGATCCGCGGGGCGCTCGGCAGCGCCACGCCGGATTGGAACGACGTCTTCCGCAGGGCCCACAGCCTGAAGGGGGCGTCGCGCGCCGTCGACCTCCCGGCGGTCGAGGCGGTTGCCCACCGCCTGGAGACGCTGTTCGAGGGCGTGCGCACCGGCGCCACCGCCCTCGACCGCGAGGCGGCCAACGCCGTCCACCTCGTCCTCGACCGGATCGAATCCTACGTCGCCGGTCTCACCGACGGGGCCGGCCCGGACATGCCCCCCGACGCCCTGGCGGCCCTCGGGCGCCTGCTCCGGCTTCCGGGCGAGGCGCCGCCGGCATCCTCTCCCGCTCCACTGCCGGATCCGGTACCGACTCCCCCCGCCGCGCCCGCAGCCCCGCCGGCCGCGCCGGCACCGGCCGCACCCACGCCGGCCGCACCCGCGCCGAAGCCCGGCTCCGAGCCCGCGGAGGCCTCCGCGGCGATCCTGCGGGTGCCGGCGGAGGCCGTCGAGGTGCTGGCGCGGGCGAGCCACGATCTCGCCAGCACCCTGGCGGGCCAGGCGCCCGCGGCCGACGGGCTGGCGCGCCTCGCCCGTCTCGCACGCGACCTGCGTCTCGGCGCCGAGGCCCTCGCGGCGGGGGCGGATGCGGAGCGGCCCGAATGGCGTGCCTTCGCGGCGCGTGCCGGCACGTTCGCCCGGGAGGCTGCGGATCTCGCCCGGCGCCAGGCCTCCGCGACGAGCGCGGTCGAGGGGGCCGCCACCCGCGTCCGCGCCGCTGCCGAACGGCTGGCCCTGGTTCCGGCCGAGACCGTCCTGGCTCCGCTCGCCCGGTCGCTGCGCGAGACCGCCCGCGAGCAGGGCCGGGAGGTCGATATCGACCTGCGCGGCCTTGAATTGCCGGTGGAGCGCGGCACGCTGCAGGCCCTGAAGGATCCGCTGCTCCACGCCCTGCGCAACGCCTTCAGCCACGGCTGGGAGGCGCCGGAGGTGCGCCGCGCGGCCGGCAAGCCGGAGGCGCTGGGCCTCGGGCTCGAGGTCGCGGTGCGCGGCGCCCGCCTGCAGGTCACCGTGTTCGACGACGGGCCCGGGCCCGACCTCGCCCGGATCGAGGCGACGGCCCGGGCGCGCGGCCTCCTCGACCCCGCGGCCGCCGCCGATCCGGAGACCCTGCTGCGCCTCGTCTTCGAGCCCGGTTTCTCCACCGCCGAGGCGGTCGATACCCTGTCGGGACGCGGTTACGGCCTGTCGGTCGCCGCGGACGCGGCCCGCCAGCTCATGGGCAGCGTCCGCCTGGAACCGCGCGATCCGGCCGGCACCGCCCTGGTCTTCAGCCTGCCGCTCTCGGCGGCCCGGCGCAGCCTGCTGCTGGTCGAGGCGGCCGGGCGCAGCTACGCGCTGCCCGGGGGCGCCGTGGAGCGCCTGTTGCGCCTGCGGCGGAGCGAGCTGCCGGTCGCGATGGGCCGGACGATCGTGCGGCTCGGCACGGGCGATGCGGCGACGAGCCACCCGGTGACCGACCTCGCCGCGATCCTCGGACAGGTCGCCGATCCGGCCGACCCCGGCATGCTGACCGCCGTGGTGCTGCGGACCGGCGGCGGCCGTCTGGCCCTCGCGGTCGATCGCCTGCACGACGTCCGGTCGTTCCTGGTCCTGCCGGCGCCCGCCTTCGGGGCCGATCCGGGCCTGATCGCCGGCACGGCGGTGCTGCACGGGGACGTGCCGGTCCTCGTCCTCGACCCCGAGGGGCTCGCGGTGCGAGCTCTGGCCGGGGCATCGGGCGGTCCGCTCGGAACGATGGCGCCGGCTCCACGTTCGACGACTCACGCCTCGCCGAGCGCGTCCGTGCGCGCGACGATCCTGGTCGTCGACGATTCAATCACCACCCGGACCTTGGAGAAGGGTATCTTGGAAGCCGCCGGCTACCGCGTGGTCGTCTGCGTCGACGGGCAGGATGCCCTCGACCGGCTGCGCGCCGAGATCGAGCCCGTCGACCTGGTGCTCGCCGACGTGGAGATGCCGCGTCTCGACGGCTTCGGCCTCCTCAAGGCCCTGCGGGCCGATGAGCGTTTCGCCCGGCTTCCGACGATCCTGATGACCTCCCGCGGGGACGCCGCCGACGTGGCCCGGGGTCTGGATCTCGGTGCCGACGCCTATCTGACCAAACAGAAGTTCGACCAGCGCCAGTTGCTGGATACGATCGGGCAGCTCCTATGACCCCCGTCCGTGTGATGCTCGTGGAGGACAGCCTCGTGGTGCGCGAGCTGCTGCGCCACATCGTCTCCCGCGATCCCCGTCTCGAGATCGTGGCCGCGGTCGCCTCCGGCGAGGAGGCGCTCGACAAGCTCCGGACGGTCCGGCCGGACGTGATCTCGATGGATATCCGCCTGCCGGGGATCGACGGGCTGGAGACGACGCGCCGGATCATGGCCGAGAACCCGACCCCGATCGTCGTGGTAGCGGATTCGGTGGAGGATTCCTCGCTGCGCATCTCCATGAACGCGCTGCGCGCCGGGGCCCTGTCGGTGGTCGAGAAGCCGGTGGCGACCACCCATGCCGGCTACGAGGGCGTGGCCGGCGAGATCTGCACCCAGCTGCGGATCATGGCCCAGGTTCCGGTCATCCGCCGCCGCCCGATCGGCACCGAATGGGCAGGCCGCGCCGGCGCCGCGCCCGCCGCGCCGCCGTCCGAGCTGCCCGGTCAGGCCCCGAGCCTCCTCGGCATCGCCGCCTCGACGGGCGGGCCCCCGGCACTGGCCCGGGTGATCGGGGCCCTGCCCAAGGATTTCCCCCTGCCGGTGCTCGTGGTTCAGCACATGGGCGCGGCCTTCATGGACGGCTTCGCCAACTGGCTCGACAGCGTCGTGGCCCTGCCGGTGGCACTCGCCCGGGACGGGGAGCGGGCCGAGCCCGGTCGCGTCTACGTCGCCCCGGGCGACCGCCACCTGGAGATCGGTTCGGGCCGGATCCTGCGGGTGATCGAGTCCGCGCCGGTCTCGGGCCAGCGCCCGGCGGCCACGGTGCTGTTCCGCTCCATGGCCCGGCAGTCGGGCGCCTCCGGCATCGGCGTGCTGCTCACCGGCATGGGCGAGGACGGTGCCATCGGTCTCGCCGACATGCAGAAGGCCGGCGCCCAGACCGTGGCCGAGCATGAAAGCACGGCCGTCGTCTACGGCATGCCGGCGGCGGCAGTGCGCCTCGGGGCCGCGCGGGCGGTCCTCCCCCTCGATCGCGTCGCGGACCACGTTCTGCGCCTCGTGGATGCGGGAGTGCGACCTTGACCGAGGCCGGCGTGGCCATGGTGCCGGCCCAGATCCTGCTGGTGGAGGATTCCGAGACGCAGGCCCTGGAACTGCGTCTGCTGCTGGAAGCGCACGGGTTCGCGGTCGAGCGCTGCCCCTCGGCCGAGACTGCCCTCGACCATCTCAACCACAGCCAGCCCGATCTCGTGGTGGCCGATTACCACCTGCCGGGCATGAACGGCGACGAGCTGATCCGGCAGATGCGCCTGTCCCTGCGCACCCGGGCCCTGCCCGTCCTGATGCTGACCGGCGGCAGCGGCGGCGAGCGCCAGGGCCTCGAGAGCGGTGCCGACGCCTATCTGCCCAAATCCGCCGACCGCGACCTGATGATCCTGCGCATCCGCGCCCTGCTGCGCGAGCGCCGCCCGACGAGTGACGGCGAGGGGCCGGGCGCGGCCGCATTCCGGCGCGGGCGGATTCTGGTGATCGACGGCAGCGCCACCTACCGCACCTTCCTCGCCGGCGTGATGGGTCAGGACGGGCACCATGTGACGAGTGTGGACGGGCCGGAGGCGGCGCTGGCCGCCCTGGACGCGGCGGCCGGTGACGAGGCCTTCGACTGCGTGACCGTCGATCTCCTGGGACATGCCTATGACGGCCTCGCTCTGTGCCGGGTGATCAGCCAGCGTCGCACCGGACAGGCGGCGGGCGCCGGCTTCCACCTCGTCGGCATCGCCGGCAGCGATCCGGCCAAGGACTTCCTGGTCGAGGCCTACGCGGCCGGGGCCGACGACGTGGTCTCGAAGACCGACGCCGAGGTCCTGGCGCTGCGGGTGCGCGGCTTCGTGCGACGGCGCCTGCTGGAGGAGGACGACCGGCGCATCGCCGGCCAGTTCGGCGAGCGTGAGCGGGCGGTGGAGCGCGCCCGCGCCGAAGCCGAGGCTGCGGAATCCCGGGCCCGTCTCGCCGACGCGCTGGAGCGGGCCAACCGCGACCTCGCCGACGCCAACCGCCAGCTGACCGAGGCGCAATCCAAGCTCGTTCAGGCCGCCAAGATGGCATCGCTGGGCGAATTGGTTGCCGGCATCGCCCACGAGATCAACAATCCGCTGGCCTTCATCCTGGCCCATCAGGGCACGGTCGAACGCCTGCTCGGTGAATTGCCGGATGCCGCGCCGGAGGCGGCCGCCCGCGCCATCGACAAGGCGCGCCAGCGCGTCGGCTCCATGCGGATGGGGCTGACCCGGATCCAGGACCTGGTCCTGAATCTGCGGAAGTTCTCGCGCCTGGACGAGGGGGAGCGCGCCCTCGTCAACGTGCCGGAGGCGATCGAGACGGTCCTGGCCCTGATCCAGCACAAGCTCGGGGACCGCATCACCGTGGAACGCAGCTTCGCGGGCCGCCCCGAGATCCACTGCACCCCGGCGCTGCTCAACCAGGTGGTTATGAACATCCTGGGCAACGCCGCCGACGCCATGCCGAAGGGCGGCACGATCCGGATCACGACTCAGTCGAGCCCGGATCTCGATGAGATCCAGATCAGCGATACCGGTCCCGGCATCCCGGATACGCTGCGCGAAAAGATCTTCGAGCCGTTCTTCACGACGAAGCCCGTTGGATCCGGTACGGGCCTGGGTCTTGCGATTGCATACAGCGTCGTTCAAGCGCATAGCGGCTCGCTCACCGTGGAGACTGCCCCGGGTGGGGGAGCCTGCTTCGTGATCGGGATTCCGCGGCAGGCGGCCAGTGCATGAGTGACGGTACGGCAGGTGTAGGGACGATCCTGGCCGTCGACGACGAGCCGGACATCCTGATCGCCCTTGAGGACCTGTTCGAGGATTCCTACCGGGTCCTGACGACTTCGCGCCCGGCCGAGGCGCTGGAGATCCTGCGCGCCGAGCCCGACATCGCCGTGGTGCTCTCGGACCAGCGGATGCCCGGCCTGACCGGCGATGCCCTGCTCGCCGAGGCCCGGACCTTCCACGACGCGCAGGCGATCCTGCTGACCGGCTATGCCGACATCACCGCGGTGATCGCCGCCCTCAATCGCGGCGGCATCGTCGGCTACGTCACCAAGCCGTGGGATGCCGGCCTTTTGCGCTCCACTGTCCGGCAGGCCTTCGAGCGCCACCGCCTGGGCCGGGACCTCGCCACCGAGCGGGCTCTCCTGCGCGGCCTCCTCGACCACGCCCAGGACGCGATCAGCTTCAAGGATGCCCAGGGCCGGTTCGTGCGGCTGAACGCGCGGAAGGCCGCCCTCCTCGGCCGCGACATCGTCGAATGCCTCGGACGGCGCGAGGGCGAACTCCTCGGCCCGAAAGCGGTGGCGGTGACGGCGGCGGATGAGGCGGCGATCCGGTCCGGCGGCGTCGCCGAGAGCCTCATCAGCGACGGACCGACCGGCGCCGAGCAGTGGAGTCACGTGACGCGGGTGCCGATTCGCGACGCGGGCGGCACGATCAGCCATCTCGCGATGATCGAGCGCGACGTGACCGAGCAGCGGACGCTCGAGGCGCGGCTGCGCCAGTCCGACAAGATGCAGGCGCTGGGCACCCTCGCGGGTGGCATCGCGCACGATTTCAACAACCTGCTGACCGCGATCCTCGGCAGCCTCGAACTCGCCAGCCCGAAAGTCGCCGATCAGCCGCGGGTCCAGCGCCTGATCGAGAATGCCCGCGGGGCGGCCGAGCGCGGCGCCTCGCTGACGAAGCGCCTCCTCAGCTTCAGCCGCGCCCACGACCTGCAGGCGCGTGCCGTCGACGTGAACACCCTGATCACCGGGATGAGCGACCTGTTCGGGCGCAGCCTCGGCGGCCTCGTCACGGTCCGGACCGACCTGCAGGACGGGCTTCCGGCGGTCCAGGTCGATCCGGACCAGCTCGAGCTCGCCGTGCTCAACCTCTGCATCAATGCCCGGGACGCCATGCCGGAGGGTGGCGCCATCACGGTGGCGACACGGCGGCTCAGCATCAGCGGCGATCCCGAGATCGCCGACGGCGCCTATCTGGGCATCAGCGTCACCGACGAAGGTACCGGCATACCGGAGGAGATCCTGCGGCGGGTCTGCGAGCCGTTCTTCACCACCAAGGCGGTCGGCCAGGGGACGGGTCTCGGGCTCGCCATGGTGTTCGGCCTCGCGCAGCAATCCAAGGGCCGGCTGGTGATCGACAGCGTGGTCGGCGAGGGCACCCGCGTCGAGCTGGCTTTGCCCTTCGCCGACCAGGCGCCCGAGCAGGCAGCCGTCGCCTCCGGCGCCATTCCGGTCGCCGGCCGCCGTGCCCGCGTCCTGATCGTCGACGACGATCCGCAGGTGCGCCACGTGACGGCGTCCTTCCTCACCGGCTTCGGCCACAGCACCACGGAGGCCGGCGACGGCGAGTCCGCCCTGCAACTCCTGCAGGGCGACGGCTACGACCTCGTCGTCGCCGATCTGGCCATGCCGGGCATGAGCGGCATCGAACTGGCCGCCGCGATCCGTGACCGGGATCCACGCCTGCCGGTCCTGATCCTGACGGGCCACGCCGATGCCATGCAGATCCCTGCGGACCTGCCGGTCCTCGCCAAGCCGTTCCGCTCGGCCGATCTCGCAGCCCGGGTCGCCACCCTGCTCGACGGCGCGGCCGGGACCTCGGTCTGAGGGGGGCTTGCAACCAATTGGTTGCCGGCTCATTCTCCCTTCGTGGGGCCCGCGGGCCCCGGGATACGAAGAGGAGGTGGACCATGAGCAATCACGGCATCTTCCCGCGCCGCAGGCGTGACAACGAACCAGACCAGGACGGTCCACCGGACGAGTTCCGGCAGGGATAGGGGTTTCAGATCGCGGCGCGGTCGAGTTCCCGGCCCGTCCGATACGGGCCGCCAGGGCGAGCTCCCGCGACCATCCGAAACGTGGACCCTGCTTCAGACCCGTCGGCGCGAGCCGGCGGGTTTTCTTATGTGCGACCGTCATTGCGCGCAGCGCAGCAGCGGCGGCGGCCCTCTGTGCCGCCGCCATTGCTCTCCGGCGCTCCGAGGACCGCGGCGCCGAAATGCGCGAAGCCGCCCCGGGTTGATCCGGGACGGCTTCGCGATAGACGGGAGCGTGGAGACGCCCGGTAAGGCTCAGGCGGCCTCGGCGACCTGGCTCGGACCGGAATCCTTGCCGCGGGCCTCGACGTCGCGGTCGACGAACTCGATCACCGCCATCGGGGCGTTGTCGCCCTGGCGGAAGCCCGCCTTCATGATGCGGCAATAGCCGCCCGGGCGACCCTTGTAGCGCGGGCCGAGCACCGTGAAGAGCTTCTTGACCATGTCGGCGTCGCGCAGCTGCGCCATGGCGAGACGCCGGGTGTGCACGCTGTCGATGCGGCCGAGCGTGATCAGCTTCTCGACGACCGGACGCAGATCCTTCGCCTTCGGCAGGGTGGTGATGATCTGCTCGTGCTTGAGCAGGGCAACCGACATGTTGGCGAACATCGCCTTGCGATGCTCGGCGGTGCGGTTGAAACGGCGACCGCGATAACCGTGACGCATGTGCTGGCTTCCTTCTCGTCTCGGCCGCCGTGCCACGGTACGGCCGGATGCCCCGAGAACGGGGCGGTTGATTCCGCATGACCCCGCGGCGGGAACTCCGACCCTGAGCCCTTATCCCGAGGAACTGCGCAGCAGCCTCGAAGGAGGTCTCCAGGTCTCGCTAGGGCAGCCCGGAGGCCTCCTTCGAGGCCTCCGTCGCGCTCCGGCGCCTCACGATGAGGACGGAGCGCGGGAGGACGGCCTAGTAATGCTCCTCGAAGCGCTTGGCGAGGTCCTCGATGTTCTCCGGCGGCCAGCCGGGGATGTCCATGCCGAGGTGCAGGCCCATGCCGGCGAGCACTTCCTTGATCTCGTTGAGCGACTTGCGGCCGAAGTTCGGGGTCCGCAGCATCTCGCCCTCGGACTTCTGGATGAGATCGCCGATGTAGACGATGTTGTCGTTCTTCAGGCAGTTCGCCGAACGGACCGACAGCTCCAGCTCGTCGACCTTCTTGAGCAGCGCCGGGTTGAAGGGCAGCTGCGGCGCGAGCGGGGCGGCCTCCTCCTTGCGCGGATCCTCGAAGTTCACGAAGACCTGCAGCTGGTCCTGGATGATGCGCGCCGCGTAGGCGAGCGCATCCTCCGGCGAGACCGCGCCGTTGGTCTCGACCGTCATGGTCAGCTTGTCCTTGTCGAGATCCTGGCCCTCGCGGGTCGTCTCGACGCGGTAGCTGACCTTGGTCACCGGAGAGAACAGCGAATCGACCGGGATCAGGCCGATCGGCGCGTCCTCGGGGCGGTTGCGCTCGGCCGGGACGTAGCCCTTGCCGGTGGCGACCGTGAACTCCATGCGGATCTCGGCGCCGTCGTCCAGCGTGCAGATCACGAGGTCGGGGTTCAGCACCTGCACGTCGCCGGTGACCGCGATGTCGCCGGCCGTGACGAGGCCCGGGCCCGTCTTGCGCAGGGTCATGCGCTTCGGGGTGTCCGACTGCGAGCGGATCGCGATCGTCTTGATGTTCAGGACGATGTCGGTGACGTCCTCGCGCACGCCCGGGATCGAGGAGAACTCGTGCAGCACGCCGTCGATCTGCACGGCGGTGACGGCCGCGCCCTGCAGCGAGGAGAGCAGCACGCGGCGGAGCGAGTTGCCGAGGGTGGTGCCGAAGCCGCGCTCCAGCGGCTCGGCCACGACGGTGGCGACGCGCTTCGGGTCGTCGCCGGTCGTCACCTGCAGCTTGTTCGGCTTGATCAGCTCTTGCCAGTTCTTCTGAATGACCACGGTCCTACCTCTCGCCTCTCACGCGTGCCGCCCGGAGGCGTCTCGCGTTTCGGCCGGCCCGCCTGGCTGCCCCCGCCCGCGGAACCGGTCCCTGAATGAAACCTATTGTGCGGCGACCCAGAGCTCCGGCACGAAGCTGTAGGCCGCCCCGTCCCGCGCCACGTAGCCGAGCGCCGGGAATTCGAGGTGGTTGCCGGCGATGAAGCTCCGGTCGTTCGCCACCATGTCGAGCACGCGCTTGCGGGTCTCGCGCGCCTGCTCGACATCGACGTCGAAGACCATGCCGGCCTCCGGCTGCTTGAACTGGATCGCGGGCAGATGCACCACGTCGGTCCAGCTGAACAGGCTCTTGTCCCCGGAAACGATCCGGAAGCCCGTGTGCCCCGGCGTGTGGCCGGGCAGGTGCACGGCCTCGATGCCGGGCAGAACCTCGCCGCCCCGGTGGTAGCGCAGGCGGCCGCCGTAGGGCGCCACCGCGTTCCGGGCGTTCTCGAAATAGGACTTGGCACCCTCCGGCGCGCGGGCCAGCGCGTCCTCGCCGAGCCAGTGCGCCGCCTCGTCGGTGTGCAGCACGATCTCGGCGTTCGGGTAGCGCCCCTGCCCCCGCTCGTCGATCAGCCCGCCGACATGGTCGGGATGCAGGTGCGAGACCAGCACCGTACCGATCTCCTCCGGCCGGACCCCCGCGAACGCCAAAGCTGCGGGCACATGGCCGAGCGTTGGACCGCCGAGGCTGCCCATGCCAGCGTCGATCAGGACGGGCTTGCGGCCCGGGCCCGTGATCAGGAAGGCGTTGAGCGTGATGCGCGGGTCCTGGGCGCGAAAGCCGGCGGCCTGGAGGCTGCCGGCCTCTTCCTTGGAGATGCCCGCGACCAGATCGAGGGAGCCCTGCAGGTACCCGTCGTTGAGGACCGTGACCGTGAGGTCGCCGACCGGCCAACGCAGGGCGCCTGGAAGTGCCTTCGAGCTGTCCGTCACGCAGATCTCCCCGTTCGCATGCACTCGTGGGCGGCGCCGTCGAGACGACCCCGCCCTGTGGCACGGCCCCGCGACGGGGCCGTGTCGGTCGCCCGATCAGACGCGACGGCGCTTGCGCGGACGGCAGCCGTTATGCGGGATCGAGGTCACGTCGCGGATCGAGGTGACGGTGAAGCCCGCGGCCTGAAGGGCGCGCAGCGCCGACTCGCGGCCCGAACCGGGGCCCGAGACCTCGACTTCGAGGGTGCGCATGCCGTGCTCGGCGGCCTTGCGGGCGGCGTCCTCGGCGGCGACCTGCGCGGCGTACGGCGTCGACTTGCGCGAGCCCTTGAAGCCCATCGCGCCCGACGAGGACCACGAGATCGTGTTGCCCTGCGCGTCGGTGATGGTCACCATCGTGTTGTTGAACGAGGCGTTCACGTGCGCGACGCCCGAGACGATGTTCTTGCGCTCGCGGCGGCGGACGCGTTGCGGTTCCTTGGCCATAATCTGCTCGTCTGTCCTTCAGGCACGCCCGTAATGCCAGGCGCTCGGGATTCTTTTGGGATGTCGGCGGCGCGCCTCTTGAGAACCGCGGCGCCTGTCCGGGGCCGCAGAGGGACACCCGTACGACGGAGAGGAGGCCGAGCGCAGCACGGCCTCCCAAGTCCGAAAACCTTACTTCTTCTTGCCGGCGATCGGCTTCGCCTTGCCCTTGCGGGTGCGGGCGTTGGTGTGGGTGCGCTGGCCGCGGACGGGCAGCTGCTTGCGGTGACGGAGGCCGCGGTAGCAGGCCAGGTCCATCAGGCGCTTGATGTTCATCGAGACTTCGCGGCGCAGGTCGCCCTCGACGATGTAGTCGCGGTCGATCGTCTCGCGGATCTGGAGCACCTCGGCGTCGGTGAGCTGGTTCACGCGGCGCTCCGCCGGGATACCGACCTTGCCGGTGATCTCCTCGGCCTTCTTGGGGCCGATGCCGTGGATGTACTGCAGCGCGATGACGACGCGCTTGCCGGTCGGGATGTTGACGCCTGCGATACGGGCCAAGATACACTCCATCGCCGAACCGTGCGGTCCGGTCTTTCTGATTGCCGCGCGTCCGGTGGAGTCCGGCCCCTGCGCGCCCGTCGAACGACGACACGGCCCGCGGCCGCCCGATCAGGGCACCTCGAGCCACGTTTCGAATGGACGAAGACCGGCCTGCTAGCGCGGGCCGGTCCTCCTGTCAACAGCGGTTGTGGACGGAAACGCGATCAGGCCCCCGCCGTCTCGGCGTGGGGCTCAAGGATCGTCATCAGCGCGGCCGTGACCGTGTCGATCGGCTGCATGCCGTCGATCGTCTCCAGCTTGCCGGCCTGGGCGTAGTAGTCGGAGAGCGGCGCCGTCTGGGCCCGGTAGGCTTCCAGGCGGGATTTGAACACCTCGGGCGTGTCGTCCTTGCGCACCGGCAGGCCCTTGGCGGCGGTCTCGGCAGCCCGCGTGGCGATGCGGCCGACCAGTGCGTCCTCGTCCACCTTCAGCTCGACCACGGTCGAGAGCGCGATGCCCTTCTGCTCCAGCATGGCGTCGAGGGCCTTGGCCTGCTCGACGGTGCGCGGGAAGCCGTCGAGGATGAAGCCGCGCCGCGCGTCCGCCTCCTCGATCCGGTCGGCCACGATGCCGACGACGATCTGATCGGAGACGAGGCCGCCCGATTCCATCACGGCCTTCGCCTCGAGGCCCACCGGCGTGCCGGCGGCCACCGCGGCGCGCAGCATGTCGCCGGTCGAGAGCTGGGGGATGCCGAAACGTGCCACGATCCGCTCGGACTGGGTGCCCTTCCCCGCGCCGGGCGGTCCGAGCAGAATGATGCGCATGGCCGTGTGTCCTCGTCCTTGTCCGCTCTGGCAGCGGCTTCCGGGGCGATGGCGAAGCCTCCCCGGCATCGCCTTGGGTGGTGGGTTTGTAGCCGGGTTCTACCGCGGAGGGCAGCCGGACCAAAGACGGGGAGCGTGCATTCTCCCCGTCCTGTTCCGCGTCTCAGCGGCGGCGCTGCGTGGTCGAGGCGCCGCGCAGCTTGGCCTTCTTCACCAGCCCCTCGTACTGGTGCGCCATCAGGTGCCCATGGATCTGGGCCACCGTGTCCATCGTCACCGAGACCACGATGAGGAGCGAGGTGCCGCCGAAGGCGAGGCTCTGCGAGGAGAGCGCCATCGCCAGGATCTCGGGCGCGAGGCAGACGAAGGTCAGGTAGAGCGCGCCGATCACCGTGATGCGGGTGAGCACCTTGTCGATGAAGGCCGCGGTGCGCTCGCCCGGACGGATGCCCGGGATGAAGCCGCCATGCTTCTTCAGGTTGTCGGCCGTCTCCTGCG
>Ga0316228_1003491_pt1 | contig 12510 bp, 10 predicted proteins | sample TBH18021metaG_FD_206005 | JGI IMG/M metagenome (GOLD analysis project Ga0316228, IMG submission 206005) | Freshwater microbial communities from Trout Bog Lake, Wisconsin, USA - TBH18021 | ecosystem: Environmental > Aquatic > Freshwater > Lake > Hypolimnion/Profundal zone | place: USA: Wisconsin... | reverse complement strand
GCTGCCCTTGGCGCTTCGCTGCTGGGCGGAGGGGGTGCGGCTGGCGCTGGGACGGCAGCCGGCTGGACCATCGATGGCCCATCCTGAAACCAACTGTGGCGGCATTTGGCGCAGCGCACTGTGCGTCCATCGGCGCCGATGGCGCTGTCGGGCACGGCATAGCGTGTCGCACAAGCTGGGCAGGCGATGATCATCGACCCCGTTAAGCATGACTAAGGTGTTGCCCACAAGGCTTTGCGCAAGGATAGCTCTGCGCGAACGGCTTTTTTCCACCATCCATTTGCCAAATGGCCTCTGTTGCCTTTTTCCCGATAGCGGCCTTTTTTTGCGCGGAAATGACAGCTATAGCGTGGCCAACATGATGCACTGCCTGCCTTCGTTGCCGTTTGGGGCATCTGCGTTGCGCGATGATCGCCGCGGTCGTCCGCCTCGATGAGCAGCACCCCGCCATCCGAAATTGCCCATTTTGACAACGTCGGCCTGCGCTATGGCACCGATCGCGAGGTGCTGTCGGACGTTTCCTTCACGCTGTATCCGGGCAGTTTCTACTTTCTGACCGGGGCCAGTGGCGCGGGGAAAAGCTCGCTTTTGCGTTTGCTCTATCTGGCGCAGCGGCCTTCGCGGGGGATGATCCGCCTGTTTGGCACCGATGCCATCACCCTGTCGCGCGAGCGTTTGCCGGGGTTCCGCCGACGCATTGGCGTGGTGTTTCAGGATTTCCGCCTGTTGCCGCATATGTCGGCCTATGACAATGTCGCGCTGCCCCTGCGGGTGGCGGGGGTGCCAGAGCGCGATGTCGCAAGGCCGGTCGCCGACATGCTCGATTGGGTGGGGCTGGCCGACCGGATGCACGCCAATCCGCCCTCGCTGTCGGGCGGCGAGCAACAGCGTGTGGCGATTGCCCGCGCGGTGATCGGCCGCCCCGACCTGCTGGTCGCGGACGAGCCCACCGGTAACGTCGATCCCGAAATGGCGGTGAAACTGCTGCGCTTGTTTGAGGCGCTGAACCGGTTGGGGACAACGGTGGTGGTGGCGACCCATGATGTGCATCTGCTGCAAAAAGTGCCGGAATCACTGATCATGCGGCTCGACAAGGGGCGGCTGTCTGACCCCACCGGTGCGCTGCGCTATCCGCCGCGCCGGCCGGCAGGCGCGCCATGAAGCCCCCCTCGATCGAGGAGCCGGTGGCGGCCGGCAATCCGCGCCGCGCGGTGACGCCCTTTATGCCGACGTCCTTGCTGGGACGGCTGTCCAGCCTGGGTGCCGGCGAGGCGGAGGTCGTTCCGCAATCGCGCCTGCTTAGCCCGATGCCGTGGGTGGTGGCGATCATGGTGGCGCTGACGGTGATCGCGGCGGCGGCGGGCTTGGCGCTCAGCAACATCGCGGGCGCGGCGCGGGCCGAATTGTCGGGCGGGCTGACGGTGCAAATTCTGGAGGCGCAGCCTGATTTGCGCAGCCGGCAGGCGGCGGCAAGCTTGGCGGTGCTGCAATCCGAACCCGGCGTCAGTGGCGTCCGCCAAGTCCCCGATGCCGAGGTCGATGCGCTGCTCTCGCCCTGGTTGGGATCAAATGGGGGGCTGGGGGTGGCGGGGGCCAGTCAAGGCTCAGTCGATACCGCCGATGTTGTGCCTGTCCCGGCGCTGATCGACGCGCATCTGGACGGCACCATCGCCCCCGAACGGCTGGCGGCATTGCGTGCGCGGATTTTGCATGTGGCCCCCGCCGCGCGGATCGACGCGCAGGCCAGCTGGCTGCGGCCGGTGTTTGGCGCGATTGCCTCGTTACAGATGTTGGCGCTGGCGCTGATGGTGTTGCTGGCGGCGGCGATGGCCTCGGCGGTGTTGCTGGCGGCGCGTTCGGCGCTGGGCAACCAGCGCGGCACCATAGAGATCGTCCACATGCTGGGCGGCACTGACGGCCAGATCGCGCGTATTTTCGCCCGCGCCTTTGGGCTGGACGCCGCGCTGGGCGGGGCGCTGGGCGGGGGCATCGCGGTGGTGGTGATTGTGGTGCTGGGCGGGCGTTTCGCGGGGCTAGGCGCTGGCTTGGTGGCGGGCGGCGCGCTGACGTGGTTTGATTGGGCGGGCTTGGTGCTGATCCCGCTGGCGGGGGTCGGTCTGGCGATGCTGACCGCGCGGCAGTCGGTGCTGGGCGCGCTGAGGAAGATGCTGTAATGCTGCGGCGGATCATCGCAGGTTTGCTGATCGTCTGGGCGCTGGGTTTTGTGGTCTTTGCCGTCACGCTGCCCGGCCCTGCCGCGCCAACGCACGCCGACGCGGTGATCGTGCTGACCGGCGGGGAAGGGCGCATCGACCGCGCCATGCAGACATTGCGCGCATCATGGGCGCCCAAGATGCTGGTCTCCGGTGTCGATTCAGAGGTGACCGAGGCGCAATTCGCCGCGCGTTACCACGTCCCGCCGGAGCAGATGGATTGCTGCGTGACGCTGGGCTATCAATCGGTCGACACCCATACCAACGCGCGTGAGGCCGCCCAATGGGTGGCGGCGGACGGGGCGCATTCGGCGCGGCTGGTGACATCAGACTGGCACATGCGCCGCGCCGCCTTTGAGCTGCAGCGCGCGCTGCCGCATGGCTTTACGCTGATCCTCGACGGCGTGCCGACCCAGCCCAGTTTCCGCACGCTGTTCATGGAATATAACAAGCTGGTGGCGCGCTTGATCGCTGCGCTGTGGGGGCGGTGATGAAACAAGGGTCGTGGGCCGATGTGCCGCGCAGTCTGGCGTTTTACGCGGCGTTTTATCTGGGATCGGCGGTGTGGCTGATCGGGTCTTGGCCGCTGATACGGATCTGGCCTCGGGTGCTGTACCCGATGGTGCGCAATTGGGGGCTGTATCACCGCTGGTGCGCGCGGGTCTTTGCGGGCATCCATCTACGCATCGAGGGCGAGGTGCCCGACCGCGCCTGTCTGGTGGCGATGAAGCATGAGAGCTTTTTCGAGGCCATCGACCTGCCGGCTCTGTTCCGTTACCCCTCGGCCTTCGCCAAGGTGGAGCTGACCCGGCTGCCGCTGTGGGGTGGTTATTCGAACCTCTATGGCAACGTCCCCGTCGAGCGGGACCAAGGCGCCAAGGCCCTGCGCAAGATGGTCAGCGCGGCACGTGAACGCGCGGCGGAGGGCCGGCCTCTGGTGATTTTCCCCGAGGGGACGCGGGTGCCGCATGGGGTGGAGGCGCCGCTGCAATCGGGCTTTGCCGGGCTGTACAAGCTGATCGGCCTGCCCGTGGTGCCCATCGCGGTGTCGAGCGGCGCCCTGTACCACCGCCGCTGGAAAAGGCCCGGCACAATCGTGTTTCGTGTGGGCGCAGAGATCCCCCCCGGCCTGCCGCGTGAGGAGATTGAGGCGCGGGTGCAGGCGGCGATTAACGCGCTGAATGGGTAGGGGTAGGTGTGAAAAAGGTAGCACTAGGATTTTTGTCATTTGTCATATTTTTGACAATTTTTGTCACGAGTGGGCGTCTAAATCTCCACCCTTTCGTCCACGGGCACTGGCAAGCGTCGGGAGTGGCCACCGGAGTTGAAGGCTTCGATTGTTGCGGAGTGCTGTCCGGGACGCGGGGGTGTCAGCGCAGTCGCGCGCCGCCATGGACTTGATCCCTCGCAGTTTTATGCGTGGCGCAAGGATTTGCGCAAACAGTTCGAGGCCAAGGTTGCACCCTCGCGTTCAGCGCAACAGGAAGTGCCCAGAACGGCCAGTAGCGCGCCTGTTATGGCGGTGACACCGTCCTGTTATCATGTCGTTTCGACCTGTTATTACGCATGAACCGTGACACACCTAAATTCCTAAAATAACGCAACTCTTCTGATCGCTTCATCTTCCGGACGTTCCCAGCGCCCTGTTATAGACGCGAAATCGTTTAAAAACAGGGAATAACAGGCAAAACAGGTGTAAAAACTGTTGATCACGGTGGTGTCCACACCTCCACTGGTCCCCATCCTTGCATGGATCACGGTCGTTGCACCTGCAGGTGCGTCCGAGTTGCACATCAGCTTAGAAGCCGATCAGCGACAACATGTGGTAGGCATCGATCTGGTCCTCGAATTCGAAACCGAGCGCCGCCATCGGCGCGATCGCCATCTGCCGTGCCGCGACGCGGTCGCCGTCGAGCAAGGGACCGACATTGACCGGCAGGCGGAGATGGAGGAGCGGACTGTTGGGCGCGCGGAACCGGCGCACCCTCTGGAAGGGTGCGCCAAATTGGCGTCCCTGAGGGTTTACCGGTCTGTCCGCCATTACTGACATGCCCGCGCAGCCTTTTTTCGCTGTCGTGATTGCAGGAGACCACAGATTTCAAATTGCAAGCAAAAATCGCCTTCGGCGTTGCGTTTATCCCATTTATAAAGTGCAGTAGCGCTTTAAAAATGGGATAAACGCTCAGTTTGTTGCGATTGGCGACGGAATCGCGTTAAACGCAACGCTTCTGAAATATTTCACATGAAAATTATGAATTTACGCATTATAAACATAATGTTATAACGCAACAGAGGTAGTTAGGTGGGAACAACCATTTTGACGCGCGGGCTTAAGGCAAAAATGCCTGCGCCCTGCCACCCGAAAGGCAGCAGGGCGCAGGCGCATCTGTTCCCCCTAATAAACCGGCGGCGCTATACATCCAGATTGGCCACGTTCAGCGCGTTTTCCTGAATAAATTCGCGGCGAGGCTCGACAATATCGCCCATCAGGCGGGTGAATATCTCGTCGGTCACGTCGACATCCTCCACCTTCACCTGCAACAGCGCGCGGTTGTTGGGGTCCAGCGTGGTTTCCCACAGCTGGTCGGCGTTCATCTCGCCCAGACCCTTGTAGCGCGCGATGGCCAGCCCCTTGCGGCCAATCGCCAGCACCGCGTCCAGCAATTGGCTGGGCCGGGTGATCGCCCCGTCGCCCGCGATGGGCCGCGTGGGTGTGGGGCTTTCCTCGTTTTCGTCAGCCTCGGTGGCAGGTTCCGGCTCGGCCTCCTCAACAGCAGCACCCTTCACCAGACGCGAGGGCGCGGAATATACCCCCGCATGTTCAGCCGTCAGCCGCGCCAGCTTGCGCGCCTCGGCGCTGGTGAGGAAGGCGGCCTCAATGGGGAACACATCGGCGACGCCGCGCCACACCCGGATCACCCGGATCGCGCCGTCTTCCAGCACTTCGCCAGACCATTTTGCCTCGGTATCGCCGCTGCCCAGCCAGACGGCGGCGCGGGTCAGGGCGGCGGCGCGGGCAGCCGGCGCGATGTCGGGTTCCAGCACCCCGGCCAAGGCCAGCGATTCGACCACCGCAGGGTCATAGCGGCGCGGCACAAAGGCCATCAGGCTGCGCATCCGCATCGCGTGTTCGACCAGTTCGGTCAGTTCGTTGCCGGCACGCGCACCGCCCGGCGTTTCCAGCACGCGCCCCGCCAAACCGGCCTCCACCAGATAACGATCGAGCGCGGCGGCGTCCTTGAGGTAAACCTCCGAGCGTCCCTTCGCCACCTTGAACAGCGGCGGCTGCGCGATGAACAAATGCCCGTTACGAATGATTTCCGGCATCTGGCGATGGAAAAACGTCAGCAGCAGCGTCCGGATATGCGCGCCATCGACGTCAGCGTCGGTCATGATGACGATCTTGTGGTAACGCAGCTTTTCGATGTTGAATTCGTCGCGGATGCCGGTGCCCATCGCCTGGATCAGCGTGCCGACTTCCTTCGACGAGATGATCCGGTCAAACCGGGCCCGCTCGACATTGAGGATTTTACCCTTCAGCGGCAAGATCGCCTGAATATGCCGGTCGCGGCCCTGCTTGGCGCTGCCGCCTGCCGAATCACCCTCGACCAGGAACAATTCGCATTTCGACGGATCGCGTTCCTGACAATCGGCCAGCTTGCCGGGCAGGCTGGCGATGTCCATCGCGCCCTTGCGGCGGGTGAGTTCGCGGGCGCGCTTGGCGGCCTCGCGCGCGGCGGCGGCGTCGATGATCTTGGCCACCACCTGCTTGGCGTTGGCGGGGTTTTCTTCCAACCAATCGCTCATCCTGTCGGCCATCAGGCTTTCCAGGGGCTGACGGACCTCGCTCGACACCAGCTTGTCCTTGGTCTGCGACGAAAATTTCGGATCGGGCAGCTTGACCGAGACAATCGCCGTCAGCCCCTCGCGCATGTCATCGCCGGTAAGGCTGACCTTTTCCTTCTTCAACATGCCTGATTTTTCGGCATAATTGTTCAGCGTGCGGGTCAGAGCCGCGCGGAATGCCGCCAGATGGGTGCCGCCATCGCGCTGCGGAATGTTGTTGGTGAAGCACAGCACGTTCTCGTAATAGCTGTCGTTCCATTCCAGCGCGACATCGATGCGGATGCCGTCGCGCTCCGACCCAATCGCGATGGGATCTGGCAGCAGCGGCACCTTGTTGCGGTCCAGATAGCCGACAAAGGCGCCAATCCCGCCCTCATAGAACAGGTCATGCTCCTTGACCTCCTCGTGCCGGCGGTCACGCAGCAGAATGCGCACGCCCGAATTGAGGAAGGCCAGCTCGCGGTAACGATGCTCCAGCTTGTCGAAATCGAATTCCAGCACGTTTTTGAAGGTGTCGTGGCTGGCCATAAAGGTGACGCGAGTGCCCTTTTTGCCTTCTGGAGTAGGGCCACGCACCACCAAAGGCCCCACAGTGTCGCCATGCGCGAACTTCATCCAATGTTCCTGGCCATCACGCCAGATGGTCAGCTCCAGCCATTCCGACAGCGCGTTGACCACCGAAACGCCGACCCCGTGCAAGCCGCCGGAGACCTTGTAAGCATTATCATCGCTGGTGTTTTCAAACTTACCGCCGGCGTGCAGCTGGGTCATGATGACCTCTGCGGCAGAAACGCCTTCTTCGGAGTGGATGCCGGTGGGGATGCCGCGGCCATTGTCCTCCACCGACACCGACCCATCGGGGTTCAGCTCGATCAGCACCAGATCGCAGTGCCCAGCCAGCGCCTCGTCGATGGCGTTGTCGGACACCTCGAACACCATGTGGTGCAGGCCCGATCCGTCGTCGGTGTCGCCGATATACATGCCGGGGCGCTTGCGCACGGCATCCAGCCCCTTCAGCACCTTGATCGAATCAGCGCCATAGGCGTTCTGATTGGGAATGTTTTCGTTGGTAGAAATGTCAGGTGTATTGGTCATTACCGGCCTATAGCACCCCAGCGCGCCAGCGAAAGCGGCAAAGCAGCCCCGGCCCCAGTCCTTCCACAGACAAGATGTCCTTCCACAGGCAAATCACGCCCCCCCACACACACCAAGGGCGCGAAGTGCCAAGCACCCCGCGCCCCTGAACGTAATCCGGTCTTCGGAGGATAGGGCGCTAACGCCCACCCATCCAGATTACGACAGCGTCACCGCGAAGATCAGCCCGCTGGTGCCCAGCGCGATCGCAAATGCGATAAGGCTGGTGCCAACCGAGCCACTGACGGCGGCAAACTTGGTTTGGATCTGGTTCATTTGTGGTACTCCATCCTGCGTTGCGCAGCGCAATTTTGCACTTGCGAAGTTCATCTCGCAGTTGCAATATCAAAAAACGCGGCAAAAATCAGCTGCAAAGGGCGTTATGGCTGTTGCGTTATTTGCAACTTAGCGAATCCCTATTCAATTTGCCGCGTTGCAGCAAAAAATGCCCTTCCCCCGTCAGCCATCTGGACACCCGCCCGCTTGGCCCTTAACGCATGCCAGCATGAGCAGCCCGACACCCCCCATCGCCCCCCACTCCCCGATTGCCGCACCCGGCACGTCGATCTTGATCGTCGATTTCGGCAGTCAGGTGACGCAATTGATCGCCCGCCGCGTGCGCGAGGCCGGCGTCTATTCCGAGATCGCCCCCTTCACCACCGCCGCCGCCGCGTTCAAACGGATGCAGCCCGCCGGGATCATCTTGTCGGGCAGCCCCGCCAGCGTTCTGGACGAAGCCGGCCCGCGCATCCCCGAGGAAATCCTCGCCTCTGGCCTGCCGATCCTCGGCATTTGTTATGGCCAGCAGGCCTTGATGCACCAGCTGGGCGGCGAGGTTCTGCTGGGCACATCGGGCGAATTCGGCCGCGCCTTCATTGAGATCAAAGACCGCTGCGCCCTGTTCGACGGGTTGTGGAGCGAGGGCGAGCAGCACCAAGTCTGGATGAGCCACGGCGACAAGGTGACCAAGCTGCCCCCCGGTTTTCGCCCCGTGGCTTCCTCGTCAGGCGCGCCTTTTGCCGCCATCGCCAACGACGAAAAGCGCATCTACGCCACCCAGTTCCACATGGAGGTCGTCCACACCCCCGACGGCGCCAAGCTGCTGAAGAACTTCGTCCGCCACGTTTGCGGTCTGGCCGGCGACTGGACCATGGCCGAATTCCGCAAGACCAAGATCGCCGAAATCCGCGCGCAGGTGGGCACTGGCCGGGTGATTTGCGGGCTGTCCGGCGGGGTCGATTCGGCAGTGGCCGCAGTGTTGATCCACGAAGCCATCGGCGAACAACTGACCTGTGTCTTTGTCGACCACGGGTTGATGCGCCTTGGCGAATCGGAACAGGTCGTGTCGCTGTTCCGCGGCGCCTTCAACATCCCGCTGGTCCATGTCGATGCCAGCACGCTGTTCCTGAAAGGGCTGGAGGGCGTCAGCGACCCCGAGGCCAAGCGCAAATTCATCGGCAAGACCTTCATCGACGTCTTCGAGGGCGAGGCCAAGAAAATCGGCGGCGCCGCCTTCCTCGCGCAGGGCACGCTGTACCCCGATGTGATCGAGAGCGTCAGCTTCACCGGCGGCCCCAGCGTCACCATCAAGAGCCACCACAACGTCGGCGGCCTGCCCGAACGCATGAACATGCAACTGGTCGAGCCTTTGCGCGAGCTATTCAAGGACGAGGTGCGCGAACTTGGCCGCGAACTCGGCCTGCCCGACATCTTTGTGGGCCGCCACCCCTTCCCCGGCCCCGGCCTCGCGATCCGCATCCCCGGCGAGGTGTCGCGCGGCGCCTGCGACACGCTGCGCAAGGCCGACGCGATTTATCTGGAGGAAATCCGCAATGCGGGCCTCTATGACGCGATCTGGCAGGCCTTCGCGGTGCTGCTGCCGGTGAAGACCGTCGGCGTGATGGGCGATGCCCGCACTTACGACAACGTCTGCGCTCTTCGCGCCGTCACCAGCACAGACGGCATGACCGCCGACATCTACCCCTTCGACGCCGCCTTCCTGTCGCGCGTAGCCACCCGCATCGTCAACGAGGTCAAGGGCATCAACCGCGTCGTCTATGACTATACCAGCAAGCCGCCCGGCACGATTGAGTGGGAATAGTTTAACGCAGTTGGGGCTAGACCTGACAGGCAATCTGCGGCTAAGGAGCCAGCCCAAGCAGTGGTGCGCCGACTTAGCACAGTGGTAGTGCAGCGGTTTTGTAAACCGAAGGTCGGGGGTTCAAATCCCTCAGTCGGCACCACAGCTCCCTCCGCAGACGTCCACCAACGTCCGTAGGTGAGCTTGAAAATCCAGCAAAATAGGGATATATCGCACATCGGCTGATCGCTGACGTTCCCACACGTTCGCGTGCAGCCGCTCACATTGGGGGTATGTTTGGGGGTATTTAGAAGATACCCCCAGCAAGATACCCCCAGATTGTAAAGGGGTGCGATACCATGGCGCTAACCGATGTTGCGATCCGCAATGCCAAACGCGAAGCCAAGCCTTACAAGTTGGGAGACTCGGGCGGCCTGTTTTTGATGGTGACACCAGCCGGCGGGAAACTCTGGAGGCTGAAATTTCGGATAGCTGGAAAGGAAAAGCTGTTATCGCTGGGCGGCTGGCCCGAAGTAAGCCTCGCCAATGCCCGCAAGGAACGTGACAAGGCCAAAGAGGCGCTGGCGACGGGTGCCGACCCCTCGCGCGAAAAGCAGCAAGCCAAGCAACGCGCCTTAGTTGCGGCTGGTGACACCTTCGCCGAAATCGGGCGCGAATATCTCGACAAGCGCAAACGCGAGGGCATGGCCGACCGCACCTTCGAGAAAGCCGAGTTTCACCTATCCCGCCTTTCGCCCGTTCTAGGCCGACTGGCCATTTCCGAAATCACCGCATCCGACGTGCTGACCGTGCTGCGCGTCTATGAAAAGCAGGGTAAGCACGAAACTGCCAACCGCCTGTTGCAATTAGCCAGCCGAATATTCCGCTATTCGGTGGCCACCGCGCGCCTCACCTCAGACCCGACCCGCGATCTGCGCGGAGCCATCACCACCCCCAAGACCAAGCACTTCGGGGCGATCATCGATCCCAAAGGCGCGGGCGAGTTGCTGCGCGCTATCGATAGCTATGGCGGCATGGGCACCAGCAAGCTGGCCCTGCAACTTGCCCCGCATGTATTCGTGCGCCCCGGTGAATTGCGCCACGCCGAATGGAAAGAATTTGACCTAGAGGCCGGCGAATGGATGATCCCTGCGGAAAAGATGAAAATGCGCAAACCCCACCGCGTGCCCTTGTCCCGCCAGTCGATTGAGTTGCTGCGCGAGATTGCCGTTTTCACCGGCCCCGATGGCTATGTTTTCCCATCGGTGCGCACCAATTCTCGCCCGATGAGCGAATCCACCATGAACGCCGCCCTCAAGCGAATGGGCTATGGCAGCGATGAAATGACGCCCCACGGCTTTCGCGCCATGGCTAGCACCCTGCTAAACGAAAGCGGCAGATGGAGCCCCGACGCCATAGAACGCGCCCTCGCCCACTCCGACACCGATAGCGTGCGCGCATCCTATCACCGGGGCGCGCATTGGCAGGAACGGGTAGCAATGGCGCAATGGTGGAGCGACCATCTGGACCAGTTGCGCAAGGGGGCGGACGTGGTGGCGTTTCCAAGCCAAGGTGTTGCGTAATAGCACTGCGCTAGAATTTCCGGCGCTGCGTCGCCTTGCCTGCCGCAATGGTGAGCCGGGGCGCATGACCGAGGCATAGCTATGCGCCGCCGAGATAGGAATTTTTGTCCGCTCTGCCGAATATCTGCCGCGCTGTCGCGCAGCAGTCACTGCGGCAAGGCTGGAGGCGCAGCAATTGACCGAGCGGGCAGAGAATTTTGGCGACCGCATTTCGCTCGGCACCATGCACCTTGCCAAAGGGCTGGAGTTCAAGGCGGTAATCGTCATGGCCTGCGATGATGAGGCACTGCCGCAGCAATCACGCGTCGATCAGGCAACCGATGAAGATGAATTGCGTGAAGTGTTCGAGACTGAGCGCCACCTGTTCTATGTAGCCTGCACGCGAGCCCGAGACAGACTTCATATTACGGGCGTGCCGCCGCGCCCACGACGCCAAGCCCAGCCTTGGCATTATACATTGCCGGGCACCGCCTTCGAGGGCTAAGGTGGCTTCATGCTCAACACCTTTCGCAGATCTCTAAACGGCAAGCACGTTGCCGTGGTGCATAACCGTTTGGCGGCTATTATTGGCGCCGTGGCGCTGGGGCTGGCGGCGATCATTTTCGCGCGGATGGGCGAGGTTGCGCAGGGGCTCTTTCTCCATCTGGTGGCGATCTCGCCTTACGCGCCGTTTGTGGTCACGCCGTTGATGTTCGCGGGCGTTGTCCATGTGACGCGCCGTTCCTTCCCCGCCGCGCGCGGGTCGGGTATTCCGCAAGTCATGGCCGCCGGCCACTCGCCCGATCGCCATGCGGGGGGTGATCTGGTGTCGCTGAGGACCGCATGGGCGAAACTGGCGGGCACCATCGCCATGTTGCTGGCTGGCGGCTCGGTGGGCCGCGAGGGGCCGACGGTACAGATCAGCGCCGCCTTGATGGTCGCCGTCCACCGCTGGCTGCGTGTGCCGGTCACCGCCGGGGTGATTATCGCGGGCGGCGCGGCGGGCGTGGCCGCTGCCTTCAACACCCCCTTGGCCGGCGTTGCCTTCGCCATCGAGGAACTGGCCGCCGCCTTTGAACAAAAGGTCGCTGTGATGGTGATGCTGGCAGTGATGATTTCGGGGTTGGTGAGCCTCGGCCTTTCGGGTGACTATGTCTACTTTGGCGCGATGGGCGGCGGGATGCCGCTGCGCACCATGTTCATCGTTTCGCCATTGGCGGGGGTTTTGGGCGGCGTTTTGGGCGGTTTGTTTGCGCGCAGCCTGATCGCGATGACAATGCCGGGGCGGCCTTGGTTAATGGCCGCCAGATCGCGCCCGGTCATGCTGGCGGCACTATGCGGGTTTGTCGTGGCGCTGACCGGATGGGCGACCAACGGCCAAAGCTGGGGCACGGGCTATGAAACCACCCGGCAGCTGTTGGCGGGCCACGGTGCCTCGATGAGCTTTGGCCCGGCCAAATTTGTCTCGACCCTCGCGACGGCGCTCAGCGGCGCGCCCGGCGGCATTTTTGCGCCCTCGCTGTCGGTGGGTGCGGGGCTGGGGCAGTTAATCTCTGGCCTGTTCCCCGCCAGCCCGGCCGGCGCCATCGTTCTGCTGGGCATGGTCGGCTATTTCACGGGTGTGGTGCGCGCGCCGATGACCTCGGTCATCATCATGATGGAAATGACCGCAGAC